>RCUU01000538.1_pt1 | contig 20526 bp, 16 predicted proteins | sample 2166211 | NCBI WGS metagenome assembly RCUU01 (sample SAMN09932620, study PRJNA488358) | compost metagenome | feature: garden; material: soil; isolation source: compost soil in phenylacetic acid-enriched culture | place: Germany: Experimental Botanical Garden Goettingen | collected 2016-01-27
CGCATTGTTGATGCCCGCTGCGAGCCCGTTGGCAATTTCCGCCGGAGCCTGCGGATCGCTCACCCCGCTCAAATAATGCTTCTGTCCGCCCGACATAATACTGATGTACAGAGCAGTGCCGATTGCGCCGGACACCTGCTGCAGCGTATTCAAGATCGCTGTCCCGTGCGGGTGCAGATGGTTTGGCAATTGGTTGAGCCCCGCCGTCTGTGCGGGCATCATGACAAGCGCGGAACCAATCATCAGTGCGACGTGAACGGCGACGAGGAACCCCGTGCTCGTCGTTTCATCGAATCGGGTAAATTGCCATAATGAGATGGCAACAAGGGCCAGGCCTGGGATGATCGTTATGCGAGGTCCAAACTTATCAAACAGCTTGCCTGAAATCGGAGCCATGAGCCCATTCACAAACCCTCCAGGAAGCAGAATCAAGCCTGATTTAAATGCCGTTACCATGAGTACACCTTGCATAAATATTGGAAGCATGATCGCCGAGGAGAAAAATGTCATCATTAGCACAAGCATAAGCGCAACGATAAGCGTAAATGTCGGATACCGGAAAGCACGTAAATCCATAACAGGTTCCTTTAACAATAACTGCCTCCACACGAACAGCAATAAGGAAATAACGCCTGCAGCGATCGTCCAGACGACTGCCGGTTCCGACCAACCGTGTACGCCGGCATTACTGAACCCATAAACGATTCCGCCGAATCCGATCGTTGATAACACGATGGATAGGAGGTCCACACGCGGTTTGGTAACTTTCGACACATTCTTCAACACAACGGCTCCTATGATAATGGAGAGCAGCGCAAAAGGTAGTACAAGGTAAAATAGCCAGCGCCATGTTAGTCCGTCAATGATTAATCCTGATATAGTTGGGCCAATTGCCGGGGCGAACATGACGACGAGCCCAAAAATGCCCATTGCACCTCCGCGCTTTTCTGGCGGATAAATGGTCATGATAACGTTCATTACAAGCGGCATCAGCATGCCGGTTCCCATCGCCTGAATGATCCGCCCGACCAGCAGCACACCGAATTCCGGCGACACCGCCGAGGTAACCGTACCGACAAGGAATAAACTCATCGCAGACAGAAATATTTGCCGGGTCGTAAACCATTGCTGCACGATTGCCGTAATCGGAACAAGCACGCCAACAACGAGCATATAGGCGGTGGAAAGCCACTGACCCGTTGCAGCAGACACACCAAACGATTTCATAAATTCAGGAAGGGCATTGCCCATTAAAGTCTCATTCAAACCGGCGACGAACATGCCGATAATCAGAGCAAACAGGATTGGGCCGCGCTTTATTTTATTTAAGTCGATCATCCTTTTTTCCCCCAAGCCTCTATATTCAGGTAACCGTGCCACACATCGAAAAGTTGTTTTTCCATAATAAATATATCCTCCATAGATCTTCAATATCCACAATTAGAATATATGAAATGCATTGCTTGAACGCCTTATCCCTGTTTCTCCCCCTCCCTCAATAACATTACAATTATAGATCTACGGTGTCCATAATAAAGGATTACATTCCTTTTTGCAACAACATTCTTTGAACTGCGCAGATTTCGATTCCACGGTCTTCGGCATAGCTGAGCCAACCTAATGCTGGCAAACGGTGTAAACATGGTTAGAAGCAACGCTTTGCAAACCACCCCAATCAAACAAAAAGCTCCTGAACCGTCACAAGGACAGGTTCAAGAGCTAGTTCATTCTTAAGGTGGTGCGGTCGAGAGGACTCGAACCTCCACGGGGGGTTAGCCCACACGGACCTGAACCGTGCGCGTCTGCCAATTCCGCCACGACCGCTTGGTGTCTAAAATCCGCGAAATCCATAACCCGTTTTTCGCGGCGACAAGATATAAAATATCATGCGCCGCGAAAAGAGTCAACCCTTTTTAGTCCACCGCGATGGAATGCAAGTCGATACGTCCACCTTGCACGCTCACAACCAGCGTGGAGGCGGCAGCCGAAGTCAACTCGGCGCTAACGCGGCGCAGATCACTGCCCGGGGAGAGCGTTATGCATGCTTTCTCCACCCCATCCTGCATGACGGTTACGAGCGCAGCCTCCTTGCAAATTAGCTCCAGCGTCGCCGTATGACCTGCATCGATGCCGCGAAAGGAGTAGGCTGCAAACTCGCCGTCTGTTAACTCCAAAGCGAGGTTCTGCCAGCCGCTGTCGAACCCAAACTTCTTCGTTTGGGGCTCGTCTACAATCGGGACGATTTTCATCCCCGTTTGGGCCCGGTACTTATAGATGTTCCCTTCCGTACGGGTTCCGCTGTAGGAGACACCTCTCCCCGGCAGTTCATCGTAATCCGTGCCGCGAACCCGGCAGCCCGGAGTACGGAACACCGCCGCCGTCACCTCCGGCCGCAGGGTGCAATTCTCTACCTTGATATTCTCCAGATAGGCATCAAGAATTTGCTGCACGCGTTCATAACTTGGCCGTGCTCCCCCTTCTGTATAAGCAAGAAACTCGTCCCAGCTCTCGGGCTTGTTCACGGTATAAGGCGAGGTCGCGCGCTCCATCTTCTTCCATGGCCATAAATTGTAGCCGATTCCCAGCGACAAAGCGAGCGGATACATCGCAGCAAACCACTCCAGGTCGTTCTCCCCGGTCTCGCCCAGCCATAAGGGCAGATCCAGCGCCTCGGAAAGCGCCAGGAACTCCTCGTACGCCTCTTTGCCGGGCTTGCAGGCATACCGATGGAAATGAATAACCATGTTGGGGTCATAACGTTTATAAAATATGGCCGTATTCGTCGCCCAATGATGCCCCTCCACCGATAGCAGATGCCGGTTATCGATTTCCCGAATGGCGGCGATCGCTTCCTCATAAAAGGCCGCCAACCGTCGAACGAGGTAATCCTCGTGTTTTCCCTCCATCAACCCTGGTCGTACCGGCTCGTTCAGCAGGTCATAACCACCTACGATCCAGCGATCGCAGTACCGTCGGGCGAGCTCCTTCCACAGCTCGATCCCTTTGTTCCAACTGTCTTCATCGGTGAATAAGCGAGGGAAATCATCAACCGAGTCGTCGATGTTGGCTCCGGTCTGCCCGCCGGGCGCACCGTGTAAGTCCAAGAAGGCATAAAGTCCAAATTCCTCGCACCAATCCAGGCAACGGTCGATCAGTGCAAAACCGTCCTCTTTCCAACGAATCCCCGGCTCGTCCTCCATCAGAATCCGCCATCCGAAAGGAATGCGAACCGAATTGTAGCCCTGCTCCGCCATCAGCCGAATATCCTCGCGAGTCACATAGTTTTCTCGGAAACGCTTCCAGAACTGTTCGGCATAGGAACTGCCGGCAACTTCCCGAATGACCGCTTCGATTCGCCGTGGGCGGTCAAACCGGGGGTTATGGGACAACCACATGTACCCTTCGCATAGCAGCCAATTTCCCAGCCCCCAGCCTGTGAGCAGGATCTCCTCTCCCTCGCCGTTCACGATCCTTGTTCCCTCTGCGCGGAGAAAGCCTTTCACCCGCGAGCGATCCGTTTTTTCGTGCATCGTTAGTCTCCTCCCGCTGCTTATCGGTAATCTCGATTAGATCAATGAATCGGAACCATTATAGCATCCGATTCCCTCGAGCAATCGCCGTCCCGATATTTGTGACCACGACCCGAAAAACGTGCACCTCTCCATTGTTTCGGTTATTCTGGCAACTCCCCGGGGAAGCTTGCTTCATTCGACGGGATTGTCACTCGTTCCACCAGCTTCTCCGGCTTGGCGGTCCCCTTCGAGCGGCAAGCCGTCAATTCGATGTCCTCCCCGTTCTCGATATAAAAGGCGGGACCTTCATGATTTTCGATCGCCACCTGGTTAAACCTCACGTCCTGCACGTTCCCCAAGTAGAATCCTCGCCGCGCCATATCCTCAATCCCGGCCATCATTGCGGGGCGGCCGGGAATCGCGTCCTTCGCCATCGAGATTTCGATGTGATCGAAGGTAACTTCCGAAATATACCGCTCTGCTAAGCCGTATAGAAACCCGGCGGAGGCATGAACCTCACGAGCGGTGATGTCGGAGAAATGAATCCGTCGAAAATGCGGCGTCTCATCCGTGACCGGATAAGGATTTTTGTCCCACACGTATTTTTCCTTGCCGCGTGGTCCACAGAAGTAATAGAGATTCATGATAAATGGACAAATCACGTTTTCCATGATGATGTTGTTGATCCGGATGTCTTCGACGATACCGCCGCGACCGCGTCGGGACTTGAGCCGGATGCCACGGTCCGTTTGTTGGAAGACGCAATTCGAAATCGTCACGTTGCGGATATTCCCGCTCATCTCGCTCCCAATGACAACGCCGCCATGCCCATGGATCATCGTGCAATTCGTAATCGTAATGTTCTCGCAGGAAACCCGCTCCGCCGTCTCCTCGGTACCTGCCTTAATGGCGATGCAATCGTCTCCGACATCGATATGGCAATTACTGATTCGCACGTTCGAGCAGGATTCGGGATTAATCCCATCCGTATTGGGCGAATCCGCCGGATTCAGAATCGATACGTTGTCGATGGTCACATCGCGGCAACGAATCGGATTTACCGTCCAACTGGGGGAATCGACCATCGAGACGTCCTTGATTGTCACCCTCCTGCAGCGGTCGAAGCTAATCAGCTTTGGACGCGGATACTGAAGCTCCTCTGGGCGGTTTCGGTGCTTCTCCCACCAAGGCTGCCCGTTCCCCTGCAGGCAGCCGCTCCCCGTTACGGATACATTCTCGAGATCCTCCCCGTAAATACAGGAGGCATGAACCTCTCTTTGAACTCCTTCCCACCTGGATTTCACCATCGGATAATCGTCCGGATTGGTGCTGAAGGATAACACCGCCCCGGGACTTAGCCTAAGCTCGACATGGCTCTTCAGGATGATCGCCCCCGTCAAGAACGTCCCGGCCGGCACGACCACCGTGCCGCCCCCGGCTTCGCTTGCGGCCGCGATTGCAGCGGCGATGGCCGCGGTTGCCAGAGCTCCGCCGTCCTTCACCGCACCATAATCGGCGATATTATACATGCACATCGGCTTGATTCTCCATTCGGCTGATTAACGTTTCCATTTGCGTGCAGGCCATCACGAACGCGCCGACGCCGTGCAGATCGTTTTTCACCTTAGGGCGGGCGGCGTAATGGTCATAGTCGCCGGCAGACGTGCCAATACAGATGTCCGGCACCACCAGACGGCCTAGTTCATCCCATTCCACGACCCGGGTAAGCCCTTCATACCCCCGCATTGCGGCTTGCGCTGCTTCCTCGCCTACAATGCCCAGCTGTACCGCTTTTGCCAGAGTATAAACAAACAGGCAAGAGCCCGATGTTTCCAGCCAGTTATCCGGCCGTTCGCCTTTATCGACGACCTGATACCACAGCCCGCTCTCCTTGTGTTGATAACGGATTAGCGCGTCCACGAAACCGGACAGCGCACCCGCAAGCTCCTCTCTCCCAGGCTCCTCTGCCGGGAGCAAATCGAGAAATTGAGATACGGCCAAGCCATACCAGCCAAGGGAGCGGCTCCAAAATTCCGGAGAACAGCCGGTCTCTGGATCAGCCCACGGCATCTGCCGGCTCTCGTCCCAGGCATGGTACAGCAAGCCGGATTTTTCGTCCCGCATGTATTTCCGCATCAGCTTCTCCTGTCGGAGCACCTCCGCCCGGAGCCCCGTTTCTCCGAATGCATTCGCATATTTCAGGGAAAATACACCCGCCATATACAACCCGTCTAGCCACATTTGATACGGATATTTATCCTTATGCCAATAACCGCCCTCGGACGTGCGATTTAACGTCAGCAGCTGGTTTCTCAGCTTGTCGGCCGCAATCCGGTATTTGGCTGCCCCGGTTCGTTCGTCTAACGTGAACAGGAGCAATCCGGCCTGCACGGCATCCAGCTCATCGCGGGCGAAGTACAGGTTGCCCCATTCATCCACCAGATCATCGACATATTGTTGAATGTACCTGATGTACTTCTCTTCCTGAGCGACCTCCCACAACTGCTCCATGCCGCACAGGAAGACACCTTGATGGTAATGCCAACGATGCGCAGGAGGCAAGCTTCCCGCGTCGGCGTAGATGTCCATCAACGAATCGCAAGCCTTCCTCGCCCATTCGAGCGGTGTGTTCGGACCATACATCGTCATTCCCAAGCTCCTTCCGTCTCAGAATTGGATTCCCCTCGATTGAATCCCCTTTGCCCCTTTACCCCTTCATCGATCCCAACAATGCCCCTTTGGCAAAATGCTTCTGCAGATACGGATACACGAGCAAGATCGGCAGGGTTGCAACTACAATTACCGCCATCTTGATCGTCTGGTCCGGCGGCGGAACAGTCCCGTCCAGCTCGGCACTGTGGTCCAGTCCGCTCGCCAGCACGACGATTTGCCGCAGCAACACTTGGATCGGCCATTTCGCGCTGTCGTTAAGATACAAAATGGCCGACATGTACGTGTTCCAGTACGTTACCGCATAAAACAGCGAGATCGTAGCGATTGCAGGCATCGAGAGCGGCAAGACGATTTTGAACAGGATACCAAAATCATTGCAGCCGTCAATGCGGGCGGACTCCTCCAAGCCCTCCGGAATGTTCTGGAAGAAGTTCTTGAGGATAATCATGTTAAACGCGCTGATCGAGGACGGAATAATCAGGGAGGCGAACGTATCGATCATCCCCAGTTCCTTGACGACCAGAAATGTGGGAATCAGCCCGCCGTTGAACAACATCGTGAAGACGACCAAGAAGTTGATCGTTCTCCGGCCATCGAGATCCTTGCGCGCCAGTCCGTAAGCCATCAGCGCCGTCAGCAACATGCTGAACACCGTGCCGATCAGCGTCACACCAATCGAAACGCCCATCGCCTTAAAGATCGTATTGGTCGAGAAAATAAATCGATAAGCTTCGAGGCTCCACACTTTAGGAATCAGCACGAATTTATTGGCCGCGAGCTCGGCGTTCGTCGTAAACGAACCGGCCACGACATGAACGAAAGGCAACACCGTAATCAACGCAATGATGGCCAGCAGCGTAAAATTGAGGGCAGCGTAAATCCTGCCGCTGACAGATCGGTCCTCCACCATCAGTAAACGCCCTCCTCCCCGATTTTCTTGGATAGTTTATTCACCAGCATCACTAGAATTAGCCCGATAACGGATTTGAAGAAACCGATCGCCGTGCTGTAGCTATATTGGCCCTGCCTTAGCCCCGCGGTATACACATACGTATCGATGATCTCGGCGACTTGTCGGTTCATGGAGTTGAGCAGCAGATAGACATGCTCAAAGCCCAGATCCAGCACATGCCCGATTTTCAAAATAAACAGCGTAATAATAACGCCCCGGATCGACGGTAACGTAATATGCCACACCTGGCGCATCCGGCCGGCTCCATCCATCCGCGCCGCTTCATACAATCCCGGATCGATAGCCGCCATGCCTGCCAGATAAATGATCGTTCCCCAGCCGGCCTCCCTCCAAATGACCTGGAGGATGTACATAGGCCGAAACCACTCGGGATTCAACAGGAAATTGATTTTCTCAAGACCAAAGTACACCAGCAGCTCGTTGATGATCCCGCCGTCCATCGTCACCATCACGTAGGTAATCGATACGATGATGACCCAGGACATAAAGTGCGGCAAGTAGACGAACGTCTGGAACAACCTCTTAAAGAAGTGGCCCCGGAGCTCATTCAACATCAATGCCAGAATGATCGGTACCGGAAAGAAGATAAACAGGTTCAGCGCAAACAAGATCACCGTGTTTTTCAAAATGATCATGAAATCCGGCTCGGTAAACAGCCGTCTGAAATGCTCCAAACCGACCCATTCGCTGCCTCGGATGCCGTCATACGGCTTGTAATCCTGAAAGGAAATGATCAACCCGTACATCGGGAAATACTTGAAGATGATGAAATACAGCACGCCGGGCAGTAGCATCAGGTACAGCCATTTATTTCTCCATAGTCGCTTTCGGAGAAGTCCGGTCTTCGTGTGTCTCCCGGGCGGAGTCTTCGGCGTGACGGAGGATGGAGCGGTCGCTTCACTCATACGTATCTTCCTCTCTCCAATGAGGTCCTTCAAAAAGTTCATCTTTCCATGACGAAGGAGTTCAAGACGTAGATTCGGCGTCGAATCTTGAATTCAGCCGGGCCCTCCGTTGCTCACGTACTCTAAAGTACGCTCCGCTACTCAGGCCCTAGCTTCATCCAACCTTCTTGATCCTGAAAACCTGACTTTTTGAATTTTAATTAATGGCCGCGTTATATTCCTCGATAATCTTCGAACCGCCCCGACTCTTCCATTGCTCAACCGCTTTCTCGAAGCCGGCCTTGTCGATCTGGCCGTAGATATATTGATAGGTGGCGTCCGTAATCAATTGCTGCAGTTCTACGCCTTTATCCGTAAAGGTTTGCGAATCCAGCGCCGCAGTCGGATCCGGAACGCCTACCTTCACGTTTTCCTTGATCAGCTCTTCAGCATGAATTCGGCCCGGCAGCGTATTATAGCTCTCATACATGCCATTCGTTTCGGCTTCACCGATGACGCTGTCCTTGAACGGCTTCACTTCGCGTTCGATCAATTCCTTATCGTCCGCAACCTTGGCTTTGCCTTCCACTACGGTATAATGTGTGCCTTCAATGCCCCAGTACATCAAATTAGCCACTTCCGGCGTCATCATCTTGTCGAAGAACGCAAGGATCTTCTTGAGCTCCGCTTCATCCTTGACCGCCGATTTCGGGAACAGAATGATATTGTTGTACCCCGGAATCATCCATTGAGCGAATCCACCGTCTGGTCCGGCAACCATGCTGTGCGTATCGAGTACGGCATCCGGCACGTTCTTAATCAAATCCTTATTCAGCGAATCGATATCCTGCATGGACCCGCCGATGTAGAGACCAGCCTTCCCGCTTGTAAACATATTGACGGCATCGGTTTTGCTTGTCGCCGCAAAGTCTTGGTTCATGTAGCCGTTATCCCGCAGCTTCTTGAAGAAGTCCATCGTATCGATGTACTGCGGGAACATAAATTCCGGCTGAAGCTGACCGTCCTGCTCGCCCCAGTTATTAGGCGTGCCGAACCAGGCGGATACTGTCTTGAATGCGCCGTAAACCAGTTCGTTTCGGTCCGCGAGGCCGGTCGTATCTTTTTGGCCATTGCCGTCCGGGTCTTTCTCCGTGAAGGCCTTGGCCAATTCGAACAATTCATCGACATTGGCCGGTGCGGAAAGCCCCAGCTTATCCGCCCAATCCTTGCGGTAAATGATTCCTTGACGTGCCAGCGGTCTGCCGATATAGAGGGAGTACAGCTTCCCCTCCACCTTCGTATTGTTAAGGATTTCCGGTTTCAATTTGTTAAGGTTCGGGAATTCGGTCAAGTAAGGGCCAATTTCCCAAAACTGCCCGTCCTTGATCGCTTCTTTCATTTGAATAAACGTGGTCTGGTTTTTGAGGTAGGTCACTTGGGGTAAGGAGCCTGTGGCAAACGAGGTGTTCAGCTTTTCTTCATACGTGTCCGCCGGAAAAAACTGATAGGTCAGCTTCGTGTTCGTCAGCTTCTCCAGCTCGGTTTTGATCGTATCGGGGGGTGTTTCCGACGTATTTAGCGGTAACATAATCGTGATTTCTGTCGGTTTCTCCGCCTCTACAGGCGCGTTCCCGCCGTTGTCCGTGGTGGACGCAGCAGGTTCTGTTGCCGCCGGGCTGCCGCTCCCCCTATTGTTAGCGCTTCCACAACCAGCCAGCACAACGCTAAGTGATAACAGTGCGGTCAGGATGAGGATGAATGATTGTTTCTTCATACCTTTGGACCTCCCATGGTTTGGATTGCTTACCCTTCCACGGTAACCTTCCAAAGGCATAACGGAAACAATCATTTCCTCATAACGGCTACGCCAAGCGGCGGACCTGAACAAATGATTATGGGTGTGATAACGCATCCTCGAACTCGCGGATGACCGCTTGGCCGCCGCTTTGTTTCCACCGTTCAATCTCTTGCCGAAAACCTTCGGCATCGATGCGCCCCAGGATGTAATGGTACGTGGCATCGCTAATGATCGTTGACAGCTCTGCGCTCTTCTCGTCGTACGTCGGCGAGCTGAGCCGGACCGTTGGATCGTCAACCAGGAACGCTTCGTTGTCTTTACTGAGCTGTTCGGCGATTTGAGTCAAATGCTCTTTTTGCGCGACATCCATCAGATTGGGGTTGCTGATATCCGCAATCATCAGCGAATAGAGCGGGTTTACCTCATTCACTCGCAGCTGCGAGGTCTCCTCCGGCAAGATGACCTTCCCGTTTTCTATCTTGTAGTGCCTTCCTTCCAAGCCGTACATCATCAAATTGGCGACATCCTTATCCATCGTCCGGTCGAAAAAGCCCAGCGCGACCTTTAGATCCTGCTCCGTTGGGATCATTTTCTTGGAAAACAAATAAAGTCCATTGAAATTAGGAATCGACCATACCTTGTAACCGTACGGACCATTAATCCGGTTGACCAGGGTGAAATCAGCGTTTGGGTTCATCGCCCTCGCCTCAATGGAGAGGCGTTGTACATCGGTCATGCTTCCGATCAATACGCCCGCCTCACCGCGAATGAACCGGTCGCGCTGCACTTCTTTGCTCGTGAGCGGGAAATCCAGATTGATCAGCTTCTCGTCGTACAGCTTTTTCACATAATTCATCGTATCCATATATTCGTCCGTCATAAATTCCGGAATGACCCGGCCGTCCTCGACTTTCCAATTGTTTGGCGTGCCGAAATAGGAGCTTAACGTCTTGAAAATGCCGTAAACCAGATCGTTCCGGTCCACGATACCTAGTGTATCCTGCTTCCCGTTGCCGTCCGGATCACCGTATGTAAATTGTCTCAACACCTCATAGAGCTCTTCAAGCGTCTGAGGTTCTTCTAAGCCGAGACGGTCCAGCCAATCCTTGCGCAAAATGAGGCCTTGCCGCGAGGACGGACGCTCGGTGTACAATCCGTAGATCTTTCCGTCAACCGCAGCCTGATCCAAAATTTCCGGATCCAGCTTGCTTAAGTTCGGAAACTCTGCCAGGTAAGGTCCGATTTCCCAGAAAACATCCGAGCGGATGGCGTTCTTGACCAGATGGTAATCGGAAAATTTCACGAAGCTGACCTTAGCTAAGGAGTTGGTCGTCAGCCCAGTCATCATTTTGTCGGTATAGACGCCCTCAGGCACCCACCTGAGATCCAGCCGAACCTCGGTCTTCTCCTCGATCTCCGCCACAATCTCCTTGGATGGCGGCTGCGGAAAATGCAGCGGCGCTAATATGGATAAAAAAGGCCGGTCCACGCTTGTCGCCTTGAGCTTCGTTTCCCGGTTCATACAACCGCCAAGCAAGCAAACGACGATCAGGAGAAGGATAAGCACGGAGAAGCCGCGCTTCCCGCTTTTTGTACTGAACATTCGTTATAGCCCCCCACATCGAAGAATAATACAAAATGATTATTGCCACACGAGATGATTATTGCTATTATTTGACAGACGCTTTACACTTGAACATAACGACTCCTCATCGATAAGGTCAGGTGCTGATTTTGGTGAAACCCTTAAGCTTCTTAAGCAAACTGATGATTTTTACGATCGCCGTGAGTACACTGCCCGTCCTGTTCATCGGTTCCTTTTCATATTTGACTTCAACCCGGGAGATCCAAAAAAATGTCAACCAAAGCAAAATGGAGCTGATCTCTCAAATCAACTCCAATGTAGAGCGTAAATTAACGACTGTCAACCAAACCTTAAATCAAGTGGTCAACTCGACCGTACTGAAAAAGGCTCTTCAAAACCCGTTAAGTGAAAGCGATTTCAAACTATACAACGATCTGCGAAACGAAATCCGGAACATGCAGTCCTTTGATACGAAACTGGAGGATGTCGTATTGATCAACCTGCAGCAGGACTGGATGGTAAAGAATTCGGGCTTGTACCGGATGAGTGAGTATAAGGACCGCGAAGGGCTCGAACGGTTGATGAACACGCCTGACGATACCTCCTGGATTTTAACCCCGTCCTCCTGGTTTTACAGCGAGGAGAACGCCAATTCCGCGCCGTGCAGCTACAGCATCAGCCTGATCAAGAAGCTGCCGGTCGCTGGTTTGCACAAGTACGGATTGGCGCTGGCGAACATTCCGGCTTGCAGCCTGCAGGATGTTGTGGCGACCGACAGCGAGCGTCCAGACAGCGTAATCATCGTGAACGAACGCCAGCAAGTCCTGATGCACCCGGATCCATCGCTCATCGGCCGGCAGTTGAAGGAATCCGGATGGGGAGATACGTCCCTGATCGCAGACGAAGCGCAGCCTGCCGGACAATTTCAGACGTTCATCGGCAAGCAGGAATATTCCGCCACCTATTTGCGTTCGCAGTTGAACGGATGGGTATATCTCTCGGTGACCTCCATCGGCAGCCTTACCCGGGAGGCGGGGAAAATCGGGCTTTATACCTTCTATGTTTGCCTGTTGATGCTGATGTTGTCGATTGGTTTGGCCTGGTTCGGTTCGCGTCGAATGTATTCACCGATCGAGCGTCTTCTGCATCTGATCGGCCGGCGGAAGACCGATATCCGACGGCGTCATGCCAATGAATTTGAGTTAATCGGCGAAGAATATCACCGTCTCTTTCAGTCCAAATCTCAGCTTGAAACAGAGGTACACCAACATATTAGACAGGTGCGTACCTTTTCCTTGATCGAAGCGTATCAAGGGCATTACACCAAACGCCAATTGCTCGAGAAACTTGAACAATACGGCTACAATGAGCAAATCGAAGCCTGGCAAACGATGGCGGTGTTCACGTTGGCCCTTGATTTTACGGATGATTCGGCTTACGGAAAAAAGGACCTCAACTTGCTCCTGTTCGCCGCGCAAAATATCATTGAAGAGTTGCTTGATCCCCAAAGCCGGTTCGCTCCGGTGATCATGGATCAAACGATTGTTACGTTGATTGGAAGTCCAGACGGGGAGCCCGATTCGTTTCACCAAACCGTGTATGCCTGGACCGAGAAGCTGCAACATGAAATCCATCAGTGCCTGAAGCTGCAAGCCAGCATTGGCTTAAGCTTGCCTTTCCAGGCGATCCATAAGCTGTCCATCGCTTACCGCGAAGGGATTGAGGCGCTGAAATACCGGATTAAGCTAGGCACCGGGGTCATTATTCAATACGAGAACATCAACTCCGGAAAGCATGTGCTGAACGTAAATTACCCGACCCATAAAGAAAATGACTTATTGGACGCGATTAAGCTGGCGGAGGTGGAGAAAGCGAAAGAACTCACTGGACGGCTATTCCATTCCTTATTCGGTCAAGAGCTGTCGCCGCAAGAATATCAAATCCCGTTAACCCGCCTGCTGAACAATCTACTGGTGATGATGCAGGAAGCGGGAATTGCGTTGCATCAAATCCAGCCTACGGGCGGTTCATTGTTTGAAGAGATGCTGGGGTTACATACCAAAGCGGAAATCGAAGATTGGTACTGGACGACGGTCATCCACCCGATGATCCGTATCTTCAACAACCGGCAAAACGCCCAGTACCAGAACATCTCGGAGAAAATCATCGATTTGATCCAACACGAATACGACGCCGATCTGACCTTAGAGGCCTGTGCTGCCCGCCTTCATTACAATGCGAATTATATCAGCAGTATCTTCCGGAAAGAAACGGGGTACTCGTTCAGCGAATACCTCACGATGTACCGGTTCAAGATGGCTAAACTTTGGCTGCGCGAAACGGAAATGCCCGTCAAGGAAATCGCGGCCAAGCTCCGCTACAACAACTCGCAGAATTTCATCCGCTCCTTCCGCAAAGTGGAGGGAATGACGCCGGGGCAGTTCAGGGAGACCGCCGCAACACATTTGCCGGGTAAGGTTCGGGAAACGATCTAGGTCTCTGACAACGCTTCTTGCGCTACTCGAACACAAAACGCCGCGACTAGTCCTGCTAGGCGGCGTTTTTCATGATTATCCCGTATGCTCAGGTGATAGATTCTCTGCCCCTGGTTTGGTATATTTATTCGAAATCTTGCAGCACCACTTTACCCACCGAACGTCCTGTTTCCAGCATCGCATGGGCTTTTCGCAGATTAGCCGCATCAATCGGAGTTAGCTTTTCGGCCACCGTCGTGCGGATAATCCCCCGGTCCACCAAGCCTGCCAGCTCGTTCAGAAGCTTATGCTGCTCAATCATATCAGCCGTTCCGAACATCGGACGGGTAAACATCAGCTCCCATACGAAAGTGACGCTTTTGTCTTTCAGCATTGTCAGATCAAGTCGTTCGTCCGTCTCAACGATCGAGCAGATTTTTCCCTGCGGCGCAATCGCGTCCGCCATGTTCTTCCAGTGCTTCTCGGTACTGTTCAGGCAGAAGATATAATCTACATTCGCAAAGCCAAGTGCCTTCAACTGAGGAACGAATTCTTCGTAATGGTTGAGGATATGATCGGCGCCAAGTTCCTTTGCCCATGCTGCCGATTCCGGACGGGAGGCGGTGCCGATCACCGTAAGCCCCGCATATTTGGCCAATTGGGTCGCGATCGAGCCAACGCCGCCAGCGGCCCCGATGATCAGAATCGTTTTCCCGGAGTTAGCGCCTTCGACGGAAGAAAGGCCCAGACGGTGGAACAATCCTTCCCAAGCGGTGATCGAAGTCAAGGGCAACGCTGCTGCCTGCGCAAAGTCCAGCGTGCTCGGCTTCAGGCCGACGATCCGCTCGTCAACGAGATGGAATTCACTATTTCCGCCCGGCCGCGTGATGCTCCCGGCATAATACACTTCATCTCCTGGTTTAAAAAGCGTGCAATCCGGTCCCGTCTGCTCAACAACGCCGGCCACGTCCCAACCGAGCACTCTTGGCTTGCTTTCCGTCCGGTTCTTTGGCCCCCGTACCTTCACATCTACCGGATTGACGGAGATCGCATGAACCCGGACTAGCAAGTCTTGGCCAGTTGGCGTAGGCTTCTCGATCTCCACATCCAGTAGGCTATCAGGATCATTGATGGGTAAATACTTGGTTAAACCGACTGCTTTCATCTTGTTTCCAGACATTCGATTTCCTCCTTTGGAATTCGTGGATCTTATGTCCGTAAGTATATCGTTATGGAAACCTATCCGTAAGTACGCACATTCGTGTTATATAGTATCCTTTTTTATACTTATAAAGATTACTTTAAAGGAATGGAAATATACTCGCTGTATTCCGTTCTTACCTGTTCGGGGTCCTTATCTTTCGATTCGATATAAAACTGCATGATCTCAAAAGCAGCTTCGAGCTGTCCCCGGTTCTCTTCCGAAGTGAACATACGTACACCCGGAGGCAGCAGTTCCGCACAGCCACTCGTACAAAAGGCGGTCAACTCCAGATCCAGCCCTCGGGAAACGTGAGCCACGAACGCACCAACGAATTCATTCAGTACCACCCCGCAACCGCCTTGATGCCTCGCCAAAAAATCCGGCAAGCGGTCCGCATTGTCCGCCGTCAGCACGAAGACCGATTCCTCGTTGAGCTGAGCCGCGTCAACAATGGCCTTCATCGTACCCTCGTTAGCAAGCGTATCCAACACAAGAAAGTGCCGTCCACCTCGATCGGCCGTTTGCTCTCTCCATAACTCGAACGCTTGTCGATAATCTATCACGACCTTGTGAAATAACGGATCATCGATATGGCTATCCAGCAGCACGATCGGTACCCCGATGCTGAAGTGGATCGAGATATCCCGGAACGTTCCCTTCTTCACGCCGGCCAACAGCACCCCGTCTACTTCCCGTTGACGGATGATTTCCGGACTTGGCTTCTTAGCGTCCATCCCCAGGACGAGCAGGTGATAGCCTGCCTGTTTGCAGAGCTCGTCCATTCGTTCGGCCAGCATGCCGTAATAGAGCTTCTTCCATAACCCGTCTTGCTCGCTGCGGCTGAAGAGCAAGGCCACCATACCGGACTTACCGCGGACAAGCGAACGTGCCGTTAGACTTGGGATATAATTCAGCTTGTCAGCGGCTTCGAGCACCCGGCAACGCGTCTCGTCCGTGATCTTCTGATTGTCCACCTTATTCAGAATATAGCTGACCGTCGCCACCGATACCTTCGCTTCACGGGCGATGTCTTTCATCGTCGTTTTTTTCACAGGAAGTCCTCCCACTCCTCTACGATGAACTGAAGGCGAACCGGCGTCGAGGTATTAAACCGTCTATTCGTGTCTCTTCGTTCATGAAAACCAAAGCCCCTTGATACCTTCACATCAAATGCCAAATCTCTTGGCAGCAAAAAACATCCCTGATAAAAGCCATCCCGAACTTTCGGAATTTCGAATCCTGCATGGATTCGAGCGTCTGTCGGAGTTGTCGGCGGTACAGTCACGCTGATTTCAACCCGCACGTCATCTGGCAATTCCGGGACGATCTCGAAGCTCGTCGATCCGGTAAGGTCACGATAACGTACCGCCACCTTGGCCGTCCCTTCGATTCGCGGAGTGACCCTGCCGTTAGAGTCAACCGTTAAAACCTCCGGACGATCCACCGTATAGTCGGCTGCCAGCAAATTCATTTGGAAGCCGGTGTCGTAAGTCACCTTCGGGTTCAACTGCCCTTGGAAGCCCTGCAGCCCGATTGTCCCTGTAGCAGCCAATTGCAGGTTATGAGGACGTCCAATCTCGCCGAACAGATACAACAACGGGCAATGCAACCGCCCCGCCCAATCCGCCTGGGAATGGCCAGCCGTCTCATCGAGCAAGAACATCAGATCTTCGCCTGGCTTAAAGCCGACCTCGATCAGTTCGTCGACGAATGCCCGTACATGTCGGGGCATGATTAGCCCTTCCGCTCCGCCGACATCGACCCAAACCCGCAGCTCCGCCGGCTTAACCGGGTAGGAGTGATATAGTTTTTGTTCACGCAACGGTTCCTGTTTGTTCGTACCATCTCCTTGTTCATTCACCACCGTATGCACCAGGAATGGCGACATGATTGCTACCTGACCAAAGACGTCCGGTCTGCGAAACGCAATATGATACGAGACAATTCCGCCCGCGGACGAACCGATTAATGCGGTATGCTCCCGGTCCTTCAAAGTGCGAAATCTGCCGTCGATCATCGGTTTCAATTCCTCAATGAGAAACCGTTCGTACAGCTCACCCTTGCAGGATGCGTGGAACGCTTCGCTTACGCTCGGATGCTCGTGAAAATATTCGGATGCCCGTTGATCCGAAATCGAGGAGACGGCTACGATAATCACTTCTCTCATTTGGCCTTTCCTACTTAGCCGATCTGCCGTCAAATGCATCTCCCACGAGCCGCCCATCCCATCCGATGCAAACATATGCTGTCCGTCCTGTGCATAAAGAACCGGATACCGGCGATTCACTGCTTCTTCATAAGAAGGAGGCAAATAGACGTAAATATCCCGTTTGTTGTTCAACAGCTTGGAGTAAACGTTGGAAAGTGTGATGATTTCGGCGCTCATTCGATAACCATCCTCCTATGGGTCAATTCCACTTAATCGTTTAAGTTAAGTTGATATTAGTTCAGCCTTCAACTTTTGTCAACGAGATCCGCTACGTACAAAAAACAAAAAAGCTCTTCATTCGCCGTAGGCGAATCAAGAGCTTTCTATGGATAAATCGATGCGGTCGAGAGGACTCGAACCTCCACGGGGGGTTAGCCCACACGGACCTGAACCGTGCGCGTCTGCCAATTCCGCCACGACCGCAAAATGGTTATCGTGCAAAAATCATATTTTGCAGCGACAAGATAGATCATACCATGCGCTGCATAGAGAAGTCAATGTAAAACTTTCACGATACACCCTTGATTAAAAACACGAGCCTGGGGTATGATAAGAACATAAGTTCGTATAAAGAGGTGTTGACCTATGGCCGTTCCCGGCATTAAGGAAGAGGAACTATCCCTCATTAAGAGCGCGTTACTGCTTGGTTTTTTGCAAAAAGTGTTTCAACGCGATGCCCGAATTCTCGAACAAAGCGGGCTGCTGAAGAGCCCCGAAGCTTACGTCGACCTCATCCGCGGCGGCGAACGTCGCGTTGCGCTTGTTCTATCGGAAATACACGGTAAATTCCGCGAGCGGAACATCGAAATCGAGCGGATCCACCAGGATGAGAACGGGATTCAGGCCGAATACCGCTGCCGAGGGTATCACGGGAAGATGCGGATATTGTGGGCTGGCCTACAAAGGGAGGTGTCCTCCCGGATGCGCGCATATTTGACTGGCAGTACCCCAGCGCCTAGCTCACCCCGGGAGCGAACAGACAAAAGGAACCTCAAGGCGCATCCGCTTCCTTAAGGTTCCCTTCTCCGGATAAATCTATTGAACTGGCGGGACGCTCAACGCTTCCTGCACCCGAGTGACGCCTTGGGATAACGCATTCCCGGCCAAGGCAGCCGAAGCGACGGCGACCGTCTCGAGAATCTCCGCATCGGTCGCCCCCTTGGACTTCGCCTCCTCGGCATGGTAGAACGTGCAAATTTCGTTGTTCGTCGAAAGCGCGACCCCAAGGGCAATCAACTGCTTCGTCTTAGCATCCAGTGTACCACTCGAGAGGCTTTCGCCGGTAAACGTATGGTACGCTTCGGTTACCTTCGGCAGGGCTTCCCCGAATCGGTTAATTTCGTCCTTGTAAGCTCGTATTTTCTCGCTGACCTGCGACATGCGAAACATCCTTTCCTAGCTATTGTACCCGCACTTATACGATGTCCCGCCCGGTCAAAAATATGCTTAATCCACCGGCGAAATCCGAGGCTCCTTCGCAGGTTGGTAAATGTAATTACGATCGAGCTTGACCACGTTGCGGTTCGGTTTGCGGATTAACACATGCGTGTCGTCCCAGGCCACTACAATCCCCCGCACGTCGTTCTCCGGAATACCGTCGCGTACGACGCGAACCTTTTCTCCGGACAGCCGGTATTGGTCCAATGTTTCGTCTGAAATCATACGAATACGTCCACCTCCTGGATTTCATTATACAATAGTTGGGGGTTAGGTCCATGATGAGCCTGCTCCGTGCAAAAAAAGCCCCGCCGGCGAACCAGCGGGACTTCGTGATGACTTTTGGATGCCTAAAGCAACCGGTGCGGTACCGGATCTAGATCTGGCCGCATACGGAAACCGTACAGTTCCCTCTTATCGAGAAGCATGTTCTCGGCTGTCATTCGTTTCGAACCAGAAATCAAGCACTTTCGCCGACATGACTCTCTGTTCCAAATACCCTACCTGTTGCGGACTGAACTGTTCCTTCCAGGGCACATCAAGCTCTTGGCACAGCCCGGCTATCGTCAACAATTGCGACCATGCTACATAGCGTTTGTACCAGAAAAACTGAGGATGTTCAAGCATATAGGGATAAAGGTCATCAAACTCGGTATGTTTGCAATCCAGGGCACGTTCAAAAGTAACCTTCGCTTCGGACAATTTCGAAAGAAAAAACTCCGCGTCTACTGCCAATTCTTTCCCCATTCTTTAAGCCTCCTCTCCCTAGTAATCCTCATTATAGCGAAAAAAAGGGGGCCTGCAAAGGATTAACCGAAATTTGGCTGGTTTTTCTTCATTCGTTTGTCCTAGTCAACGAATGTAATCCGGCCGCCTTCCAGAGATGCGATACGCGCCAGTGTTTCAAGCCGAATGCCTTGCTCGCGAATCGCTTGAGCGCCGGGTTGAAAGCATTTCTCGATGACGATTCCTGCTCCCACCAGTTCCGCGCCGGATCGGGCGATGATTCGGATCAATCCCCGAGCGGCGTCACCGTTGGCGATAATATCGTCGATAAACAGCACTCGATCCTTCTCCCCAAGGAAATCACGCGATACCAGAATATCCGTGACGATGCCTTTCGTAAACGAGGGCACCCGCTCGCACAGCATGTCCGGCTCGGCAAGCAACGTCTTCTTCCGCCGCGCGAACACGAGCGGCACACCCAGCTCATAAGCGGTGGCGAACGCCACGGCGATCCCCGACGACTCGACGGTGATGACGCGGGTAACCCCTTGATCGCCAAACCGTTTGGCGAATTCCTTGCCCATCTGCATCGTCAGTTGCGGATCGACCTGATGGTTAAGCAATCCGTCAAGCTTCAGCACTTGGTCTGAGACGATAACCCCTTGCTCTACGATCTTTTGTTTTAATAACTCCATATGATTTCCTCCACAGATCAAGATCAATATTTCCGTTCAAAAGTCTGTTTCAAGTGTTCCTGAGGTTTGGGTAAACATGCGGCGGAGCGGAGCGTAACGGAACGTAACGCCCTTATTTGCACATTTCCCGGATATTTCCCGCTGTAACGGAACACAGAGACCTTATTAGGCCATTTTAACGGTCAACGAGCAAGAAATCCCCCAAATAGGATCTCCTCGTTCCGTTAGAATGTGAATCCGCCTATTCTCCGGTCAATAACGTCTCTGGGTTCCGTTAGGTTGACGAACTCCATGATTCCACTTCGTGATCGAAAGACGACTTTTGGGACGACCGGTTCAATAGAGGTCCAAAAAGG
>RCUU01000540.1_pt1 | contig 20484 bp, 17 predicted proteins | sample 2166211 | NCBI WGS metagenome assembly RCUU01 (sample SAMN09932620, study PRJNA488358) | compost metagenome | feature: garden; material: soil; isolation source: compost soil in phenylacetic acid-enriched culture | place: Germany: Experimental Botanical Garden Goettingen | collected 2016-01-27
CTTCAACATGATAGCATGACCGGTACGGCTGATTTTTTCGTAGAACAACAGCGGCTCCTTCCGAAAGAAACGTTTAGCGACATGGATGAAGAAGCTCATGTTCACGCCTAGAACGAGGACGGCCAACAGCACCCGGAACAAGCTCGGCATGTCGGCCGGCGGGAAAACTAACAGGCGGTTGAGGCCAAACACTCCCCAATAGAGCAGCCCATAGCGGACGATCAGGGGGAGCAGGCCTACGGTTTGCCGCCCCGCCTTTGTGGCGGACAAATATCGCTGTACGGTTGCGACCAAGCTGCCGGTTGGCTTCTGCTCCCCCTCGTCCGCCGGAAGTCCGACCAGTTGGATCCTTACCATCCACTTGCCAGGCGTCTTCCCGCCGGTCAAATAAGGCATCAACATGAAATATAATCCCGTGGACACGAAATAAGCTTCCTTAACCCCTAACCGATAAATGACGGTCATCAAGGCACCCCAAATCAGATAGTCGAAAAATAAGGCCAGCCCGCGCCGGGTATAGGTCACCCGTTTTGTCGCCAGATTCACCCCCCGGTCCAGATGTTCGATCCGCGGCAGATACCGGGACAGCCATACGGCCAGCAAGAAACCGATCATCCCCCCGAGCGTATTGGTCATCAAGTCGTCGACGTCGAAGACGCGGTACGGATGATCATATATTCCATAGATTCCGGTCAGCTGTGTCACTTCAATCAACAAGGAGAGCAGGAACGACAGGATCAAACTCGTGATCGGGCCTGAGCGAAAATAATACCGAATCAGTATTCCAAAGGGTACGGTCAAGGCTACGTTAAAGATCACCTGCAGGAAAGCCCGCTCCTGAAGAACCCGCCAATAGGTTGACGGCTCCCCAGGAACGATCGCGGTTTCTTTGACAATGTCCTGGATAAAGTGAAATGGAATCAACTGCAACGCTCCGTCGCTAAGCGGCAGGTTATGGCGGCTCGCGGGCAACGGCAGCATAACAAGGAATAGAGCATTCAGCAAGTAAAGCAGAAACAAGTACAACACGAACGCTCTAACCTTATTGACATAACCGTGCCGCCGGTATTGCACGACCAGGAACGGTAAGGTGAACAATAACGCCACAATCGGAAACGCACCGAAAGCATACGTAATGGGAAATAAATAATTGTCTAACATCAAAAGTCAACCCTTTCAATCTGGGTAGTTAGGTTCATTCATCTTAACATAGAACGGAATGCATCCCGTTTAAGTTTAGTTTAAGAATTGGGAAGGTTTATCCTATTTCCTTACACGCAAAAAAAAGCAAGCCCTAAGGGCATTCCCTTGGGCTTGCTTTTACATTCATCCGGGACCTAATTTTCTTCCGTTGAGTCCCCATTCTCTTCCACCGTGTCCGGCTTCGTCGGCGTCACGGAACCGGCCATCGGTCCTGCCGCCTGGTCCGCCTGAAGCTGTGCACGGCGTCGTTCCAGCTCCGCCCGGTTCTTCCGGCGCGCCATCCAGATCGGGATCACGATCAAGGCTGCGATGATGAGCAGCGGCAACGCGCCGGCTGCAAATACGACCAGCCACTGGAAGAAGAGTGACAACACGTCGATGCTGCCTGTCAAAGCCTTTTTCATCCGCTCCAACAGCGGAGTATCGCCGTTTGCCGCCGCTGACAGCTGCGATACATCCGGCTGGTACACGCGAATCTCAATCGTCGAGAAGGACACATTGCTGTCGATATACCGCATTCTCCCTTTAATCTGCTCGATCTCCGTTTGAATTCGCTCCAGCTCATTCACGAATTCAACCAGTTGCTTGGTTTGGGTCGCTTGCTCGACGAATTTCAAGTACCTCGCTTCCATGGCCTGCTTGACCTTTAAACGGGATTCCAGATCAACATACTCCTCCGAGACATCCTGTCCTTGAATGCTCCGCTGCAACGATTCCGGCTTCAGTCCCTCCAAACGGTCCAGGAACGAGGAGAAGCCTGCCGCCGGGACCTTCAGCACGAAGTTGCCGCCTTGTTCATGCTGCGATTGGTTCTCGGAAAATTCGACGATGTACCCGCCCGCCAGCATCACCAAATTGCGGATCTCCGATTGCGTTTTGGCGTAATCCTTCACTTCCATGACAACGCTCGCCCGATAAATGAGTTTACTGCTAATCCCTGCGTCTGAGGCAACTTGTTGAAATCCTGGGGTGGGATTCACCGCCGTATTGCTGCTCCCGCTGCCACCGTCCGCTTTCAGATCCTGTGCAGCGGGCGCTTCAGCCGTATCGGCAGCGACCGCCGCGGTGCTTCCCCCATCCATTTCGCTTTCGGCCGAGCTGGTTGCCTTATTCGCCGCCCCGCTATAGGCTAACGAATTCGAGGCCGCATCATTGCTAGCGCTTCCACAGCCGCCCAGCAACAGCAGAATCACTACGACGATACTCCAAACGGCAACCTGTTTTCCCCTCTTGCCCATAGGTATGACCCCCTACTGTTTCAGGTTTCAAGACTCCCGCACGATGCCGGCTTTGTCGGTTCGCTTTATCTGTTCACCGTGTAAAGTCGTCTCTTACCATCTTAACGCTTCAAGAGTCAAGAAAGTTGCCCGTCCTGCAAAATAAATAACCGTCCCGAAGGACGGTTCGTTTTCCAGCTTATTCCTGATATTTACGCAGTACGATCACGGCGTTATGACCGCCGAATCCAAACGAGTTGGACAACCCGATCTCAAGATCGGCCCGGCGGGATTCATGGGGGACGTAGTCCAGATCACATTCCGGGTCAGGATTTACCAGGTTGATGGTCGGCGGGATAAGCCCTTCCTTCAGCGATTGAACCAAGGCGATCGCTTCCGCACCGCCGGCCGCACCGAACATATGGCCAATCATCGATTTGTTCGCCGTAACTGGAATACGATAGGCGTGTTCGCCAAACGCCTTCTTAATCCCTTTCGTCTCCCCAAGGTCGCCGACATGGGTGCTTGTCGCATGGGCGCTGATCACGTCCACCTGATCCGGCGTAATCCCCGCCGAAGCAAGCGCCCGCTTCATCGCTTGGTAAGCTCCGACGCCTTCGGGATGCGATGCGACAACGTGGTAAGCATCTGAGCTTGCGCCGTAGCCGATCACTTCGCCGTGGATACGTGCTCCCCTCCGCAACGCGTGCGTCAGCGACTCCAGCACGACGATCCCCGCACCCTCGCTCATCACGAAGCCATCGCGATCGGCGTCAAACGGCCGGCTAGCCTGCTCAGGAGCGTCGTTCCGCTTCGATAACGCGGTCGCATTCCCGAAGCTGGCCAGCGCGAGGGGATGCACCGCCGCTTCCGTACCGCCGGCGATCATCACGTCGGCTTCGCCGCTGCGGATTAACCGGAACGCTTCGCCGATCGACGAGTTGCCGATCGAGCAGGCCGTAACCGGCGATAGCGTTTCGCCCAATGCGCCGAAGCGGATGCTGATCTGCGCAGCGGCCATATTGGAGATCATCATCGGCACCAGGCTGGGACTGACCCGGTTCGGTCCGCGCTCATCCAAGACTCTAACATTGTCCGCCAGCGTTTCGATCCCGCCGATGCCTGAACCAACGTATACGCCAAATCGCTCGCGATCCAGTAGTTCCGGTTGCAAGCCGGCATCCTGAACGGCTTGTTCGGCGGCATACAGTGCGTATTGGCAGAAGAGATCCATCTTGCGTGCTTCCTTCCGCCCGAACACCGCCTCGCCGTCAAACCCGCGGACTTGCCCCGCAATCTTGGTGCCAAACGCCGTAACGTCAAAACGATCGATCGGTGAAATCCCGGACCGTCCCTCTTTTAATCCTTGCCAAAATGTATCGACATCATTTCCCAGCGGAGACAAGATCCCCATCCCGGTAATTACAACCCGTTCCATTCGTCATCCTCCTTCAGGTATCGCGACCAGATGCTGCGTGTCGCCAATAAACCTCTAATGTTTTCTATTGTAGCCCCAAAGTATCCTATTACAAGTTTTTAGTTATCCTAGTATAATAGATAACACACTAACGATGTATCCAAGGAGGAGGACATGAGCGGATGAGCACAGAACCGAGATTAGAAGCCTTATCCGAATTTTTAAAAACACAACGCGCCAAACTGCATCCCCATACGGTAGGTTTGCCGGCAGGTTCGCGCCGACGGACACCGGGTTTGCGGCGCGAGGAAGTCGCCCAGCTCGCTGGGGTAAGTACGACGTGGTATACCTGGTTGGAGCAAGGCCGGGATATCAAGGTGTCTCCCTCCGTCCTCGATGCGATTGCCGGAGCGCTTCGACTGAACGCAGACGAGCGTAAGTACCTGTTTGACCTGGCGTCTGACAGCGGTTTTCACCCGGATTGGGTTGAAGAGAAGGATCCCGTGATCAACCCGTCGCTCCATAAAATTTTGCAAGAGTTGAAATATTGCCCGACAATTATCTCCGACCGTCACTGCCATATTGTCGGATGGAATCCCGCCGCCACCCACGTATTCGTAGATTTCGAGCAGATCCCGGATGAGGAACGCAACTTGATCTCCCTCCCTTTTGCCAAGAAGGAACTGCGCAGCCTGGCCGTCAATTGGCCGCATTTCGTCAAGGGCTTCTTGGCCATCTTTCGCGCTTACTATGGACAATACGTCGCAGACCCCTGGTATTCGCAGTTCATCGAAAGAATGTCGCAGCGTTATCCGGATTTCCAGGAGTTGTGGAACCAGAGCGAAGTCAGCGCCGCTCCGGAAGTCATGATTGAATTCCGCCATGCTAAAGCCGGCAAAATGCTATTTAACTTGACCTCGCTTCAAGTACAGGGCGATGCGGATCTACGCTGCAGTATTTATACCCCAATCGAAGGAACGGCGACGGAAGCCAAGCTCAAGAAATTACTGGAGGGAACATGAAAGGATTAGTATTGACAAACCGCGAAGAAATTCGTATTGTGATTCATAGTGATACTGATAATCATTATCATATAAATCAGTGACAAGGAGAATCACGTATGAAGAAGCTGTTTATCCCTTTTATTTTGGCCTTCGCCGTCCTGGCTGGAGCCTGCGGTAACGAATCGGCAAGGCAGGATTCTGCGGCCAATACCCAGAGTAATGCGGCGGCGGCAAATACCCAGGCCGAGAACGCCGCAGGTGGCACGAACGGAAACGACTCCGCGGCAACGGATTCGGCTTCCGATACGGTTACATATCCATCGGAGAACGGTCCCATCGAAATTCCCGCCAATCCGAAACGGATCGTAGCATTGACGAACGCTCCGAACATTGTGGCGTTGGGTGGCTCGCTGGTCGGTGTGGACACCTGGACGATGAAAAACCCGCTCTTCACCGACAAATTAAAAGACATCGCTGTCGTATCGGAAGAGAATCCGGAGCAAATCTTCGCCTTGGAACCCGACCTCATCATTGCCGGGTCGCATATGAAAAATCTCGATAAACTAAGCGAAATTGCGCCGACGATCATTTATACCTGGGGTAAGCTGGACTATTTGGCGCAGCAGGTGGAAATCGGGAAAGTGCTGAACAAGGAAGCGGAAGCTAAAGCCTGGGTCGAGGATTTCACGACCCGTGCCAAAGCAGCAGGCGAAGAGATCAAAGCCAAGATCGGCAAGGGCGCCACCGTCTCCGTTTTCGAATATGACACGAAGAACTTCTATGTATTCGGGAACAATTGGGCCCGCGGTACGGAGTTGTTATATCAAATGATGGAACTTAACATGCCGGAAAAAGCGAAGAAGGATGCCTTGGGCCCCGGCTACTACACATTATCGAATGAAATCCTGCCTGAATATGCCGGAGATTACATCGTGCTGAGCCAGAACAAAGAAGCCCAAAACGAGTTTTTGCAATCCAATACGTGGAAGAACATTCCGGCCGTCAAAAACGGCCATGTTATCGAGATCGACACCGCCGCTTCGACATACAGCGATCCGGTCACGCTGGAGTATTTGTTGAAGATCTTTAAGGACGGATTCCTCTCTCTGCCTTAATGCCTCACGCTAAATAAATCAAAAGGGATGAGCCCTTGCTTCCGAACGGAAGGGCTCATCCCTTTTTCATTTATTAAATGAACTCGATCCAGCCGATTTCCAGACCCGGCTTGATATAATCAAACTTCAGCTCGTAATCGCCTTCTGTAAGCTCGATGCGGAGCTGCTTCTGAGTGACCCATTTTCCAAAGGTGCCATTCGTCTGCACGGTGGTCAATAGCTCGCCATTCAACAGAAGATTGCAGGCGGATTGCGACAGGTTCATGGCTTCGTAGCGAATATGCGCTGTCACCGTGTACACCCCGGCTTCCCGCACCTTCACCACCACGGTCTGTGCACTGGCCAGAACTTTGGCGCTTTCCGAGCGGGACAACGAATAGACTTCTGTGCCTTCCCCGACAACGAACTTACCGTCTTGTACAGCCTGGATTGAGCGGACCTCGTCAGCCGATTTCGGTTCACGGGCAAATACCGGCGCATTCATCAAAAACCGGCAAATATTCATGGCGCACCGCTGCAATTCGCCGACCGTCAACGATCCATTGGCCAGAGCTTCTAGCGTATTATCCCCCAGCGAATTGATCTCCGCGCCATTGTTGTTCACGACCATATACAGATCGTTTTGGGCACGTACCATGAAGGATGTATTCTTCGCGTCGGCCGGTCCGCCTTCTACGCAGTCGTTCATGACTGCCCACCAGTCCGTCATGACGATGCCCTCGTAACCCCATTCGTTTCGGAGAATGGTCGTGTTGAGATCATAGTTGGAAGCCGCCCAATGACCGTTGACCGGATTATAGGAGGTCATGATCGAAGTCGCTTCTCCTTCTTTCACCGTCATTTCGAAGCCTTTCAGGTAGATTTCGCGCAAAGCTCGTTCAGAGACAACCGTATCCACTTTCGAACGCGCCTGCTCCTGGTTATTGCCGGCAAAATGCTTCACCGTCGCGGACGAGCCGCCTTTCTTAATCCCACGCGTCATGGCCGCTGCGAAACAACCGGTCAAATACGGGTCTTCGGAGAAATATTCGAAATTCCGTCCATTTAATGGGTGCCGATGGATGTTGATTCCCGGGCCCAGCAGGGTGTCGATTTCATTCTGCAGAAGCTCTTGTCCCTCCAGCACGTATAACGATTCTACCAGACCAACATCCCAACTGGAAGCGAGCAACGTGCCGATTGGCAGTTGAGTTGCCTTCAAACCGCTGTCCATGCGAATGCCGGAAGGGCCGTCGGCAGCACTAGCCACCGGGATCCCGTACTCCAGCAGATTGTCCCCTACCCCGCCAAAAGCGGAAGCCGTTCCCGGCGTGACCTTCGGGCTGCTCATGCCTTCGCCGCGCACGATTGTGGCCAGATCCGCGTCGCTCAGTTGAGCGACGAATTCCTCTAGGCTGGAATTACCGGCTTGAACGTCCTTCAGCATGATGCCACGATGGCCTGTTTGCGGATACGCTTCCGGTAATCTGCTTTCGATGCGTTCTCTGAGCGAAATCGTTCGCTGCGGGACTTCCTCGCGCACGATTTCATACGTGCCGTTCGCCTTGCGGGTCCCCGGCTTCATCCGGGAAAAACGTTCAACCGGAGCCGCAGCTTCCTCCAGCCGTTCAACAACGGCCAGTTCAGCAAGATGGAACGCCGCTTTCCCGCTCACGGCAATCCGTTCCGTGTTTCGGATGCTATTGCCGACATAAAGCTCGTAATCGCCGGCTTCCAATACATAACAGGATTTATTCCCCGTAAAGCCGCCGTCGTCATAGGAGGCCATCCGCCGCACCGGTAATTGCAGCGTCAGCACCTCGGTTTCGCCAGGCTGGAGCAACTTGGTTTTCGCAAAAGCTCCGAGCGCCCGGGCCGGTTTGCCCAATTGACCTTGCGGCGCTTCATAGTACAGCTGAATAACTTCTTTTCCGGCAAAATCCGCTCCGGTATTCGTCACCGCAACTTTAACTTCAAGCCGGGCATCGATGCCAGCTCCTTCGAGCTTCACCCCTTGCACGCTCCAGGTGAAGGATGTGTAGGAGAGTCCATAACCGAAAGGAAATAGGACCTTATCCGGACAGAATGTTTCAAAATAACGGTAACCTACATAAATATCTTCCTCATAGAAGTTCCGCACTTCACTGCCAAAGTTGGCTGTGGACGGGTAATCCTCGATGTGATAAGCGACCGTATCCGGTAGCTTGCCGCTTGGCGTGACATCTCCCGACAGCAGGTCGGCCACCGCATGACCGCCGATCATTCCGCCTTGCCATACGAACATGACCGCCTGGATTCGGCCGTCGTGTACCGGATCGTTAATCCAGCTCATGTCGATGACATTAGCAACGTTCATGAGTACCGCGACCTGTTCAAAATGCCGGGTGACCGTTTCGAGATTCAGCCGTTCCTGCTCGGTTAAGCGATAGCTTCCCTCGGTATCGGCATTATCCTTATCCTCGCCGGCCGTCCGGCCGATGACGACCACCGCTTTGTTCGTCACCTTCTTAGCCTCCGCTACGATTTCGTCCGTCAGCGGCATTTCCTGCTGGCACCAAGGCTCTGCAGCCCAACCGCCGCCGCCGTTATCAAACGGGTTCTTGGCAATCCATTGCTCATATTGCCCGGCCAGCTGCTCATTGACCTGAATGCGTGGATTGGCCCGGAGCCCGTCCAAAATGCTGACGACATAAGGAACGTTCACGGCGCCGCCAGACCCCGTGCCGCTTCGGTAGTAATCGATTTGACTTCTTCCGAAAACGGATACAATTTCATTTTCACGAATCGGAAGCATAGCGTTTTCATTTTTCAACAAAACGCCGCCTTCGGCTGCCGCGATTCGGCTGTACTCGGCGAAACCTTCCAAAGGAACGCCCAACATCGATTTGCTCATTATCTCTGCTCTCTCCTATCCGTTAGTAGATCCCGTTACGGGATGCCTCATAAGTAGTAGACCTAGCTATAACTATACCAAAACCAACGTGAAGTTGGATAGAATAACCTGCTTCCTGCAAGGGGAATTCATGCGAAGATATTGGCGTAGATGATGATCCCTATAAACGGCACCACCCAAAGCAAAGGGAGCAGATTCCACCATACCGCTTGTTTGTATTTGCCTTTAGCGAAGAAGGTCCATCCCAAAATCAAGCCTAGCAGTAGCCCCCCGGGATAAGCCTGGAGGTAGACAAACAACCCTCTGATTCCTGGATTCACATCGCCGGAATCTCGAAACAAATACGCAGAAATGCCCAGCACGACAAGCCACGAGATGGAAAACATCAAATACACGAGCTGCGACAGGATCAAGAAAATCAAAGTTTTGCGTTTGGATAACATAAGGATGACCTGCCTTCCTTCATCGGGTTAAGTGTGCCTAGTCAAGCCATACTTCAGTTTCGTGACGAAGGTCGAATAAACGTTCAATCTGTTTCGAGGTGTTTCTCCCCGTGGACAATGGCGGTAATTCGTCCCGGCCGAAGAATCCGACCTCCAGCGTCTCCATCCCGGCTTCCGCTTGCCCTCCGGCGATCTCGCACAAAATGAACAATTTGTAGATATGGTAAGCTTCGGGAGGATGCTCGTGGAATTTCTTGTCCAACACGGCAAGCAATCGCACGGGGACAACAGTAAGACCGGCTTCTTCCTTCACTTCCTTGACAACGACTTCTTTCGGCGAAAGACCGATGTCCGCCCAACCGCCGGGAAGCGCCCAAGCCCCGTCAATTCGTTCTCTGACGAGCAAAATCCGGTCTTCTTGGAATACCGCGCCGCGAACGTCAACTTTTGGGGTGGCATACCCGCTTTCTCCGGCAAACAGGGACTTAATTTTCTCCGTCTCAACCTCCGTGTAACGGGCCAGAATGTCCACGCTGAGCTCGCGAAGCATTTCAAAACGCTCAAGGTCGTACATATCTTTAGAATAGGCCAACCCGGCCTGACTAATCGACTGGATTTGCTTCGCCCATTCCAGCCATAACCGCCGTGGAATCGAGTCCGACATCGTATCGCAACCTTTCGTGTAGAAATGCTCTAGATCCATTGAACCGCTACCGAGATCAAATAGGCTGCTGGCAGAATGATTGCTTGTGCCGCAAGCGTTCCCAGAAATCTGGCACCCATCAATAAAATATAGATCTTCCCGAGTTGTTGCCGGGATTCTTCCTGATGTAGCGCCCGTTCCGTAATCAGCCCGAGCTTTGGATCGATAAAGATCGTCAGCAGGATGGTAGCGACGCCGTTAATGATGCCGGACGCTTGTGAGGCCGTCGTGGCCAGTTCCGGCACCAGATAAGCAGCGTATAAAGAAGCCAACACGCCAACCGTATAGAAAGCGGTCACCGCGATATTCAGCAATATAAAGCGCTTCGGAACTCCCATGAGGCGAAAGGAACGAAGACGCAGGCTGGGCTTGCGAAAATAATGCCGGACGTTTTTGAGCTGCGGGATCGATACGCTCGTGACCAGCTTGGGCAGCGATCCTGCCACCTCCAGCTTGGCGATCACGCGTTCAAAGAGATTTACACAGGTAGGAAATAGAAGCATCGCCAGCAGCGTTCCGGCAGAACCGGCCAACAGGATGATCCGCAGCGTGTCCATCACCTGAAAATCGGGATACTTCCTGGCGTGATCGATAAATGTGGCCGTCATCGGTGCCTGAAGCATATTCGCTGTTCTAGATACAAGCACGACGATCCCGGTCAGAGACAACGCAACCACGATTTTGTTCAATTTCACACCGGCATAACGGATTGAATACGATAGGGTCTCTGCTGCATGAATAATCATCGTTAGGATACATACAATGGCCAGATTGGTGGTCAATTTATTCCCATCTCCACTTAAATTCCCTTAGATTCATGGCCTTGCCTAAATGCGTTTCACGTATTTGGCCATCATCGTTCGATAATCGAACAATACTTCTTCCTTCTCTTCGGTATACACGAACCCGTTCGATTTATAAAAAAGCGTACCGATGCCGTTCTCGCGTTCACACCAGGCATAAATTTCCTTAATCAAGGGGTTCTGGCGAATCAGCTCGTTCAGCAATTGCTTGCCGATGCGCTTACGCTGATGCTCTTTTAATATATAAAGTCGAGTCAGTTCGCTAACTCCCTCATCCGGCTCCGACAATTGGCCGAAACCAACGATTTCCCCTTCCCATTCCGAAACCAAAAACTTGCGCGACGATTGCACCTCATCCAACGTAATGCTTTGTTCCAGGCTGCTCTTGGCATAGGCATGGGTCAAATACGTCGCAATGAAATGCTCCGGATAAATCGTTTCGTACGTGCTGTTCCAGGTTTCCACGGCCACCTCGCGAATGCCGTCGATATCGTTCAGACTTGCCGGACGGATCAGCAGTGAATCCATCAACTTCAATCCTTTCTCTGTCTAAAATAACTGAACCCAGCCTTGGATATGGGCGATCTCCAGCCGGGTCGTATGTCGAAAAGTGATATAAAGGACATTTTACAAATCTATGATACACTGTTCGCAACGGGGAATGCTACCCCTAATCATGAAATCGCTTTCTTTCTAACAATGTAATCAACGAACCCTTGTCTGATGCGTTCTCCTTCATAAATTCTTTCAAGCACCCTGTCCTCTTTATACAAAATCTCCATATCGCTCAGGAGAGCATCTGGCTCCCCCGGCTCGTAATAGGAATGAATCACCGGTTGGTCATCGTCAAATTGCTCGTGTTCATGATTCCCCACGTCGGGACCTTGCCCGCATCGGAAGTCATTTGTCGTCAGAAAATTAACGAACATCAGCCCGCCCGGCATTAAGACGCGCTTTAACTCCACAAGCGATTGTAGGACCTCTTGTTTACGCATATGAAATATCGAATTGTACGAGTACACAAACCCCATCGATTGATCTGGAAAGTCTAATTTGCGCATATCCCCTTCACGGATGTTCAAGGATTGGTCTTTTTGCCGGCCATACGCATTAGCTCGGTGGCATTGCTCCGGATCCGCATCGATGCCATAGGTAGTAAAGCCGTAAGCGCTAAACAGGCTCAAGGGAGGCATGTCCCCGCCAGCCCCGCAATCGAGAATCCGTCTTGGAAGGTTCGTTTCCATACAATAGGCCAGAAAACGGTACAACGGTACTTGCTTGAATATTTCTTGCAAGATCCTCACACTCCAATAGGTATGTATTTTCGTTCACAAACATTATATTAGAGAACTGGTGATAGATATAGGAAAAACCTTATTCTGAGGTTAACACTGGGATGAAAAACACGTGCTAAGCTTGTCATGGGATCAAATGAGATAAGAGGAGGCAATCAACATGCTGGACAACAGTGCCAACTGGCGGGAGTTGGCCTTTCATCATATCCCACGCATGCTCATCGATGAACATGAGCCGTTCCGCCCCATCCGGGTCGGCGTGACGGTGCTTACGGAAACCGGTCCATCCCCTTCGTTCAAACGAATGCTGGAGGTTGATCACAAGCGCGTAGGCGCCGTGATCGAATATGCGGTCTATTGGGACTACGATATTACGCATCTCTACGATCTGGAACATATGTGGATCTTCCTGTCGCCGCAAGGGGCTGTCGTCGATTGCGAGGCCAGCTTCCACGGGACGTACTTGAAAGGCATCGCCCCCAGTAAAACGAACGTCGGATCTGATGGAAGCATCAGCTTATATTGTCAGCCGGGAAAACACGCCTACTCCCCGCTTCGCGAGCTGTTCGATCTACTGCCGAACTTGCATCTGGCAACCGGCGAGCATGCGGGAAAAGACGGCGTACTGGAGCCCGACATGCTACGCGGTACGTATAAGACACTACCCGATGCCGATGAGCTCGCGGCCAAGCATCTCCGCAGCTTCCGGTTTGACATCGCCGGCACTTATATGCCGTTCGATTGGACGCCCGACATGCTGGTAACCTGGGAGGAACTGAAGCGAGAAATCCCGGCCCGCATGAAGGATTTGCTGAACCAACTGCGCGAACAAAGGCCGACCAGTGCCTTGAGCCAAGAATCGATTCTATAGCCATTTCAAAAGCCTTCCAGCGGCATCAGTGCGCGACCGGAAGGCTTTTATTTTTCTCTGATTTAGGGATAAGTCAGCAGTAAGGGTTAAAGAACGTAATGGCGGGGTTTGTGATTTAAGACCTGCAGATAGTCCCAAAATTCACAGCGTCGTTGTCCGCTAAGACTTCACCCAACGTTTGCCCAGCTCATGGCCGACCATCACCAGCGGTACGACGAGCAACCCAACCGGAACGCTGAGCAGAATCTCGCCCCAGGTTACCAGGTTATCCGAAAGCAGGCGGTCAAACAAAACCAACGAATAAGGAAGTACAATCAGAACGGCGGTGACGACGCCCGGCGTGTACATTTTCAAATAGAGCGACTGGGCCACATGAGTAAACACATGCAAGAAGAACAATGAGTTAATGGATAAGAAGATAAAGAACCTTCCTTGCTCCGCCGCCATCAGCGTAAACGGAACAAAGACGATAAATTCCAGCAGAACGGCCACGGCGAATTGGCTGCTGTTGATGGTAAGCATCTGCGCTAACGAACGCCTCATACGAGCCGGGACCGCAGCCACCGCCTTCTGACGATTTCGCTTCGCCCATGGCCCGACCCAGATCATCTCCTCCATGTCATGGATGACAAACGCTACGAGAAACAGCCAGACCAGAGATGAAATACTTAAGTCGTCCATCTACTACCCCCTCTCGAACAGATCCAATCACAACAACCTCAATCTTCCCCTCATTCTCCACATCGGCTTACCCTGTCACAACGCCAATGATCGTCCACACGCCGGAAACCATGATCAGCCATAGGGCAACTCGTTTAAACCGCTGCTCATCCAGCTTCTTCAGCGCACGAATGCCGACGAACACGCCGATCAGCATGCTCGGGACGAACCAGCCTGTGTAGTGAAGTGTCTCTCGAGTCAACAATCCCCCGTACAGGTAGGTCAAGATCGTCACGATGTTAAGGAAGATCCCGTATACCGAAATATTGGCACGAAACGTCTCCTTGCCCACTCCCTGGTTGGATAGAAACAAAGCGACCGGCGGACCGCTCATCGAGATGCTTCCATTCAGCAGCCCGCTCAATGCGCCGATCGGCAGGTACGCCAGCTTGTCCCGCTTGACCGGAAACGATTTGCCCACCAGTTGAAGCGCAGCCACAAGGATAATGAGGGTGCCAGTAGCCAGCTTTAGGACGTCCCCGCTTAAAAAGAGCAAAAGATAGGTCCCCAGCGGAGCAGCCAACAAGCTAGAGAGGATCAGGAGCCAGATCTTACGAATATCGGCGTGTTTATAGCAGCCAGCGAATACAATCACATTCGTGCATAGGCTCAACATGACGATGATCGGAACCGTTTCCTGCAACGAAATGATCTGACCTAGGATCGGCGTCGCGATCAGCGCAAAACCAAAACTGGTTAGTCCCTGTGTGAATCCGGCTGCCAAAATAACGATGATACCAAGCAAGATAAGGACGGACGACTCCATGAGAACGGGCTCCTTCTGGGGTGATTTTCCTGTAGATATACTCCGTCTACTTTACCACCATCGGCCGGTTCCTTCTATGCCCAATCTCTCGAACCGGCCGAAGAGCCAAAGGAGGAATTCTAGCTACATCGTCGGTTGTAAGTAGAGATGAAACCACGCCGAAATTTCCTTCAGTCGGCGAATCCGGTGCACCGGTTTGCCCGAACGGGACAACTCGTGGTTTTCGCCTTTGAACAGACATAACCGCGACGCCACGCCATGCATTTTCAAAGCGGTAAACATCTGGAGTGCCTCCACCTGCCAGCAGCGAAAATCTTCGTCGGAATGTAGAAACAACGTTGGGGTATGCACGCGGTCCGCATACTTTAACGGGGATTGTTCCCACATGTGCTCCGCCCCGTCCCACGGCGTAGAAGCGGTTTGATCTACGGCGAAATAGTAGCCGATATCGGTGGTACAGCACATTGAAATCCAATTGGAGATGGATCGCTGAGAGACGGCGGCGGCAAAACGCTCGGTATGCCCAATGATCCAGTTCGTCATAAACCCGCCGTAGCTCCCCCCGGTGACGCCCAGCCGCTGCGAGTCGATCGCGGGATAAGCTGCCAAGGCCCGATCCGTGAATTCCATCAAATCCTCATAATCGATCGTGCCATAGCGCCCCCGGATATCAGCAAAATCGTCCCCGCGTCCGTCCCCTCCTCGCGGATTGCTGTATAACACGAAATAACCATCATTGGCCCACAGCTGCATTTCATGGAAAAATACCGTTCCGTATACGGTTTTCGGACCGCCGTGAATGTTCAGGATGGCCGGATATGTTCGGCTAGCATCATAATCCTTCGGCAGCAGCACCCAGCCGTCGATCTCCACGCTGTCCTTGTTTACGAAGCTCAGCGGCTGCGGGACCGCAACGTATTTTCCATGCAGGACCTGATCGTTGAAATTTGTAAGTTGAATTTCCTCCCCGGAGGACAGTTCTAGCTGGTAGAGCTCTTGCAGCCGTTGCTCCCGCATCCCAATGAACACAACTGTTCCCCCGCTCTTGGCGAACACATCCATAGAGCCTTCGGCTTGGCTGAGAAACTCGGTATGTCCATCATAGGTGATTTTACACAACCGGGAGCATGCCCGGTCGGTCACAAGACAGTAAATGCCGTCCTTCTCCGCCTTAAACCATCGTCCTTCGCCCAAGCGGCAGTCGCTACCTACCGTGTTGCCCACGGAGAAGTCCGGATCGGCAAACCGGACGATCCGCCCTTCCGGGTCCAAGCGCGAAAACGTCGGGTTTTCGTTGATCGTATATTTTCTGTGCTCCGAAGCGGCGAATACGATATCTTGCCCTAGAAACTCAGCCGAACGGAACTGATAAGTGCCGGCCGGAATCCGTTCGCGCGCTTGGGCTGTGCCAAGATCCAAAGTCCAGAGCGAATCGGTCAGTTCCATTTTGTCAGAATAATCTCCCCCTATGTACATGAGCTGCGTTCGAGTATCGTTCACTTTCATCAGGGATACGTCAAAAGACGGAGCGCTTACCGGCGTCAAGCTTCCGTTTGCCGCATCATACAAATAAATTCGATTCCGCTTCTTATTGGTGATTCCCGCGCCGTTTTGCCAAAACGGAATTTCGTCCAAGACCGTGTAATCCTGCTCTTCATCGTAAGCCTTCCGAGCTTTGGCCTTGTCTTCCTCCGTCTGTCCCGTGATTGTCGGATTGGCGTTGTCGTAAGAGGCACGTACCGCCCATCGGCTGTCGTTCAGCGGCAAGATTTCCGTTACTCGCAGCGGAAGGGTAAAAGCTCTGAGCGCTTCGCCTCCATCCAGGCGCAAGGTATAGAAATGGGTTTGGGGCTCAAGCGGATGCGGCTCCTTGTCCAGATGCTCCCGGTCTGCCTGAATGAACAGAGTATCGTCATCCAGCCAACGAAACGACCCTACATCTCCCATTCCCGTATACTGACGGGTTTGCCCGTCTCGAACTGACGTGATCCATAAATCGGAGAGATACCCCTGCTTCTCTGGATTGCTGATTTTCACGCCATAGGCGGCATAACTTCCGTTTGGTGAAAGCTGTACGGCCGACAGGAAACGATACCCGGTAAAATCCTCAAGCTGCAACGCTTCCATTCCTGACCCACTCCTTTTCCGGCATTTTATCCCATTCTACTACGCCGAGATCCGCAACAGAAGAAGAAGTCGCTATGAAATCCATAAAAAAAGACCTTCCCCGATCAAGTTCGGAGTAGGTCTCTAGAAATTGGAGGAAGTCACGCGAGATCAGCATTATTCTTTCGACTCAGATGTGGGGCTTTGCGCTTCGCCATCAGCCTCCCGGATTCCCCTGCCGCCGGTCATCTCCTCCGCCGCTTCCATCAGCGGCGTTGTGACCCGCGTTGGCAGGCTCCGAACAGGTTCACGGGATCTTCTCTGTTTCACCCAGTAGATCCCGGCAAGCAGGGCGACCAAGCTCAAACCGACCACCAGCCCGGCGCCTTGTCCGGAAATAAACGGCATACTCGCGATAATCCCGACCATGCCGATAAGGCCAGCCCAAGACGTGTAAGGATATCCCGGAAGCTGGCAGGCGGCTTCGGGAGAGCAAGGCGTCGTTCGCCGCCAGCGATAGTGCGATGCCAGAATCATAAAATAGGAGAACAGCAGCGAAAACCCGCCGCAGCTGACCAGGAAGAGGTAAACCTGCTGAGGAAGCAGGTAACCCATGGCCAAGCCAAACAGCATGGCGGCTCCAGAGAACAAGATCCCCTTATAGGGGATATCCTGCCGGTCTTTCAGCCAAGCGGGGGCATGACCTTCCGCTGCTAGGGAACGCAGCATCCGGGCAAGGCCAAACGTGGAGGCCAGCATGGTAGACAAAATTGCCGTTATCATCACGATATTGATCAGCATCCCGGCCCACCCCATTCCCCAACGGGTTAAGGCCAATACCAGCGGACTTTGATCCGCAATCATGCCTTGCGTCGGATACAGCATAAGGACCACGGCGATGGCGGCAATATATAACGCCACCAAGCTAATCAAGGTCATGTTGATGGCCCGGGGAATCGTCTTCTTGGGATTCTCAACCTCGGAAGCGGCCAAGCCGATGACCTCAAATCCAGCGTAGGTGAAAATCACAATCAGCATGCTGCCGGCAATTCCCGTGAATCCGCCCGGAAACCATGCAGTTCCCCGCAATTCGCCCACGCCTGCGGCCGGGGTTCCGGGTACCCAGCCTGCGATCAGGGCTAGCCCAATCACGATGAACCCGACGATCGCCAGCAACTTGACTGCGGCAAGACCACTTTCCAGCTTGCTTAGGTAGTTGGCCCCGAGCAAATTAAGCAAAGTGATCCCCACAATGATGATCATACCCATGGCGACCTCCGGGAATCTCGGGAACCACTCCCTCAAAAATGTTGACGCGGCAATCGATTCGCTGGACATCGCCAGAATCAAGCCGATCCAATATACCCAGCCGGTGACGAATCCGGCGCCCCGCCCAAAGCTGCGTTCGGCATACGTGCGAAAAGAGCCCGGCACCGGGTCGGCTGCCGTCATTTCCGAAAGAGCATAGAGGATGACGTAGACCAGCAAACCACCGAGAATATATGAAAACAAGATGCTGGGACCCGCCGCTTTAATCGCTACGCCCGAACCGAGAAAGAACGAGCCTCCGACCACTGTGCCAAGCGCCAGCATCGTTAAATGAAACGTGGAGATTCCTTTTTCCCTTGCCTTGCCGTTACTCACATCGCACGCCTCCCTAATCGCTTTAGTAACTATAGGGAGTATTGGCGTATTTTAACGAAAATATGTTACATAAATGCGATGCAAAGGCCTACAAAGCCGCTTCTTCGCGCCACCGCTCCGCTTGTTCCCGTACCATAGAGACGAATTGCTCCAAAGCCGGAGATCTCCATTTCTTGCGGTGCAAGGCTAACTGGGTTGCAACCCGCTGAGATTCGTCGTTCCAGTTCAGCTTCACCAGCTTGCCTTCCGTAAGTTCGCTGCGCACGGTGATCAGGGGCAAGAAGGACAAGCCCAAGCCGGTTATCACGCACTGTTTGATCGCTTCAACGCTCCAGAACTCTAAGTTCGGATCGGGGAAAACGCCATGACTGTTCAAATAGTGCTCAAACAAGGTACGATAGGAACAGCCGCTTTCGGTGTGCAGGATCGTTTGATCCTTCAACTGGGCCGGAACGACTTCCGGCTCCTGGCTTAGGGGATGGTCAGCCGGAGCGACCAGTGCCATCGGCTCATGAACAAGCGTTTCAATGTGCAAGTCCCGATCCTCCACCTCCGGCTGTAGTAGAAAAGCCACGTCCAGTTCCCCTGAACGAACCAGATCCCTTAATTCCCAGCACTGTCCGGGCTTCAGCACGATCTGCACTTGAGGATAACGCTGCCTGTAATGACGGATGACCTCCGGCAAACGGAACGCAGCCAGCGATTCCGGTGCACCGATCTTTAGGGATCCGGCCATATCCGCTTCCGGACGCAGGGCGTTTTTGGCCATCTCGTGGATCTTGGAGATCTCTTGGGCGAAGGGGAGCAATCGTCGACCCGCATCGGTTAAGACGATCCTTCTGCCGATCCGGTCGAACAGCGGCAACCCGATTTCTGCCTCCAATGCCTGAATTTGTGCTGTAACGCTGGACTGCGCATAATCGAGCTGCTGCGCGGCCCGAGTAAAGCTGCCAGCCTCGACCACGACCAGAAACGTAAATAAATGACGGGACTCCATAAGTTCACCTACTTCCATCGGAAATTCGAATGGATAAAATTCGATAATTCTGTTTTTCCTATGGATCTATTATCTGATACGCTAGAAAAAAACACAATGAAAGCAGGAAACCTCCATGAAAGAAACAAGCACCAAACTCCAAAAAGGGATTGGCCTGCCGCAGGCTATCGCATTATACATCGGCGCCGTGCTGGGCTCCGGCGTCTTGATCGTACCCGGACTGGCGGCGGAGACGGCCGGCCCGGCTTCCTTGCTCGCGTGGGGATTCATGACTTTGCTTATTTTGCCGATGGCGTTGTCGATGGGACTGCTTTCTGCTAAATATCCAAATGCCGGCGGGGTATCTCACTTCGTAACCTTAGCTTATGGGAAGAAAACCGGAACGCTCGTCGGCTGGTTTTTCCTGATGTCGGTGCCGATCGGTGGACCTGTGGCCGCTTTGACCGGTGCCGGGTACCTAACCGCGGCGCTGGGCTGGGGAGAAGGTGCCAAGCTGACGGTTGCCGCAGTGATGCTGGCTGTCGGCCTGCTGACCAACTGGGTCGGCATGCAGCTCGCCGGTAAAATCCAGATTGCCGTAGTTATTGCCATCGCCTCCGTGTTAATCTTCGCTTTCGGGGCGGCATTGCCGCGAATGGAAAGCGTTCATTTTACCCCGTTTATGCCGCATGGCTGGCTCAGCGTCGGCCAGGCCGCTTCCATGCTGTTCTGGTGCTTCATCGGCTGGGAGGCGGTATCGCACATGTCCGAGGAGTTTAAGGATCCGCAAAAGGCGGCAATCAAAGGGGTGACCGCCGCCGCAATTATCGTAGGGACTTTATACTTTTTGTCGGCATTAGCCACGGTTGGCACGCAAAGCTACCTGAAGGGCGGCTCAGAGTCTTCCATGGTCTGGATTATCAGTCAGCCGTTGGGTTCATGGGGCGGTATCGTCGCCGGGGTTACGGGGTTGTTCATTTGCATGGCCGCGATCATCGCCTATACCGGAGCTGCCGCTCGGGTCGCATACGCCATGGCTCGCGAAGGCAGTGCCCCGAAATGGTGGAAGGGGTTGTCTCCACGGTTTCATACTCCCACCGGCTCGCTCATATTCCTCATGTTCTGCTTTGCGGCAGTGATGATGCTTTACGGAACCGGGACGGTATCCCTAAGTACGCTGATCCAGTTTCCGAACGCGACCTTTATTCTGACGTATATGGGCGGCTGCGCCGCGGGGATTCGGCTTCTGAAAGGCAGCCGCACCGGAGTTGTCCTTAGCTGGATTTCTTTCGCCGCCACGGCCGTCGTGTTTCCGTTCACCGGCTGGGC
>RCUU01000542.1_pt1 | contig 20437 bp, 14 predicted proteins | sample 2166211 | NCBI WGS metagenome assembly RCUU01 (sample SAMN09932620, study PRJNA488358) | compost metagenome | feature: garden; material: soil; isolation source: compost soil in phenylacetic acid-enriched culture | place: Germany: Experimental Botanical Garden Goettingen | collected 2016-01-27
CATCACGACTATCCGGCAGGAACATGTATAATGAATACAACCTGTAATGCTCTGGAGGAGATAAGATGACAACATTTCTGAACCTGACGGGACCCATTTTAGAAGGATAGCGCCTGCCGGTCCACAAACTGCGTGTTTCCTTCACCCATTGAAGGTGTGACTACATGTCAAATAACAACGTCATCCCCATGCTCTATCATTCCAAGGAACAAATCGCTGACATTACCCGGCTTGAGCAGGAGTGCAGCCAATCCGATTCTTTCCACATCAATGCCGGCATTGAGCATCTCGCCAAAGCGGGTGGAGATCACGGAATCCTGTATTATCAGGACAACCAAATCATCGGGCTGCTTAGCTGGTATACCTCTGATGGCAGTATCGCGAATATCAATGCCATGGTGCATCCAAGGCACCGCCGCCAGGGAGTATTCCGCAGCCTGCTCCAGCGTGCTGCCGAAGATATGAAACCTCAAGGCATACAAAATCTCTGCTTCCGGTCTCCTCAAGGTTCACAGGGCGGGCTTGCCGCTGCACAGTCACTTGGAGCAGTCTTTAACCGCTCCGAATACTTGATGACATTTAATCCCTTGAAAATCAACAGCCCAGTATGTACGGATCTATCTCTATTTCCCGCCCAGCCCCAGGACTTTGAGTTTATGGTAGCCTGCTCGTCAGCGGCTTTTGACGAATCGGAGGCTTGGACACGTAAATACTTCACCCAAACCAATGAACCTGGCCGTGCGACTTATATCGCTTGGATGAACAACCTTCGGGTCGGAATTATCCGATTCAATGACTTGGATGAGAACACGGCAATCATCCATGATTTTTGTATTCTGCCTGCTCATCAAGGGAAGGGGCTTGGACAGAAGGTTCTTAACCTTGCGTTGGATCTCTTATTACTGAAACCCTGCCCGCATATTCGTCTAAGTGTCGTCACGGAGAATAAGCGGGCCTTGAATCTATACCGTAACGTCGGCTTTGAGGTTACGGCTGAACACCAGTATTACATGGGCAGCCTGTAACACCGGACGTGCGGCCAATACCACATAAGCCTATCTGCTTCATCCGTCAAAAAAAACGGCTGGTATCAGGTTCCCCTGATCCAGCCGTTTCTTTGATTATTTTAATATCACATTATCGATCAGAATTGCCGTATCGAAGACACTGTCTCCCTGATCCCAAACGTGGAAGCGAAGGACAATGGAAGCCTTGCCCGCAAATTGGCTTACATCAAATTGTACATGCTTCCAATTCGTCATGTATGCCGTTTGATCTCCACCGTAGAAATCAATCGCCACTTTGTTCTCATCAATCCAATATGCCGTTGAGCCATTAATCGATTCATTCCCGATAATGACGGATTCATCACCATAGACACTGGACGTCACCGTATCTCCCCCATTCACATGAGAGACAACCAGGGATGCCGTATTGATGTACACACTGGAAGTTACTGTTGCTGTGAAAGTGTCATTGAATTTGGTTCCAACGAATTCCTTTGGTTCCTCAGAAATGAAGTTATAATCGAACGAAAGGGTTGTAGATCCCGCTGGAACAATGAAACTTTGCTCGATATAACTATCCGAATTATAGTCGTAGCCTCCGTTATCGTTGTTTTCAAACCCAAGGCCAGTGCTGATAATAGCCATATAGTTGCCCTCTGTTGGCTTAAGCGGCCCCAGCTTGGAGATTACCCGGACGTCCCCGTTTCCATTCCAGCCGGTCCAATTACCACTTTCAAAGGTTCCGTTGACCACACCCTCTGTCTTAGCGCCAATGTTGTTTCCTTTCATGGCGAAAGCTGCCAAGCCATCGTTTGCTCCATGAGCAGCTACCGCTGCCTGGAAGGCTTCTTCGGTTGTCTTGTTCTCATCGGCCAAGGCGGTGAATACGGACTGGACAACAGCTTGGTCATAAGCAAGCTTTACATAATCTGTATATCCATAATATGTGCCAGCACCATTGTTAATGAACGCATCTGCCATGGAATCGTTGTATGCGCTCCGGCAGCTGCCATTATATACAATCGTATCAGGAAGCATATCGTTATATCGTGTAATAAAAGAAGGCGTAATAGCATAATAACCGGAGATAATAGCCAGTCTTCCTTTTTTCAAGTCCAGCTCATACGCTTTTTTGCTCTCTGCCGTTGCCTTTTCTCCTGTCAGGAACATGACTTGCGGTCCAGCATACTTGAAATCAATACCGTACTTATTATGGAGTTTCTGCAGCACAGTTTCATCATAGAAAGTATCTCCGTGGGTGTCCAATACCACGACTCCATACTGATTCAATCCTTTAAAAAAGTTAACATCCGCTGCGGTATCCTTTACTCTTTCCACAAGGAAAGGGTAATTGGATTGATCGAAGTCATTATATACAGCGTCATAAACAGTCGAAGACTTAAGCTTGCTGGAAAATGGAGAAATCACAGCAACCCGCTTGCTTCCTATTGTTGCAACAGTTTGTTCCACGCTTTGCGTTAGCGCATTATCTGCCAATGCATCACTGGACGCTGCCTCGTCTTCAGTACTGCTTAAACCTTTCGTATTCTCAGGAGCTGCCGAGATACCCCCTAGAATCCCGGTATCCAGTAAATACCAGATACTTCCGCCTTCACCCGAAATACCAGCATGCTCTACTTCATCCTGTGTTTGGAGCCACGCTACAGTTTCTTGCTTCGCTTTTTGCAAATCTCCATATTCAGTGACCAGATGATCAAGCTTATTCTGTGTGCTACTTTCAATGATTTCCGTTTGTGCAAGCTGTTCATCCGTAAGATGCTTCATTACTGATAATTTGAAGACTGAGCTGCTTGGCATCTCTCCCGTAAAAGCCTGCAGATTTATGTAGCCCTCCGTACTTTCAGTCAATACTTTTTTGCCACTGTAGATCCCGTCTGCTTTAAGACTGTCTCCATGAGCTTCCAAACCATCATCATACAGTGAGATCACTTGGGAAATTACTTTACCGCTGTCATCCACTTTATAAACACTCGCGTTTACCGTTTCGACCGCATTAAGCGATGAACGGAATATGACTTCTGTTGGCTCCTCTGCATAAATGGCATCCGTGCTCTCCCCATTCACCACAACTTGGAGACCGTTTACCGGTGCGGGTGCTGGCGTTGCCGGTGTTGGTGTTGCTGGTCCAGGTGTTGCTGGTCCAGGCGTTGCCGGTCCAGGCGTTGCCGGTGCAGGGGTTGGAGTTGCTGGTGCAGAGACTCCCCCGGAAGCCCCACGGTCAGTTGTTACCTGGTTCGCAGCCGGGGTTGCAGCCGGGGTTTCTACGGGATTGTTGCCCTTGGTAGCCTCTTCAGCAAGAAGCTGATTGGACTTCTCTACATACACTGATTTATTGGTTCTGAATTCATAAGCGAGACGAGCCAGAGCCTGGCGCTCCGCATGCTCTTTCGGCTTGAAATTCAGCGTCCCGTCACTGCCTTGAACCCCGTTGATGAAGCCATTTTTGAAAGCAAGGGATACTTGCGCTCTTGCCCATTCGGACACCTCTGACATATCTGATAGCTTGCTATCAACCGGGAGCTTCTTCGCCGTATCATCCAATTCCAAAGCCCGAATGAAAAACACGACTAGTTCTTCGCGGGTTACTTTTGAATCAGGGCTGAAGGTAGTCGCCGATGTTCCTTTCGCGATACCGGTCTCTACCAGTGCACCTATGTAACCGCTGTACCAACTGTTCGGGTCAACGTCTTTAAACGGTGCCGCTTGGTCACCATTTACCTTTAGACCGAGGGACAGGACGATGATTTTCGCCAGTTCGGCGCGTGACATAGCCTTATTCGGTTTAAATGTGTTATCTTCATACCCGGAGATTATTCCTGCTCCTGCTAATAATTGAATCTCCTTTTGCGCATAAGATCCAGTGATGTCTTTGAACTGCGCCGCCTCACCGAACACCATAAGTGGCATAAGGGTGCTCAATAACATGGCAAACACAATCATCATACTGACTTTACGGCGTACTGCATGGAATAGCATTGTCGTCTCCCCTTCATTATGTAAAATATCAATGAGCATTGTCGTCCTATTAGGTCCCAAGGATGGTATTTTAGACCATAATTCGACAACTCCTTGATTTTACAATAGGACTCGGGGAGTTTACAATCTTTATCGGTATTCATTTCCAGTACTTATGATCCACTTTTTATACGCTACTCGGCAATCCTTTTTCATGCTATACATTGCATTCCAGGAACTTTTCCAACCGCTCCAGCTGCAAAAGATGATGACGATAGTGCATTTCGATTAGCAAAAACCATTCTTTCGAATTGAGCGGACCGAATCGCGGATGAGGTACCGTATTCCGAATAGGTGCTTGTTCAAGCTGAGGCATGATTTCCTTCATCCGATCGATCACGGTGTTCAATCCCTGGATCAACTGTTCTTTGCTCTCTGGCTGCGTCGGCGTGTATTGCGGGGAAGGCGGAACATGAACACGTATAGGCGGGAAGCTTCCTTGATTAAATATCTCCGTGCCCTCTTTGGTTTTTTCCGTTATAGGGGCCACAGGATCTTCACTTTGAAGGCATTGTTCAACATTACGCAGCTGCATATAAAGAGCCGAGTTAATCAAATGCTGATACATTTGTCCAAGCGACCACTCGCCCTCACCGGGCTGACGCTTCAATTGCTCCATGCTGAAGTTATCCAATTCCTGGATATAGTGATTTGCAGTTTCTTCAAAACGCTGTAAGGCTTCGGTTGTATTCATCTTCTTCAACAGCTCCTTTATAAATCATCTAACCTGACAATACAAAAACGCTACTGACAACAGTATGTCAGTAGCGTTTCAATCATTTGCTAGATTTTTTTAGAGATCCGGCAGATTGCCTGACTTGGTGCCTACCCGGAATGAAGTCGTAACGCCTTCGTAGTTGAACATCATAGTCATACCCATCGAGGCATGTTGGAGGTTGTGGCAGTGCGCCATCCAGAGACCGGGGTTGTCAGCCTCCAGGTACAGTTCATAGGTCTCGCCCTTCTTCGTCAAAAGTGTATCCAGATAAACGGGGCTGCCTTGAAGCTGGACACCGTTTCTGCTCAGCACACGGAAGATATGTCCATGCATGTGGAAAGGATGGTCGCCGCCGCCTTCGTTCGAGACTTTAATGAGGACATGGTCACCCTCCTTCACGACCATCGGCGGAATCTCGTGGAAAGCGCGGCCGTTAATGGATTTGACGAACAGCGTCTGGCCTAGCTTCAGTTCAAAGTGCCGGTTCGGCGTTATCTCCAATACAGGATCATCTGCGAGCGGAGTGCCGTAATTGACGAAAGAAAACGGCTGCCCGCCCTCGGCATGATCAGGCTCCCCTCCACTCCCGATCCGGATCGGCAGCCCGCTGGCCGAGGGGCTGCTGACTAAGACCATCCCTGACTCTGGAAGCTGTATAAGCACATCATAACGCTGACCCGCTCCTAGCTGAATGACCTCTCCCTTTAGCAAACCCGGCTCATGGAGATCATGACCATCCATTGCAACAACCCGGTAAGGAGCTCCGTCGATCGTGAAGTCCATGGTTTCATTGCCTGCATTGGTCAGCCTCAGCCTGACCTGCTGGCCCGGTTCACCCGGCACGGCCAGACCTTTCGTGCTTCCATTCAACAGCTGGAGCGAATCAAGCTCCTGAAAAATAGCAGACACCTCCGTCGTCGATACTTTGGACGTTGCCGCTTTTTTGGGCTCGACGATCAGGGCACCTAGCAGCCCTTTCTTCACCTGAACCGAGCTCATCTGGTGGGAATGATACCAGTATGTGCCTGGCATCGTCGCGATGAATGTATACGTATACTGCTCTCCCGGGAGTACGGTGTCCTGCGTCACACCGGCAATGCCATCCTGTGAGCATGGAACCTTAATGCCGTGCCAGTGAATCGTGACGCCGTCCTCAATATCCTTATTATGAAGTGTCACAACTACGCGGTCACCTTCTGTAACCCGAAGCTCCGGACCAGGCGATGAGCCGTTGAACGTCCAAGCCCCGGCTGTCTTTCCGTTGTCCAGCTTCAGTATGGTCCGGGCAGCCGTCAGATCAAACTTGCGGGTTGGAGCAGAGGTATCCGGGGCAATAAGGGACTCGCAGGAGATCTCCTTTCCGGAGGAAGAGGACATGTCCATGCCTTCCATCATATGATGGTGGGCCATGCTTATCTCCTCCGGCTTCTGAAGCCTCATCTGCCAGAAATATACGGTTAGTGCCGCTCCGATGAGAAGCACCAGCATCGCAGGGAGTCCGATGTAAATCAGGCGTTTGGCGGTTGTTTTTCTACGGTTCATAATGTTCACTCCTCAATATCATAATTGATCAATCACTAACTTCGAGCGGGCGAAGATTGCTTTACAACCGTAAGGACCACAACCGCTCCAACAATCGCGAACGCAGCAGCGCCAAGGAATACCCAGGAGAATCCCCCGGTCAATGCTTGCGCTTCGGCAGCGCCCCGGCTCAGCGACCGGTCGATGCGGGCCGATGCTACTGTTGTCAGCACCGCAAGCCCAATCGCTCCGCCGACCTGCTGGCTCGTATTGACCAAGCCACTGGCAAGCCCTGCTTCTCCGTCAGCCACTCCATGCACTGCCAGTTCCGTTCCGGAGACGAAGGCGCCTCCCAGCCCGATCCCGATCAAGATCGACGGCCCCAGCAGATGAACAATAAACGAGGCGTTGCTAGGTGATAAGGATAGCCAGATTAACCCTAAGGCCAGCAGAAGCAGTGATGCCGCCAGTGTACGGCGCGTGCCGATAGCCTTAACCGCTGCAGGTACAATTCCGGCGATTACTACCAGTGCGCCGGCCAGCGGGAGCTGGGTGAGGCCTGCTTTTAATGCATCGTAATGAAGCACTTGCTGCATGTAGACCGAAAGCGCGAAGAACAATCCCGTCGTCGCTCCTCCGATAAGAAACATAACCAGATTGCCGCCAGCAACCGACTTGTTGCGGAAGATGCTGAATGGCAAAAGCGGGCTCAAGGAGCGTTTTTCGATAAAGATAAACGATCCAAGCAGTACAAACGCTAAGCCTGCGAGAACCAATGTCTGAGGAGCCGCCCAGCCAAACCGCTCAGTCCCCGAAAGTGCGGCTACAAGTGCTACAATTCCGGCAGTTACAGTAGCGGAACCCGGCACATCCAGATTTACGCGTTCTCTTAATGTATCTTTGGCAACGAGGAAAGGAACTGCCATTAATACCAGAACCCCCACAGGAACATTCACATAGAACACTGAGGGCCAGCCGAAGGAAGCTGTCAACACGCCTCCCAGCAAGACTCCCGCCGCACTGCCGATGCCCGCAACCGCGCCCCAGATGCCAAGGGCCTTGGCCCGATCCCGCGGGTCTGGAAACAGCTTGGTAACGAGAGCAAGTGCGGCCGGGGCGAGCAGTGCAGCGGACGCGCCTTGAATCGCTCTTGTGGTCAGCAGCCACGCTCCCGAAGTTGCCAGTCCGGCTGCGGCCGACGCTGCCACAAAACCGGCGACGCCGATCATGAACAATCTTCGATGCCCGAACCGGTCCGACAGTCTGCCGCCCAGAAGCAGCAGCCCACCGAAGGGTAACACATAAGCCGTAATGACCCAACTTAGCATATTGGTACTTAAATGAAGCTCCGAGCCGAGTGAAGGCAGCGCGATATTAACAATTGATGCATCCAGCACCACCAGGAATTGAGCCAGCGCCAGCGCAATCAGCGCCCACCACCGGTACGGCATTGCATAAGGACTTACGATTGACGGTTGAACCATAGCTTTCATAATGATCTCCTCCTGTTATTGATTGATCGATTACTAACTTTGTGAATTCAATATACCAGATGGTTAGTGATTGGTCAATCACTATTTACAGCAAATATCTTTTTTTTCACCAAGATGATGCCGTATGACGATTAACCGCCGTATTTCTGGAGTTTCATTAAATCTACAACGAGGTATGCAGCTGCTGGAAAAATCAAATAGGAGGGCTATCTGCCCTCCTCCCCTTCTCCCGCCTACCACGCTATTTGAGGGACCGCATAAGGCGGTTCTATATGGTGGGCTCATTTTACTTACAGGTGAGAACCGCCGCTTGCATCCAGCAATTGACCGGTTACCCAACGGCTGTCCCCTGAAGCAAAAAAAGCAGCAATATCAGCGATATCCTCGGGCTCCCCCCATCTGTTGAAGACCGAAAGTCCGGCTGCATATTGCTGCCCTTGCGGATTTTGCAATGTCCCTGCATTCATCTCTGTGTTAATAATTCCCGGCTGAATAGCGTTTACCGTAATATTCCGGCTCCCCAGTTGCTTGGCCAAAAGCTGCGTAAAGGTGTCAATGGCCCCTTTCGACATGCTGTAGGAGAACACACTCGGAGAGGCTACACGTGTTACAAAGGATGAAATATTAATAATCCTCCCTCCATCCTTCAGGCGCGGTAAAGCTTGCTGGGTAACAAAAAGCGGCGCCTTGACGTTGATCTTCATGACTTCATCAAAAGTTTCTTCCGTCGTCTCCTCCAGGCTTACAATTTGGCCGATTCCGGCATTGTTGACAAGAATATCGAATCCGCTGCCGTCCGTGTACTCCCGAATGACGTCATCCAGCTCCGCAAATAAACCATGAATGCCCTCAAAAGAGCTCAGATCTGCGCCAATCACGCACGCCTTCCCTCCGCTTTGCACGATCTGGTCAACAACTGCCTCCGCTTCAGTTCGCCTGTTTCCATAGTGCACAACGACATAGGCGCCCTCTTGTGCCAGACGCAATGCGATACTGCGGCCAATCCCACGGCTTGCTCCCGTTACCAAAGCGAGTTTCCCTTCCAGCATACTCATGATCATCTCCTTATCCGATTTCAATACAGTTATATCACAGAGTCATTTTTGAAATGTTGCTCTCTTATTTAGTGACGAGGGAGTACAAACAACAAAACGGCTGCGCCGTCCCTCACTGGACAACGTAGCCGTGTTAGAGTTTGGGATGCCTGGAGGACCCTCCGTAAATCCCTTGGTAATTCCAAGTGGAAAAAGGTTAACTAATTCAGCTCATTTTGCTCCCCCCTCTTCTTCAAAAGGTCAAATTATTGAATTTATAACGTCATTATAACTTCGTTTTTTCCCAAGACACCCAGCTTAGCGGCGCCTCGTTTCCACTGTGCCTTATTGTTAACCCCTACTGCACCAGCTGTTCTTTCCTGCTCTTCTCTATGGCCGCGTCGCGGTCGCCTACCTGCAGCTTCAGATAAATCGCCGAAATATAGTTTCGGACAGTACCCTCTGACAGATGCAGCTTCTGGGCAATCTGTTTATTGCGCAGCCCTTCCGTTAATTCATGCAGAACCTCCAGCTCCCGCTCGGTCAGATCATACGGATTCAGCGAAGCTTCCAGATGCTGATCCTGGAACAGCTGCTGAGCCACCTCTTGCGAGATCATGGTCCCTCCTCCATAGACCAGCCGGATGGTCGCCGCCAATTCCTTAGGATGAAGGGTCTTCAGCAGATACCCCTCTGCACCAAGCCGCAGCGCTTCAGACGCATAGGTAATCTCCTCGAAGGTTGTAATGATAATGATCCGGATTTCCGGCCACATCTCCTTGATCTGCCGGGTAGCCTCCAAGCCGTCCATTTCCGGCATGTGAATATCCATCAGTACAATATCCGGCTGCCCGGCGGCACATTGCTCCAGCGCCTGCTTGCCACTCGCGGCAGTGCGGAGCCGGAAATCCTTCTCCTCTCCAAGCAGCAGCCTCAGGCTCTCGCGGACCAGCGGCTGATCATCTGCCAGCAGGATATCAATCCTCTGTACACCTTCCTGCGTCTGGTTCGGGATCATACAGGTCACCAGCGTGCCGTCACTCTCCTGGGAATCAATATACAGCTTGCCCTGCAATGCCGCGAGACGCTCCTTCATACCGGTGAGGCCGAAGCCGTAGTGCAGCTGTGCAGTCCCCTTGCCGTTATCCTGAATCTGCAGCATGAGCTGGGCCGGATCATATTGCAGAACCACCCGGATGGCGCTGGCCTGCCCATGCCTGCTGGCATTGGTCAATGCCTCCTGCAGCGAACGGCATAGTGTATGCTTGGCCTGCTTAATTACCGCATAAGGCTCGCCCATCGTGCGGAACGACAGCGTGACCCCCGTATTGGATTCGAACTGCCCCGCAATCTGCATCAAGGCCCGGTCCAAGGTCACCGGCTCCTCCAGCGGTTCCATCTGGTGGACCTGCAATCTCACATCTTCCAGCCCCTTGCGGGCCAGCTCCAACACACCCTGAAGCTTATGCTCTCCTTCCTGCGTGGCTACATATGGCTTCAGCGTTTCCAGACCGAGAATCATTGAGGTATAGCTGTGTCCAATCGTATCATGCACTTCCCCTGCTATCCGGTAACGTTCCTCCAGCAGGGTCATGCGTTCAATCTGTGAGGAATACTGCTCCAGAATGGCATATTGCTCGTTGACCAGCGCCAGCTTTTGCCGGATCGCGTTGATCGACTTGGCCCCCATCTGCAGTCCATAACCGGCAGCATACACGAACAATCCGTCCGATAGACTCTGCCAGATGAGCGGGTGTGACAGTCCTGCCTGTATCGTTGGTCCAGCGCTTAAGCTGAACAGCAACAAAGTGAGCGGTAGCGTATATAAGTGTGCCCTGCCCCGGGTATGGAAGGCTAGCATCAGTACGGCAGGCAGGAATAACCGTGTTAAGCCAAGATAGTAAGCCAGCCCGAACGCGATCCCGCCTGCGAGTATAAATTCCAGAAGAAAATACAGCCGTTTGTAATTCCGTCCTGCCCAGGAAGGAACCAGGTTGCCCAGCAGCACCGCTGGCAGCACAAGCAAGAGCGGGAAATCCGGCTCATCCTGATACATCAATATAATGACCGCCATGCTCCACAAAAGGCGCAGGAGCAGAACGGATCGATCTTGCCATGCCCACCGGGCATTGTTCACTGACATCAATCAGCAACTCCCATTCTGCTTGATCTGTTGTCACATCCATCATATGACACGCAGTAACTGTTCAATATGACAGACCGCTTGATAGGTTAAGGGCAGCGGGATACAGCCATACGATATGCAGAATTATATCCTACTACAATCATTTGGAAAAGGGAGGGGTAGCTTTGCCGCTGCTTCAAATACGGGATCTGACCAAAGTTATTGGCCGTAAAATTCTTGTAGACCATGTATCACTGGAAATGGAAAAAGGAGAAATCATGGGCCTGCTGGGCCCCAACGGAGCTGGAAAAACAACGACCATCCGCATGATTGTGGGACTCGTCTCCAAATCGGAAGGACAGGTCATTATTGATGGAATCGACACCAGCCAGCAATTCTCCGCAGCTATGGGCAAGGTTGGCGTTATCGTGGAGCAGCCCGATCTGTACAAATATTTGTCCGGCTATGACAATCTGATCCTCTTCTCAAGAATGAGTCCGGGAGTCACTGCGGACCGGCTGAAGGAGATCATCACACTTGTAGGTCTGGAGCAGAGCATCTCCGCCAGGGTGAGTACCTACTCGCTTGGGATGCGGCAGCGTCTCGGCTTAGCCGTAGCCCTGATGCATAAGCCTTCACTGCTGCTGCTGGATGAACCGACCAATGGCCTTGACCCGGCGGGCATCCACGAGCTGCGGGAGCATCTGAGGAATCTGGCCCGCAAGGAGAATGTCGGCATCCTGATCTCCAGCCATCTGATGTCCGAAATGGAGATGATGTGCGACCGCGTTGCCGTACTCCAGCAAGGCAAGCTGATCGGACTACACCGCTTGTCAGAGCTGGTTCAGGAGGATGAGGCGCTTGTGCAGTTCGAGGTGGACCGTCCGGAGCTGGCGGTTCAGGTGCTGCAAGCATTCATGTCAGGCGCAGAAATTACTGCCGGCCACAACCAGCTTCGCGTGCGCCTTCCCAAGAACCGCATTCCCGAAATCAGCCAGAAGCTGCTGGATTCAGGTATCAGCGTATACGGGGTGAACACGGTAAAGCGGACCCTGGAAGACAAATACCTTGAGATTACAGGAGGGCAAGGACATTGAAGCTGATCAACTATATCCGGAATGAGAATATGAAGATTTACAAAAGAAAACGCACCTGGGTGCTCATTGCTCTCGTTGCGGTCTTCGTCATCCTCCAGATCATCAATGTGCGTGCTGGAGATGGGGGCACCGCAGCGGCAGACTGGAGGTCGCAGCTTGAGCAGGAGAATCATCGGCTGGCTGCGGAAGCTGCCGAACCGGATGCGCTGCAGATTGAAATACGGCAGGCGGAGAAAAATATTTTGCTGAACGAGTATTCCCTGCAGCATAATTTGCCGCCTGAGACGAATGCCTGGAGCTTTGCAGGGAATCTTTCAGGGAATATAATATTTGCCGTCTCGCTAATCTCGATCATTATTGCCGGAGAGATTGCCGCTGCCGAATTTGTGTCCGGCACGATCAAGCTGCTGCTGACCCGCTCGGCCAGCCGGACAGAGATTTATACCGCCAAATATGTTGCCGCGATCCTGTTCGGACTGGGGTTAACGCTGGTTGGCCTTCTGCTCTCCCTGCTGTTCGGGGGAATCATGTTCGGCTGGGGCGGTCTTGGGGACAGCTATATGTATGTGAGGGGTCATGCCGTGCACCAAACGCCCATGCTGCTTTCAATCCTAGGCAGTTACTTGTTCCATCTTCCGTTTCTGTTGATTTCAGTTACGCTGGCTTTTATGATATCTGCGGGTTTTCGCAGTCCTATCTTTGCTATTGTCATTCCCCTGTTCGTCACCGTCGCGGGATTTGTTATTGCTATCGCCATGAACGGCTGGCCGTGGACCCGTTTCTTTATTTTCTCCCATTCTGACCTTAGCGGTTATTTCCTGGGTGATCCGGCAGTGAAAGGAATGACTCTCGGCTTCTCTCTGGCTTTTATAGGACTTCATCTGGCAGTCATGCATCTTCTTTCGCATACTCTGTTCGTCAAACGTGATGTCTCCTAACGATACACAATGTTGTTCAATATATTTAGAGAAGAGGAAATCGAATGCATAGGATATGGAAATTTATGATCATAAGTAGTCTGCTGCTTGTAACGGCCTGTAGCAAGGGCGAGGAAACATCGTCAACGCAGAAGCTTGAACTGGAGGCTGACAAGCTGACGAAGCTGGTCATAGACAACCGCAACGGAGAAATTGAAGTCAGCGGCGCAGACACGGATACGATTGAGGTCACCGCCGTGGTCACCGCCAAAGGCATTAGTATGGATAAATTGAAGCTGAAGCTGCGGGCAGAAGAGGCTGCTGCTTATTTGGATGCTTCCTTTGGCAGTCAGATGCTGGCTATGGGTTCCGGGGCTGTGGATCTGGTAATTACACTTCCGCGTGAACTCGCTGTGGAATTGGACTCTCATAGAGACGGCAAACTTAAGGTTGCTGATCTCTCGGCCCCGCTGGAGGTAGATAACGTGAACGGAGATTTAGAGGTGATCGACATTAAAGGCCCGGTAACGCTCTCCAACCGGGACGGCGATATTACCGTGCGCAATATAGGTACAGATGTTAATATCCATAATATCAATGGACATGTTGTAATAACCCAAGTAGAAGGTTCGGCTGAGGTTGCTGTCGGAGACGGGTCCCTGGAGCTGGATCACATTACGGGCGATGCCGTGATTTCCCAGACCGGCAACGGTGAAATTAAGCTTGGAACCATTGGCGGAAACGTTAGCCGAAAATAGCAGCCCAATTAAGCATTCTTAGCAAAAAAATCGGCCTGATGCTCCACCACATTATTTTACGAAGGAGGAAGGGGCAAGGGCCAGACTATAATTGGCAAACCGGCCCCAAACCGCTAACCGTCCGTACTCAAACCACATATTCAGTCATAATCAGCTCGATATCGAATGGCGTAATCCCTTGTTCCACAGAAAATATCGTGTCGGCCTGATTCGCTGCATCTGCTAACTCCCCTCTTGCCTTGGCATGGAGGTTGAATAAATCGTAGAGATCCGGTTTACGTAAATCTGTCATGGCTTTGCCCATCAAGACCATGCCTTTTTGGTTCCCCTCCACATTGTTGTAGTAATGAGGCTGTCTAGTCAGAGACAGATCTGTCCAGATGATCTTGCGCTCCACCAGATCCAGGATGACGGGAATCGCAATCTGTGTATCAGCAGTGACATCGATTTTATTGGCAACCGTCCTAGGCTCGAAGATTTCACCGGAACCGGGTTTCCCCCGCATCATCCAGCCCACGAAGCACTCCGGCAAATTACAGTAGGGTTGACTGGTGAAGGAATGAAGGGTTGCCACAATATAACGCCCGCCATAATCGACGATAGAGGGAATGTGCAGATCAATGAATTCGCACGCGCCTTGAGGAGCTGAGACGATATCTCCGCTGTGAACAGCCTTGTATTTAGAGGACCGCAGATTTGAATAAGAGATATGCTCGATATACTGCCAGTTATGATCATACAAGACAGCCGACAGATCAATATCTACACGGCCTGTAGGTATGCCATCGACGACTCCCTCTTTCCACCAGCTGAAGAAACGGATCGTGTCCCCTTCCGTCATTGGCACTTGGCTTCCGCGAACAATCGTATGCAGCGCTTTACTTGCCGATCTTTGGGAGAACGGAACATAATAGTCCTGCAGCCGTTCATCGACATAGACCTTTCCCAGAGGCGGAAGCATGGAGAAGCGCTCAATAAGCACCCGTTCACACATCTGCACAAGCTCCTGGCATGCCGCTGTATCGATCCCCGGAAGAGTATCAGGAACAGTATAGGCCTTGGCAACGTTTCCTTTGGGGAAAAAGACGCGCAGCTCACGCGGCTCATGGCGGCGGGCAAAATGATTCTTCACTTGGAGCAATACAGGCGTCGATACCTGATCCGCAACTTCACCAAATGCCAGCACGACATACTCCGTGTATTCGGTTAACCGCAATAAATGATCCAATCTTCTGGCAAATTCACCAGGACGCAACGTCAACAGATGGATCAACGTCCAGACCTGACGATACTGGAAGGCAAGTTCAATGCTTCCGTTAAAAGTCGTAAAGGGCTTGTTGTTGCGCAAAATATCAAAAGCTTCCTCGCAGCGCATATACCGGTGCTTATATTCAGATGGATGCAGAATTTCGCCTAATCGAATCCAGCGTTCCTTGTATCTCAGCATATCCTCTGTAATAGACTGGCGACGTTCCAGCAATCCCAGCAGCAACCGTCTCTCACGCCGCTTGAATTTGCGGAAACGCGTTGCTTCAGCAAGGCTGACATCGCCATCCGACCAAGCTACAGCCAGACGAAGCACATCCGTAGCTGTTTTAAAATATCGTCCGGTCTGCTCTACATCGGCCTTGTCATGCTTCAATAATGAAGCAGCTACGAATCCTGCATTCTCCTTGAACGGAATCTCGGACGGGAGTATCTCATCCAGGGCCTCCGCATCTGCGAGCTCCAGTACTGTATCAATGTCTTTTTTGTCTGTGCCGGAGATAGAACCCTTGGCCTGGATAAGCTGGCGGATCAGGGTATGAAACTCCGCTGTGCTTCCCAGGTCAATCACTTTCAGATGTACCTGCTCCAGGAATGCCGGTCTGTCTGCAGCCGCATACTCAGGCAAATCCAAAGTAAGATAATGATAGATAGCATTGAAATACAGCTCGACCTCATCAGCCTCCATCACCTGCACCGGGAATGCAGGATACATCGGGCGGTATTCCACATGTGCACCTGCCATTACCCTTAGGTCGGCAATCAGTTGAACATATAAGGCTTCAAACTGCTCCCCGGATAAAGTACACAGCGCGCTCATTAATGAATGTGAGCATGTATAACCAAGAGTTTCCATGTTTTTCATGGCTGTTGCCAAATAAGCCTTCGGGACCCGGTTAGGCCCTTTTCCTTCGTCTATAATCAGTTTGTTTGCTCTTCGCAGATAGATGGTATTCATCATCATAAAAAGTGTCCAGGAAAGCCATATCCCTAATATCATTGGAAGATTCAGCAGAAGGAAGGAATAAGATAGCCTGGACGCCTCCTCTCGTGATAAAAATACATCAGGAAAGCTGCGACCCTAATTCGCCAATGAAGTAGAAGGAAGAACCGCAATAGCCTGAAGATCAAAGTTCAGCATCCGTGACCCCGAACCTTTGATGTACCCATCATCCCACACCTGACGATATGCCAACAGGGTAAAAGTATTACGACGCCCCCTTTAACAAGTGAGAAAACTTTTATCCGCCACTTCTTGCAGGACTGCTGATGGTTAAAGCGTCTGAAACAACCGCTCCCCTTTTGTCTGTATATATCTAAACATCATTATGCATACCGCTATCATAAGCATTCCAGCACCTGATAAGACGAGATTGCCATTTACATGTGTTAGAAGAAGGAAGATGCCAAATGGAAATAACAGACTAATGATCCCTATGAACATGGAGACAATGACTGCTGCACTCTGTTTTATCACCGTAACTTCACTTGTCCACTCCAGTTTAGGTAATTTCAAGTTAACAATAACGCCCATCATCGCCGAATAACAAGCATATATCACAGGGATAACAAGCAATAATAAGCTTTCCATCCATCCCGTACGCAGTGATATCATAAGCAGCAGACAACTCACAACCAAGACCGGTAAGGTAATGGTGAGATTCACAGCAACTTTGCTAAGCAATATGCTTTGTTTTGATACGGGTGAGCTTTTTAATATCCATAAATGATTACCTTCAAGCGAAATGGAGCTTGACGTTGTACAGCTTAGAGTTACAAATAAGGAAACCAGGATGGGTGCCAGCGTACTCAGATAATGGGATAATTGTGGAATATCGGCCAGCTCCCCCAGCTTCTCCGAGCTGACAAACAATAAGGCAATCGACATCACCAGTAATAGAATCATGCCAAGACTTGTATTCAGCACATAAATAGAAGAACTGAAGTATCGAAGCAACTCCTTCTTATACAGTGCACGAAATGGAGAGGATACGGCTAACGGCTTCATTATATATTTACTGCTTGCATGACTGGTCATTAGACCTGTATGAATAGCTTTATATCTTGTACCTAGCACAGTAGCAAATATCATAAATGAAAGTACGGATAGCGCAATAAATAATAACAATGAGCTTATCCGATACGAGCAAACAGCATCTACATACATGGCTGTCAGGGGATACAGCTTAAATATCATATCGGCCAGCCCAGCCCCCATATCAGCAAGGACCTGCTCGTTTCCATTCATCCCAAATGAACCAACCATAAGTGCAATAATTACGGCAAAGGTTAATACCAGGCTGATCATCCGGCTTGCTTTAAACCGGGAAGAGACCCAGCTAATGAAGGAGCCAATAATAGTTGCGGCAATAATCGGCAGTAACGGAATAAATAAGAGCGTCATTAGAAAAAAGAGATAATATAACACCCCGGGATTCACTTTTATAGCATATACCACACCTGCTGGCAGCATGACCATCACAGTAAAAAACAAATTCAGCACATAAAGCTGAAGAATACGGCTGGCGACAACATGACTCGTCTTGATAGGCAGCGACATCACCAAATCGTAGTCCTTATAGCTGAATAATACGCCGCTTGCCTTATAGATCGTTGTGAAGAACCCTATGATAGAAGTAACAGCCATCATAATGGCAAGCAACAGATCCATCCGTCCCATTTGTTCAAACGTCAGTGCCAGCATGAAGCTGTATCCAAATGAAACTACTGCTATCATAAGCACACCGATTAGTATACCGATGCTCAGTAAAAGCGATTTGCGTCTTTCCTTAACATCTTTCGTATGCAAAACTTTATTCAAGCCAAATGAAGAAAGTAACTGCAGCTTCGTTAGTCTCCATATATTAATCATTGTCTATCAACTCCATGAATACATCCTCCAGGCTATTCTCGCCCTTTACTTCTTCGGTCTTGCCATGGGCTATCAATTGGCCCGCCTTGATAATCGCGATCTTATTGCAGAGCTTCTCGGCCACATCCAGCACATGCGTCGAGAAGAAGATGGCGCTGCCATGGCTGCACAGATCTACCATGATTGCCTTTAACATGTGAGCAGCCTTGGGATCAAGTCCCACAAACGGTTCGTCTAACACTAACAACTTTGGTTTATGAATGAGAGCAGAGATGATCGCAAGTTTCTGCTTCATCCCATGGGAATACGATGAGATCATATCACCCAAATTGGCCGTAATCTGAAAAGCGTCGCTGTATTTTGTAATGAGCAACTCACGATCCGCTTTGGATACGCTAAAGAGATCACCTATAAAATTCAAGTACTGTATGCCGGTAAGATGATCGTATAGATCCGGGTTATCAGGAATATACGCAATACTCGCCTTGCAAGCTACTGGATCTTTTTTTATGGAGACACCATCAATTTCAATATCCCCTTCTTCAAAATCAAGCACACCAACTACCGCCCGAATGGTTGTTGTTTTACCTGCACCGTTATGTCCGATAAAACCATAGATATCCCCCCGCTCGACTACTAAATTCAAGTTATTTACTGCCTTTTTACCACCTTTATAGCTCTTGGTAAAATGTTTTATGGTAAGCATTTCCCTTCACCTCTTCTTTGGTGTATGAAATATTTTCGAGCGCTATATCTTCGTCCTGCACGCTTTTTTATCGGAATATGTATAATACGAGCAGCCTATGCTAATCGTTCATTTGCCTACATAAAAAATTGAAAGGCCATCCGCAGGATGGCCTCACTCTTCTTATTTGATCCAATACAATGATTTACGGATATTTCGCTTCAGCAAGTTCGCGTTCCAGCCGCTCTCAGGTCAGGCATCAATGGATTGTTGATTCTCTATGATTATATTGGTGTTTCTTACCGTTTTTCTTCTATTCGTCGAATACAAAACAAACAATAGAATAAACCATAAAGGCGTCAACAATAAGGCCGGACGCGTTTCTTCAGCAAACAGCATAATAATGAGTATTGCGGCAAACAACGCAAGAACAACATAATTAATAAATGGGGTGAACGGGGCTTTAAATTTTGATTTTGCCTGTAATTCCGGCTTTGTTTTCTTATACCGCAAATGGCAAATTAGCACAACACCCCAAACCCAGATAAAACAAATGGCACTAATGGTTGTCACAATACCAAAAGCTTGTTCCGGAATCAGCTTGCTCAAAAGAGCTCCCACTGACAAGACAAGCGTGGATACGAGTAAAGCGTTGCTTGGCACATGATTTTTATTCAGCTTGGCAAAATGGGACGGAGCCTGCTCTTTCCTGCTCAAATTATATAGGATCCGGCTTGTTGAAAACATCCCGCTGTTGCAAGCAGACGCAGCTGAAGTTAATACGACGAAGTTAATAATGCCTGCGGCAATCGGAATTCCAACTAAACTAAACGTTTTTACAAAAGGGCTTTCTGCCGGGTTTAGTTCCGTCCAGGCGTTGATGGACAATAGGGCGATAATGGCACCAACATAGAAAAATAGAATTCTTAAAGGAATTTTATTAATCGCCGATGGGATGTTTTTCTCTGGACTTGCGGTTTCTGCTGCCGATACCCCCACTAATTCCACGCCGACAAAGGCAAACACAACCATTTGAAAGGAAAGTAAGAAACCTGAAATCCCGTTTGGAAATACTCCCCCATGCGCCCAAATATTACTGAGAGTCACTGTTCCTGCATCTGTTTTGAAGCCAATGACCAGCAAAACGGCCCCGATGGCAATCAACGCGAGAATAGTCACTACCTTGATTAAGGCAAACCAAAATTCCAATTCACCAAAGCTTTTTACAGTTAATAAATTGAGTCCCAATAAAATAATTAAACAGATGACTGCAGGTATCCATTGCGGGATATCAAACCAATATTGGACATATACCCCGACAGCTATAATATCAGCCATAGCCGTCATGATCCAGCAAAACCAATAGGTCCATCCGGTTACAAACGCTGCCCGCGGTCCAAGATAATCTTCGGCAATGTCCGTAAACGATTGATACCCTGCTTTAGACAACAGAAGTTCTCCTAACGCCCTCATCACAAAAAAAACGGCGATACCCACAATCAAATAAGCAAAGATGATGGAGGGTCCTGCCAATTGAATAGCTTTACCCGATCCTAAAAACAATCCGGTACCTATAGTCCCCCCAATTGCAATGAGCTGAACATGCCGGTTTTCTAAATCTCTCTTTAATTCTTGTGCTGCCACATCGAACTCCCCCTCTAGATCATGTGAAAAGATGAACAAGGAATGTTGACAATAAAAAAAAGAGACTGGATGCGCTCCAATCTCTTAGGTCTAAGAATATTAAATAAAATCCATTGCCCATCCTGACGAATGTCAGAATGACAAATAGATCATTTAGTACTCTTCTGTCCTTTTGCCTGAGATTGTGAACCCTTCGGCGCCGCGGTCCTCGCGGTCTCTCCAGAAGCTGCTCCTGCTATAGTGTGATCCATAGCAATCATAGCT
>RCUU01000543.1_pt1 | contig 20424 bp, 17 predicted proteins | sample 2166211 | NCBI WGS metagenome assembly RCUU01 (sample SAMN09932620, study PRJNA488358) | compost metagenome | feature: garden; material: soil; isolation source: compost soil in phenylacetic acid-enriched culture | place: Germany: Experimental Botanical Garden Goettingen | collected 2016-01-27
AAGCGAGGACACGAAACATCCCAAACACCTCCTATTTTGCTTTTAGGCCGGTTCGACGGATCGAAAGGGCTAGTTTAATGGATATTGGAATATCCGCATACATTTGTTCCCAATCGCTTTTTTGACGGATGTTGCTCTTCCAGAATCCAGGATGATAGGCCCTCACATATTCGCCAAAGCCAAAAATATCGGAATGGTGGCGCTGCGTTTGGCGGCAGAACTTTTGGAGTAATTTCGTCGCATCCTCTTCAAACGCTTCTTCGATGAGGTCGACGTCCGTTTCTGAGCTGACATTCCGTCCTGAATCGAAATGCTCGTCCAGAATCCCTTCTACATGAATCTTGAGATTCACTTGGGGTTTACCTTCAACGATGCGGACATCGGTTTTCGCATGCCGTTCCGTGATCTTAATCATGGCGTAACCGAGGTCGGGTACTCGAATCAAAGCGGAATAACCTCCGGGATTGTACCCTTTGACTGCCATATAGGCTCCGATATCAACGGCCGTGCCGGTTCCGGCAAGTCGACCTCCGCTGAAGTAAGCCAAACCCTTAATGAGAACATTCTCCTTGCCTTGGATTGCAATGTAAGGCAGGTATCCGTCCTGCCCCCAGTTCGACTCTTCGACCCAAAACTCGCCTATATAATTCGCCGGGAATTTCCCCATCATGATGGACTTCTCGACCATAGCCTGAAGATATAGCGTAGGCACGCGCTCCAGCGGGGGAGCTACCTTCATAAGTTCCGCCGCTTCGGACTCGGAGACGAGCAGCCACGTGCGGCGGCGGACCTCCGGATTCCGGCGCAAATAATCGTTTAGTTCGTCCAGCCCTTCCCTAGCGATGCCCTTGCTTATCACGATCACCCGCAAATGAATAAGGTAACGGGGATCGGCGATTTGCTGCTGCAGATTGTTCAATGCCTCGTCCAGACTATGCCCATACACTTGAACGACCCACACCGGGCTTTCTCCGTCGCCGCCGCTTCCCGCGCCGCCGTTGCTTGGACCGAGGGGAACTCGACCGGGGACTGCGATTTGGGCGGTCACCCGGAGCATCTTCTTCGGCAAGGGTTCGTTCTTCTGATGGGAAACGACGGGTTCCAGCTTCGCAGTATCGGGAGGAGCCTCATCGATGGCCAGGCCAAGTACCAGGGCCCGGTTTTCAATTTCGACCTGATCCCAGCAGCCGGTCAAATGAAGCGCCAGAGTCATGCTCAGCAAACCCAGCGCCCAACGCGCCCGTATTTTACCCATGTTGCTGCCCGCCCTTCCGTCTGATCACAGCTACGATCCACAGAAGAAGAGCGTAGCCGGTCAGGAAGAGATACCCGGCCCCGTCAGCGATTCGAGAAAATTTGTACAGTTGGAGTTGATCCTGTGGGAGCAGGGAGACGGCAAACAATATAGGGATTAACAGGGTAGTTGCAAGACGGTGATCCTGGATCCGAAGCATATGGCTTAGGGAGAGCGAAGTTAAATAATAGTTGGAGAACATGGTCGTGTAAACATTAATCACCCACATAATAATAAAAATCGCATCCAAACGTTCTATGACATCACCGCCAATCGCAATCGAGCGCGCCATTTCCAGGGTGGGATATAACAATTGGAGGGTCTCCCGAACACCGTAAAGCCCGATCGTGGATAAGACCAACAGCAGGTATAAGCTGGCGCTGACGGCAATGCCCAGCATTGCCGCCTTCATCGCGTGACGTGGTTTCTCTGTAATTGGAAGCATAATCGTGATGATGAAGGAGCCCAAATAGAGGGAGGCCGGAGATAGCAAAGCCGGCAACCCGTTGATGGAATCATTGCCTAGTAGGGGAAGCCAATTTAAGAGATGCACAGATTTCATCGACATCATGATGACAAAGAGGAAGGGCAAGACGACAAACGGCCAATAGAACAGGTGTATATAGGTGAATTTCACCGTATCCCTTCGGCAGGATAAGGCGACCAGGATCAAGATCATCAGGATACTTATCTCGATGGGAGTTCTTCGGAAGACGACCGTAGACAATACTTCGCCAAACTGGCGGAACAACATCGCCGAGGTGGTGAAGAAGCAGGCGAACACAAGAAGGTTGCCGAGCAGGGCAGGGATCTTTCCAATCACCGTCTGGCTGTAACTAAACAGCGTCTGATTACTGAATCTTTGGCTGATCCGGGTATACACGAACAGGCTGAAGATGGCGCAGCAGGTGCCCGCAACGGTCATAAGCGGAGCGGCGCTATCGGCCGATTCAGCGATCGTTTTCGGGAAACTCAGAACGTAGGGGCCAAATATCGTGCTACTGATGACGATGGCCAGCTGAGTCGTGCTGATTTTCTGGGCTTTTTGCATCGGCTTTTCCCTCCGGGTCAAAAATCTTATCGATATTCGCTTGGAACGTGCCTTCAGCGCGCCGCGTATCATCCAGGGCATGAAGGTAACTCGGACGTTTCCCCATCCACCACAGGGGAGCCCGGATCAAGGTATCCGTGAACCCCGCCCGTTTCTTGGCCAGGATGGACTGCAGGAATGGCACACCAAACGATTCCAGGTACAACATATGATTGATGATGAAAATGCTGCCTAACACGACGCCGTACAATCCGAATAAGCCGGCCAGCACGATAAGCGGGAAACGCAGCATTCGCATGGCGATCGCCGCATTATAGGCGGGGGTTGCAAAGGAGCCAATCGTCGTCAGGGCCACGATCACCACGGTGATCGGGCTCGACAGGCCGGCGGAAACGGCTGCTTGTCCGATCACCAGAACGCCAACGATCGACAACGCGCCGCCGATCATTTGCGGCAGGCGAATCGTCGCTTCTCTCAAGATCTCCATCGAAGCTTCCATAATCAGCACCTCCAGCATGGCGGGGAAGGGAACCCCTGCGCGTCCGCCGGAGATCGCCACGGCAAAATCGGTTGGCAAGAGCTCGGGATTGTAGGAGATGACGGAGACGTATAATGACGGAAAAAACACGGAAAAGAGCAGGGCGATTAATCTGACGAATCGCAGCAAGCTGGCGATCATAAACCGTTCGGAATAGTCGTCAATCGTTTGGAAGTATTGGTCGAACAAAGATGGGACAATTAACGCGAAGGAGGAACCGTCCACCAGAATAGCCACCCTGCCTTCCAATAAGGCGGCCACTGTTTTGTCCGACCGTTCCGTGTTTTGGATTTGCGGAAACGGCGAAATCGGCTGATCCTCGATAAACTGTTCAATGTAACCGGCGTCGATGATGCCGTCGATATCGATTTTGGACAGACGTCGCATGACCTCGCTCACCAATTCCGGATTGGCAATTCCAGCGATGTAGCAGACGGCCGTCTTCGATTTAGTGCGGGCGCCCAACTCGCCGGTTTCGATCACCAGATCGACGGATTGCAGTCGATAACGGATGAGCGACAAGTTCGTCTCCAACTGCTCGATAAATCCATCCCGCGAGCCGCGGATCACCTGCTCGGTTTGAGGCTGCTCGATCGCCCGCTTCTCAACCAACCGGGTATCGAAGGTCACCGCTTCGGCATGACCGTCGATGAACAACAACGTCTGCCCTTTCATGAGCTGATCCAAAAGAACGTTCCATTCGGAGCTTCGCTGACCCAGGTTGGCGTGCACCCGCTCCTGATACACCAGATCAAACAGGTCCACCTGGCGAAGCGGGTCCCCCTCCATCCCTGGCTCAAAGGCAAGGGGCGGAGCTTGTAAAGGAGCAACAATCCCTTCCTGTATCAACTTTGAATCCGTCAAGGACGAGAGGAATAACAGAGCGGCGTTGTGTTTGCTCATGATCTTCACTCGGCGGACAACCAAATCCGTAGAGTTTCTCATTCGGTTCTGAATCGAGCTCAGATTGTCGTCCAGATCGGCCTCAAGCTGCCTAGGCCCGCTATTCATGCCAGCGGGAGTGTCTGAGGAAGCTAGAGATTCAGTTGGATGGGAGGGATGTTTTTTCTTGAATGCTTCGTAGTTGGCTTTCCAATCCAGCATATCTGCCGCCTCCGGTCTTAGCACATTATTAATAGAGAGTGTTGGTCTTTTTGGAAAAGTTTATGTACCCGCTGCAGCGGTTGCCCATTTCCCTAAACCCCGGTAAACTTAAGAGTGCATAAAGCCGGTCTGTCCCGGAATCCGGGAGGACGACGGCCTAATGGGAAGTTAGGAGAAATGGTAAAATGAGCACGGATGTACTGACAATGGAACATGCGCAGCAGCTGCTGCAGAAATATTACGGGTATCCCGATTTCCGCGAAGGGCAGCGGCGGATCGTCGAGAGCGTACTGACCGGTGCGGATACCTTGGGCATCATGCCAACGGGCGGCGGGAAATCGATCTGCTACCAGATCCCGGCCTTGATGCTGCCAGGTCTAACGTTGGTCGTGTCGCCGTTGATCTCGTTGATGAAGGACCAGGTGGATGCGCTCACGGCGATGGGCGTCTCTGCGGCCTACATCAACAGTACGTTGTCGGGCAAGGAAGTGAACGACCGCATCCGGGCGGCTCGCCGCGGCGAGATCAAGCTGCTGTATGTGGCCCCGGAACGACTGGAGCTGGACTGGTTCCGCGAGGAAATGAGCGGGTTGACCATCTCTTGCGTTGCCGTCGACGAGGCGCACTGCGTCTCGCAGTGGGGCCATGACTTCCGGACAAGCTATCTGGCGGTCTCCCCGTTTGTCGAGTCGCTGCCGCAACGTCCGATTTTGGCCGCCTTTACGGCTACGGCTACGCCGGAAGTCATGGACGACATGGTCCGCCTGCTTCGTCTTGCGGATCCGGCCGTATTCGTCACCGGCCTCGGCCGGGATAATCTGGCGATGTCGGTGCTGCGCGGCGAGAACAAGCGCGAATTCGTCCTGAATTACGCGAATACGCATGCCCACCAGCCTGGCATCGTTTATGCCGCGACCCGCAAGGAGGTCGACGACTTGTACGAACGGCTGCGCCGCGCCGGGATCCCTGCCGGCCGTTACCATGCCGGCTTGTCCGATAAGGAGCGGGAGGAGAGCCAGGAGGCTTTTCTCTATGACGACATTCGCGTGATGGTCGCAACGAACGCTTTCGGGATGGGGATCGACAAATCGAACGTTCGTTATGTCATCCACTACAATATGCCGAAGAACATGGAAGCTTACGTACAGGAAGCCGGTCGGGCAGGCCGGGACGGCGAGCCCAGCGAATGTATCCTGCTGTTCAGTCCGCAGGACATCATGACGCAGAAATTCCTGATCGAGCAAAATCCCCAAGAAGGGGATCGCAAACGCAACGAATACCGCAAGCTGCAGCAGATGATCGAATATTGCTACCAAACTAGCTGCCTGCGCTGGGCGATGCTGGATTACTTCGGCGAAGCCCACGACCATAAGCCTTGCGGTATCTGCAGCTCCTGCCGGGACGAACGGGAACTCGTCGACATGACTCGCGACGCGCAAATCGTCTTCTCCTGCATTCACCGGATGCGAGAACGATTTGGGGTTTCGCTTGTCGCTTCCGTACTGAAGGGCTCGCAGAACAAGAAAGTGTTGCAGTATGGCTTTGATGCGTTGCCTACATACGGGATGCTACGCACGCGCACGGAGAAGGAGATCTCCGAGCTGATCAACGTATTTATTGCGGAAGGCTATTTAGCTTTGTCGGAAGGGCAGTACCCGGTCGTACGGTTGCAACCGCTGGCGGTTGAGGTGTTGAAGAGTCGCCATCAAGTCATGATGCGCGCCCCGGAGCCCTCGGCTCCATCCAAATCGTCTTCCGGTTCACGGCGCCGTGGGTACGACGAAGGTCCGTCTGCCGTCAATGAGACGGTGTTCGAGCAACTGCGCCTGATCCGTCGGGATTTGGCCGAGAAAGAGCATGTGCCATCCTACATTATTTTCAACGATGCGACGCTGCGCGAGATGAGTGTCGTCTGTCCGACCCACGAAGCGGATATGCTGAGAATTAAAGGGGTCGGTGAAGTGAAGTACCGCAAATATGGAAAGCCGTTTCTGGAGTTTTTTCAAAATATGGAATAGGGTTGTGAACTTGTGAAAGTCATATTGGCGACGCTTAACGCAAAATTTATCCATACCTCGCTGGCCATCCGGCTGCTTAAGGCCTACAGCGGCAATGAGTTCGACATTGATCTGGCGGAATACACGATCAAGGACCCGGTCATGAACGTCGTAGCGGACTTGTTTGGCCGCAAACCCGATGTGATTGGCTTCTCCTGCTACATCTGGAACATCGAGGAGACGATCAAGCTAGTCGCTTTACTCAAAAAAGTGCTGCCGGAAGTGAAGATCGTATTGGGCGGACCCGAGGTCAGCTATGACACGGAATATTGGATGGAACGCGCCCCGGAGGTCGACTTTATCGTGATGGGGGATGGCGAGGAGACGTTCCACCATCTGCTGCAAGAGCTGTCCGGAGAACGAAAGTTCCACTTCGTTTTTGGCGCAGCCTACCGCAAAGGGGAAGAGATCGTTTTGAATCCAGGCCGGCCCAAGTCCGATTTGAACACGCTGCCTTCGCCGCATCGGTTCCCCGAGGATATCCCGAACCTTGGCAAACGGATCGTCTACTTCGAGACAAGCCGCGGCTGCCCGTTCAGTTGCCAGTTTTGCCTCTCGAGCATCGAGGTGGGGGTGCGGTATTACGATATTGAACGGGTGAAGGCGGACATTCTTTATCTGATCGAGCATGGCGCGAAGATCATTAAATTCCTTGACCGTACCTTTAACATCAACCGCAGCTATGCGATGGAGATGTTCGAATTTCTCATTAATAACCATCAGGGCTGCGTATTCCAGTTCGAGATCACGGCGGATATCATGCGGCCGGAGGTATTGGACTATTTGGCGGAGAACGCGCCGCCCGGCATCTTCCGGTTCGAGATCGGCGTGCAGTCGACGAATGATCCGACCAACGAGCTGGTGAAGCGCCGCCAGAATTTCACCAAGTTAACTCGGACCGTGACCAAAATCAAGGAGAGCGGCAAAATCGACCAGCATCTCGACTTGATCGCCGGACTGCCGGAAGAGGATTACGCTACGTTCCGCAAGACGTTTAACGACGTGTTCGCCATGCGTCCCGAGGAGCTACAGCTCGGCTTCCTGAAGATGCTGCGCGGGACCGGACTGCGAAACGACGCCTCCAAATACAACTACGTTTTTATGGACCACGCGCCTTATGAAATCCTGGGTAACGATGTGCTTCCGTTTACGGACGTGATCCGGCTGAAGCGGCTAGAGGATGTGCTGGAGAAATATTGGAATGCGCACCGGATGGACCATACACTGGAATACCTGGTCACCCGTGAATTTGACTCGCCGTTCGACTTCTTCCAAGGGTTCGGCGATTATTGGGAGGAACAAGGCTGGCAGCGCATCGGTCATCAATTGGAGGACTTGTTCACCCGGCTTCATGAATTTTTAGGCCAACGCGCCTTGAAAGAACCGGAGGTGGTGTTGGGGTTGATGAAGCTCGACTACCTGCTGGGACATAAGTACAAGCCGCGGAAAATATGGTGGGAAGACCGGATGGACAAAGACCGGCGCAGCGATTATTTCCGGGCGCTGGCCGAGACGCCGGGCGCCTTGTCCGAACGATTCGCGGCATACGGCCTGGACGAACGCGACTTGCAGAAATACGCCTGCATGGAGGAACTGCCGTTCTCGCTGAGCGATGTGCTGACCAGGGGAGACGCGGAGAATTCTTCCGGGCCGGGAACCGCAGAAGGGACGCCGCAAGGAACGCTGTTGGTCGTTCTCTACCAGCAGGAGCCGGATGAGCAACCGGTGTTCTTCCAAGCGCCTTTAAGTGCCTGGTCCCCGGGGCATCGTACCCTGGCCAAGTGAGGAGTGGACTGAAGGATGTTTACGATCCTGATCGTCGAAGACGACGCCAAAATGGCCGGGATGTTATCCGGGCATATCGAGAAATATGGTTACCGCGCGTTGCGTGTGAACGACTTCGGTCGGGTGCTGGACGAGTTTCGGGAATCTGCCGCCGATATGGTGCTGCTGGACGTCAACCTGCCGAAGTTCGACGGCTTTTACTGGTGCCGTCAAATCCGTGGCTTGTCCACCTGCCCGATCCTGTTCCTGTCGGCGCGCGACAGCGGGATGGATCAGGTTATGGCGCTCGATAACGGTGCTGACGACTACATCACCAAGCCATTTTCCTACGAGGTCGTCATGGCTAAGATCCGCAGCCACTTGCGGCGGGCTTATGGCGATTATTCCGCCAAACAGGAAGAGCGGACCGTAAGTGCGGCGGGGCTGATCCTTTACCCTGAACGGTTTACCGTGACGAATGGAAAAACGAACGTGCTGCTGACGCAGAAGGAAGCGGTGCTCTTGGAAGCGCTCCTGCAAAAGGCGGGCCGGGTCGTCAGTCGCGAGAAGCTGCTGGATCTGATGTGGCAGGGCCATCATTTTATCGACGATAACACGTTAAACGTATATGTAACCCGCATCCGCAAAAAGCTGAAGGAGTTAGGCATGGAGGAAGCGGTGGAGACGGTACGCGGGGCAGGGTATCTGTTTCAAGCGAATGGACATGCCGAAGCCGGGGTGATTTCGGAATGAGGCTGTTTTGGAAGGAGCATGTCCCGCTGCTGCTGTTTCTCGTGCCGCAGATTCTGCTGGTTCCTTTCCTATACTGGTTGGCCGGGACCCGCCAGGCCGAAATTGCCGGTTATGCCCTCCTGCTAAGCTTTACGTTGCTGCTGCTTTACTTGATCTACCGGTACGTTAGCAACCGGGAGGTGTACCGGCGGATGATGGAGCCGCCGCAGACACTGGAGGAGTTGCTGCAGCCGGCGGGGGATACCCCGCTTGCTCTGGCTTTGCATGAACTGCTCGAATCGGGGTACCGGTTATACGAGTCAGAACTCTATCGCTACGGCAAGCAACGCGAGCAGCAATTAGCGTTTTCGGGCCGTTGGGTTCACCAGATGAAGACGCCGATCTCGGTCATTCAGCTCACGCTGGAGAATGAACGCGAGAAAGAGACGCTACCGGAATCCGTGCTCGACAGCATTCAGGAGGAGCTTGACCGATTGCGCAAAGGGCTGGAGATGGCATTGTACACCTCTCGGCTGGAACAATTCGAGCATGATTTTCACGTGGCACCGGTTCGGCTTTTGGATGTGGTGAATGAGGCCGTTGCCGACCACCGCAAGCTGTTTATCCGTAAGGGAGTGTACCCGGACATTCGCATCGCTGAGGAGCTTGAGGTGTATACCGACAAGAAGTGGCTGATGTTTGTGCTCAGCCAATTGATCACGAACGCGGTAAATTATTCCGCCGGAGTGGGGGAGAAGGTAGAGTTTACCGCATACGCTCGCGGCAAAAAGACGGTGCTCGATGTTCGCGATTACGGTATCGGCATTCTGAAAGAAGATATCCGCCGCGTCTTCGAACCTTATTACACGGGACAACGCGGGCGGCAGTACAGCGAATCGACCGGGATGGGCCTCTATTTGGTCCATGAGGTGTGCAGCCGCTTGGGGCATCGCGTAGAGCTTGCGTCCACACCGGGACAAGGAACGACTATAAGCCTGCTGTTTGAGCGACAGCGACCGTTATAGAGCACAGGGGTAACGTTGATCGGTTTCTTCGAGGTCAGCGAACCGCTGTTTTTTTTGCCCGAACATAACCTTACAAACATTTAAGATTGGATTAAGATCCATCGATGGCTGGCATCCCGGCGATAGGTTAGAGTATAACCATAACCACCCGGGCCGCGGCAACAACGCAAGACGAGCTTGCCGAAGGCTCCGCGAAAGGGGATTAGACACAAATGGAAATACTTAAGGTCCAGGGATTAAACAAGGTATACCCGGGAAAAATTGCGACGCGCGCGCTGCAGGACATAGAGCTGACGATTGAGAAAGGCGAATTCGTCGGAATCATGGGACCCTCCGGCAGCGGGAAAACGACGCTGCTCAATCTGGTCTCGACCATTGATTCGCCCAGCTCGGGAGAGGTGCGAATCAACGGGAAAAATCCGCATGGCTTGAAACGGAAGGAGCTTGCCGCCTTTCGCCGACGCGAGCTGGGGTTCGTGTTCCAGGATTTCAATCTGCTGGATACGCTCACCGTTGCGGAAAATATCGTCCTTCCCTTAACGCTGGATTCCCGTCCTTTCCGGGAAATGGAGCAGAAGCTGCAAGCCATCGCACATCGGTTGGGGATTACGGACATTCTAGGCAAACGAACCTACGAAATCTCTGGGGGTCAGCGGCAGCGAGCCGCGATTGCACGGGCGATGATCTCCTCGCCGTCGTTGCTGCTGGCTGACGAACCAACGGGCTCGCTCGATTCGAATGCGTCCCGCAACGTCATGGAGCTGCTGGAGACCTTGAACCGTACCGAAGGCACCACGATGATGCTGGTCAGCCATGATCCGCTGGCAGCGAGCTATTGCGATCGGGTCGTGTTTATCAAGGACGGCAGACTGACAAACGAAATTCACCGGGGCGACAGCAGGCAGGCTTTTTTCCAAAAGATCATCGATATGCTGTCGTATTTGGGAGGGAACGCGCATGAACTTTCTTCAATTCGCGTTTAACAATGTCAGACGTAATGCTCGGGCTTACTTCGCTTATTTCCTGAGCAGCGCTTTTATGGTCATGATCTTTTTTACTTATGCGATGTTCATTTTTCACCCGGGTATAGCCCAGAGCGAAATGGGACGGATGACGAGTATCGGGATGGAAGTCGCGGAATATATCATTTTCGTGTTTTCTATTCTGTTCGTGTTATTTTCAATCGGTAGTTTCTTGAAGGCGCGCAGTAAGGAGTTTGGTGTGCTGTCACTGCTGGGGGCGACCACCGGCTCGATCAACCGGCTTGTGTTTCTCGAAAACCTGATCATTGGCATAGGGTCCATCGTTGCGGGCTTGGCCGGGGGGCTGCTGCTTTCCAAGCTATTCCTGCTGCTGAGCGTGAAGGTGACGGGGATGAACCGGCTGCCCTTCTACATGCCTTGGAAGGCGATGGGGTTCACGGCGATCGCGTTTCTGGTCTTGTTTGCCGTGTTGTCGGTTTTTACGCTGGTTTTCTTCCGGAAAAATCAGGTTATTGAACTGCTTGGCGGAAGCAGCAAGCCGAAGACGGAACCGCGCGTTTCCTGGGTGCTGGCGCTGCTTGGCGTCGCGCTGCTGGCGAGCGCGGTGCTGCTCCTGAAGGGCGGCGAAGGCCTGGACTTCCCCAAAGTGATGATGGCGGCTGCAACGGGGATCTGGGGGACCTACTTTTTCTATACCCAAGTGACGGTGGCGCTCATTCGACTACTAAGACGCAGTCGCCGCCTGTTGTGGCGCGGAACTCGTTTGCTTTGGGTGTCCGAAATGGCCTATAAAATCAAAGATAATTCGCGGATGTTGTTTATGGTTACCGTCGCCATCTCGCTGGCGTGCATGAGCGTTGGCGTCATACTGGCAGCCCAGGCCCAAAATGAACGGATATACGAGGGGGATCCATTTGCCTTCTCGTACGGCATCTATGAAGAAGAATTCGTGGAAGCGGATGTGGCCTGGATCGATCAACAGCTGTCTGAACAAGGGATTCGTTATGAAACCATCGAGCAGGAATCGTTCTCGGGTTACCTCGGTACAATGGAATCCTATGTGAAAGTTTATTCGCGTTCGGAATATAACAAAGCCGCAGCGTTGTTAGGCAAGGAGATGTTGCCTGAGATCGGCAAAGGGCAATCCGTCGCGCATGCCATGGAAGGATCCGCCGCAGAGCGTATGCTGAAGGGGAAAACTATCCCGTTAACTCTTTCGATTTTGGAGGAGCCCATGGAGCTCGAGCTGTTGCCCAATGAGGTTCCGTTAATCGGCTCCAATAGCTACACCTCGGTTGTCGTGTTGTCCGACGCTGATTTTACGGAACTCAAGAACGGCTTAACGGAAGAAAATCAGAATCGTCTGTACCGTGATATCGAGATTTACGTTCCAAGTTGGCAGCACAAAGGGGCGCCTCGTCTCCAAGATCCGGAGATCGTCATCGGGAAGAGGCTGTTTCATGGGATGATGAATCGCCTTGAAAACAAGGTGACCGATAATTATATGAGCTCGCGTGGCCGATCCTACGCGGAAACTCGAGAACAGCTCTCGATGCTGAGCTTTGTTGGGATTTTCATCGCCGCCATTTTCTCAGTGTCCTCTGCCAGCTTCCTGTATTTCAAGCTGTACAGCGAATTGAACCAGGACCGGCGGATGTACCATTCGTTGTCGAAGATCGGGCTGGGAGACCGTGAAATGCGTTATTCCTCCAGCCTGCAAATCGCCTTGCTCTTCTTCATCCCGGTGGTCATCTCAGGGATTCAGACGATGGTTGTCCTGTCTTTGTTAGGGGCTAGATTCCTGCTAGGGGATGTCACCGTTCCGGTACTGACGGCCACCGGTGCTTTCCTGGCGGCGCAGCTACTGTATTATGTCGTAGTTCGCTCGCGTTATGTGGTGCAATTAAAACGCGTAATGGTATAATGTACAATCAAAAAGCGAGCTTGCTGTCGGTATCCTCTCCGTAAGGGAGGCTCCGGTTTGCATGCTCGCTTTATAGTTTATTTTGCGGGGGATGCCGCCAATGGCATGTGGCTCTCCAGCCAACCCAGCACATCCGACATCACTTCGTCGCGGTTGACTTCATTCAGCATTTCGTGGCGACCGCCGGGATACAGCTTGACCGAGACTTCTTTGAGACCCAGTCGGTCGTATAACTCGGCCAGTCGCCGTATTCCGTCGCCGTTCCGGCCGACCGGATCCAGATCGCCTCCGAAGATATAGATGGGCTTCTCCTTGGGGATGGAGCGCATCTTCTCCGGGCGGTGGATCTCCTGCAAGAGGCCAAAGAACCCGTAAAAGAAGCCGGCACTGCACAAGAAGCCGCAGTGCGGGTCCGCTATGTATTTATCGACCTCCTCATCGTCTCGGGAAAGCCAATCGAACGGCGTTCGCGCCGGAAGGAAGTTCCGATTAAAGCTGCCGAAAGTCACCGCGTTCATCAGCAGGCTGGGATGGCTGTCGCCTTGCAGCAGGGCTTGGACTCGGGCCAAGGTACGGCCGATGCCAAGTAGGCCTCGAGGACCGTTCGTCCCCGAGAGAATAAATCCGGCGTAAGGCTCAGGCGTTCGGTACATGACCTTCTGAGTCAAGAAGGAGCCCATGCTGTGACCGAGCAGAAACAGAGGCAGGTCCGGGTGCTCCCGGCGGATGATGGCGGAGAGCCCGGTGATATCCTCCGCCATGCCGGTAAAACCTTGCTTGCCCGGCCAGCCCAGTTCCTCCGGACTCCCGGCGGTGCGGCCGTGGCCACGGTGGTCGTTCGCGTACACGATGAAGCCATGGGCGGTTAGCACCCGCGCCAGACGTTCGTAGCGCTTGGCGGTCTCCGCCATGCCGTGAGCGATTTGCAGCACGCCCCGCAGCGGCGCCTCGGAATCGTCAGAACTCCAGCGGTACACGAAGACAGGATGGCCGGTGTCATTGTCGAAGGTAAACGTATGCTCTTCCACGCACAGCCCTTCTTTCCTTGATTTTAATAAAGGTTGTTCAATAAGTCATCTTTCCATGACGAAGCAGAGCATGTGAAGTGGATTCGACATCGAATCTTGAATTCAGCCGGTCCCAAGCTTATGCTTCCGATGCATGTTTCCTACGGAAACATTTCAGTTGCTCACGTACCCAAAACGTACGCTCCGCTACTCACTCCCTAGCTTCATCCAACCTTCTCGGTCCTGAAAACCTGACTTTTTGAACTTGCACTAATAGAGGAGATCAAGCTAGGAACGCCGGTTGGAACAATTCGATCCGCTCGCCATCGGGGCCGTTAAAGAAGAAGAAACGGCAGCCGTTGGGCAAACTGCGAATTTCCGGATCGAGTCCCGACAGGCCCAGAGCGGAAATACGGTCATACTCCTCCTCAATATCGCTGGCCGTAAAGGCGATGTGATTGACTTTGCCTTCATTCGGCAAATCTTCGCCTTCACGAATATATACGAGTTCCACTTCGACCGACTCCTGCCCCGGAAAGGTCAGGAAGGCCAAACGCAGCGATTCACCCACCTCGCCGATCGTGGATAGCAGCTTCATGCCGATAATTCGTTCATAAAATTCAATGGAATCCTCCAGCGCCGAAACGCGGATTCCGATATGCTCGATTTTGCGAATCCCCAAATCGATGACCCCCAATGATTGATGGTTTGTTATTTCTTCTCGACAGCGATCAAATACGGCGCAGCCGACCTTTGCGGCTGTCGGTAGAGAATTGCTTGCCCGGCGGAAGCAGGGAGTAGCGCCGCCCATGCTTCTACTGCCGCCGCTTCGGCGTCACCTCCGGGATGGCCGGGGTAGAGAACGGCGGTCAGGATCCCGCGCGGCCGCAGCAGGGCGAGGCCGGCCTCCAGGGCCGGCAGCGTGCTGTCCGGCAGCGTGATCAGCGCTGGATCGGCGCCCTCGGCAGGAAGATAGCCGAGGTTAAACATGACGGCGCCCAATCGGCCGTGTACGTCGGACGGCAGCACGGCCGCCATGTCCGCGTGGCTGGCCTGGAGCAGGGACACGGCGGCGATGGAGTCCGCCGGCTCCTTGTCCAGCCTGGCCTGCGTGAGCGCCAGCGCCTGCGGCTGGATATCGAAAGCGAATACCCGCCCCTTCGGTCCGCAGGCCTTGGCCAGGAACAGGGTGTCCGCGCCCGTGCCCGCCGTGGCGTCGACCGCGGCGTCACCAGGCGCAAGCCGTTCGCTCGCCAGTTTATGTGCGAAGCTTAATACGGAGAGAAAGCCCATAGCCTATCAGCGTCCTCTCCAATACTTGCCTTGCCAGGAATCGCGGTGCTTCAGCTCGGCGTCGATGGCGTTCAGTACTTCCCATTTCTTAAGACTCCACATCGGTCCGACCAGCAGGTCGCGTGGAGCATCCCCGGTTAGCCGGTGGACAATCATTTCTGGCGGTAGAAATTCCAGCGTATCCACGATCAGCTTGATGTATTCGTCCTGTTCCAGAAATCGCAGCAACCCCGCCTCATATTGCTTGACCATCGGCGTTTTGCGCATCAGATGAAGCAGATGGATCTTGATCCCCTGCACATCCATGTTCGCTACAGCGCGGACGGTTTCAAGCATCATTTCGTGCGTTTCCTGTGGCAGTCCGTAAATGATATGCGTGCAGACGCGAATGCCTCGTTTGCGCAGCTTCTCCACCGCATCGAGGTAGCACTGCGTATCATGCGCCCGGTTGATCAGCGTAGACGTCGATTCGTGGATCGTTTGAAGGCCCATCTCCACCCAAAGGTAGGTCCGCTCATTGAGCTCGGCCAAATAATCGACGACATCGTCGGGCAGGCAATCCGGCCGCGTGGCGATAGATAAGCCGACGACCCCCGGTTGCTCAAGGATCGCCTCGTAATATTCACGAAGGACCTCCACCGGCGCATAAGTATTCGTATAGGCCTGGAAGTACCCGATATATTTGGCATGCGGCCATTTCTGATGCTGCCGGTCGCGGATCGTGGCAAATTGTGTGACCAGATCGTCTCTGCGGCTCCCGGCGAAGTCGCCCGATCCCCGGGCGCTGCAGAACGTGCAGCCCCCTTTCGCGATCGAACCGTCCCGGTTGGGACAAGTGAATCCGGCATCCAGCATGACCTTAAATACTTTGTCCCCGAACTCGCGTCGCATCTCGGTATTCCATGTATGAAATCTTTTGTCTCCCCACCAAGTAGGAGTGTCCGTCATCAGTGTACTCATTGCGGCTCCTTCATTTTGTCACAAAATAATTTATGCATATTTATACAACGGCGAAAGCCGCGTCCGTACGCCGCTTCCACTGGATTCATTGTATCAAATTTCGCGCAAAAAGGGGAAGTGTGCTTGCCTGATTCCTTGCGGCAGGTTTCGGAATATGTTATTTTGAAAGTATCAAATTCGTTGGACCCCAATTCCAAAATATATCGAAAAAGGAATCACTCGTCTCGTCTCCCCGGCGAACGGTTGGTTCCTTTTTCATTGCGCGCTTTACATTTTCGGCGATCTTCGGCACAATATTGCAAGGAATGGATAACATGAAAGCGGAGGAATAACATGCGTTTACGCGGTAGAAAAGGAATACGGGAGAATTTGGAACAACAGCAGGAGCTGGTTGTCCTGAATCCTCGGGAATATAAAGGGCGTTGGGCGGAGGTGTTCGGTAACGGTCGGCCGATCCACATCGAGCTTGGCATGGGTAAAGGCCAGTTCATCAGCGGCATGAGCGTGAAATATCCGGACGTGAATTTCATCGGTATGGATATGTACGACGAGCTGATCCGACGGGCTAGCGAGAAGGTCCGTGCGAAGTGGGATGAGCAGGGAGCGAAGGAGCCGGAAACCGTTCGTCTGGCGCTCGGCAACATCGAGATGATCGAAGAGTTTTTTGCGCCGGGGGAAGTGGAACGCATTTATTTGAATTTCAGCGATCCTTGGCCGAAGAAGAAGCATTGGCGTCGGCGGCTGACCCATCCGCGTTTTCTGGACAAGTACCGCCAGCTTCTGAATGAGAACGGCGAAATTCACTTCAAGACGGATTCGCGCGTGCTGTTTGAATTCTCGCTGAATGCCTTCGCTGCTGTGGGACTGCAGATGAATGACATCTCGCTCAGCTTGCATGAAGGCGGGATCAACGAGGCCCATGTCATGACGGAGTATGAGAGCAAATTCGTTGGACAAGGGATGCCGATTTACCGCTGCGAGGTCATGGTCGGCGAAGCGGCAGTGCGGCGGTACCAGGAGCGGAAGATGGAGATGTTTGAATAGCGAACAAAAGCGGAGCAGGATGGATATCCTTAGCTCCGCTTTTTTTTGCGACTGGCCGTTCCTTCAGGCCGGTTATTTTCGGATGAAATTCGTATTTGCAAGAAGATCGATAATAGCTTGGGCACTCTGCATCGGCCGGAATAGGGCAATATGATTCAAGACCTCTTCCCGCTTGCGAACGACATCGTCGTACTGTTCGGTCAACCGTTTGACCCAATTGGTAATGTCGTCCAACGAATTGATAGGGGTTCCCCATCCCTGTTGCGTAAAATAATGTGAATTTTCCTCTTCCTGTCCGGGAAGGGGCTTGTGAAACAACATGGGGATGCCTTTGGCCAGCCCTTCGGAGCAGGTCATGCCGCCGGGTTTGGTTATCAGCAAGTCGGAAACTTCCATCAGCTTGTCGATTTCCTTTGTGAACCCAAGCAGGTGAATATTCGGATGTATGAACCGGGGGTCCTTCTTCATCTTCTCCAGCGACTTCTCATTGCTGCCAAAACAGAAGATGATCTGGATTTGCTCTCGGTACAAAGCGAGTAGCGAATTAACCGCCTCATCCTTCATAAAACCCCAGCCCCCACCCATGACGAGTACCGTAGGCATATCCTTCAAGCCGAACTGCAGCCGGATATCCTCCTTGTGGTGGCGCTCCCAGAAGTTGGGGTGGACCGGAATGCCGGTAATTAGAATTTTGTTCTTGTCTACACCGCGATCCAACAATTTCCTCTGCACTTGATCGGTAGAGACGAGGAAACAATTCACTTCTCGGCTGACCCAGGCGCCGTGTACATCGTAATCGGTAATCACGGTGCAAAGCGGGACGTCCAGCATGCCCAGCCGCTTCAGACGTGAGATCACCGCGCTGGGAATCGGATGGGTACAGACGATGACGTCAGGATGAAGCTGACGGATGATTTGAATCGTACGCGTATAAAAAATCCGATGAAGAGCCAGCGTCGTCAATCGGTTCAAAGACTTTTTATAGTTACTGCGATACATCATACGGATAAGCCGAGGTTGCGAGGACACCGTTTTTTTGTAAGCGGTAATGATGATCGGCGCCACTCTAGGGTTTAAAAAACTGCCAAGCTCTAGGACTTTCGTCTGCACGTTTGGCGCGATCTTTCGTAAACTGCTGGAGAGCGCGTAGGCCGCTTGTGTATGACCGGCTCCAAACCCCTCGGATAAAAGCAAGACTCTCTGTTTTTGCACTGGTTTCACCTTTTCCTGCAAGGTTTTCCTACTGTCTACAATATCCCCTTTAAGCCCATATTGCAACCGTTCCGAGCGCTACGGAGGAGCCAATCACGGCTCCTGCCAGGGTGTCCGATGGATAATGCAGACCTAAATAAATACGCGATACCGCGACGAGCAGAGCCACCGGTAAAAGCACCAATATGAGTCCAGGAGCAGCCGCCATAAACGGCACGGTGACGGAAAAAATCGCTGTTGTATGACCGGATGGAAACGAGTGGTCCGTCAGCGGATTTCGGAAAGTGTTCGTGCCTGGCAGCGTTAAGTAGGGCCGGAGACGCGGATAGGTCTTTTTCACCAGCGCTACCGGAAGATGACTAATTGCAAGCGCAACGCAGGATTGCAAGCCGATTCGGCTCCACGGCTGCGGAGCGGCCAACCAAATGAACAAGGATGAGAGAATGGTAAACCAGGCTCCACCTAAATGGGTTAAATGGTACAGCCAAAAATTCAGGAAGCTGCGATGCAAGCGGCCGTTGATCCCTACAAAGAGCTGCTGGTCGAGTTGTTGAAGCTTATGGAATAAACGAATCATGAAATCCCTCCGCACGATGTTTGACCGCATTCTTACCGCCCGAGAACTGCCTGTCCAAGGGCTGCCCGTTTCAAATAGCATGGCATTTTCAAGTTAGACTTATCATATTTTTAATCCATGGCCTTTTCAAGGACGTTTTTTGGGTTGCAGGCCGTGCTCTTTTTTGACTTTCCGTCCCTTGCCCCTGTACAATGATTCAAATCATAGCAAATAAGTTTAAAAAAAAGGGTGCAGAATTGTAAACTTTTTGCTGGGTTATCACGTTTATGTAGATGTAATGCCAATGCGTCGTCAGCCGGGTCGTTAAAAAAAAGAAGAAATTAGAAATAAAAAATGCCAAAAGTGATGAAAATAAGATGTAACCGTACCTGAAAGCAGGATGCGGTGGTCCCGTATGCCAAAATTGCCGGACTTCGAGGTATTTGAGCGACGACGGGGTCATAGTGGTTTTGACAAAAGCAGTCAACTCATGGAAAATCGTAATGGTTTAAAAAAAGAGCCGGTAATCGTATCAGTGAGAAAACGCAAGAAGAATGAAAGGGTCATAAACAACAAAAAAACTCCGAAGTAAATAAAAAAACAAATCATCGGAGAAAAAGGGGGCAAGAAATCATGTTAGATGTCATCTTGATCTCGCTGCAGGTTGTGCTTGCAGTGGTAGGGGTGTATCAATTTGGTTTGGCTTTATTTGGCATGTACAGGAAGAAAAACAAAGTTCAACACGCACCGAGCAAATCCTTTGCCGTGTTGGTCGCGGCGCATAACGAGGAAAGAGTAGTCGGGGCGTTGATGGAGAATTTGAAGCAGCTTAACTATCCGAAAGAATTATACGACGTGTTTGTCATTTGCGATAACTGCACCGATAATACCGCGAGCATCGTCCGGAGCCACGGCATGAACGCTTGCGTGCGCAGCAATCCGAATTTGCGCGGGAAAGGCTACGCCATCGAATGGATGCTGAAGCAATTGTGGAAAATGCCGCGCCAATATGACGCGGTCGTCATGTTCGACGCCGACAACCTGGCTCATCCGGATTTCTTGCGCGAAATGAATAACGATCTTTGCTCTGGCGCCCGGGTGATTCAAGGCTACATCGACACGAAGAATCCGGAGGATTCCTGGATTACCGCTTCTTACGGGATTTCCTACTGGTATTGCAACCGTCTGTGGCAGCTGTCCCGAACAAACCTGAAGATGGCAAATTTCCTCGGGGGCACGGGGATGTGCTTCGAAACTGAGTTGCTCAAGGAAATCGGCTGGGGCGCGACCAGCCTGGTCGAAGACCTGGAGTTCACCATGCGCTGCGTCGAACGCGGTGTGTACCCGGTATTTAACTATGACGCCAAGCTGTTTGACGAGAAGCCGTTGACGTTTAAAGCGTCGGCTCGCCAGCGCCTTCGCTGGATGCAAGGACACTTCACCGTTGCTCGCCGTTACTTCTTCCCGCTGCTCTGGAAGAGTATTAAAGAACGGAGCATGGTGAAGCTGGACATGGCGCTCTACGGCGCTAACGTATACATCGTGCTGCTGACGTTCCTGCTGACGGCATTCATCTGGGTTGACCAGTCGCTGCTTCGCGGACCGCACTTCGATACGCTGTACGGCTACCTGCCGATGTGGGTGTCCTACGTGGCGATCGTCGCGAATGTCTTTATTTTCCTGATGGCGATGTTCCTTGAGAAGGTAAAGTCCAAGAAGGTGTATGCTTACCTGATCCTGTTCCCGATTTACTTGATTTCCTGGTGGCCGATCACGTTCTACGCGTTCTTCACGCAAAACAACAAGCAATGGAGTCATACGCAGCATACGCGCGTTGTTCGCCTAGAAGAAGTCCAAAGCAACAAGGTAAGTTAAAAACC
>RCUU01000546.1_pt1 | contig 20389 bp, 15 predicted proteins | sample 2166211 | NCBI WGS metagenome assembly RCUU01 (sample SAMN09932620, study PRJNA488358) | compost metagenome | feature: garden; material: soil; isolation source: compost soil in phenylacetic acid-enriched culture | place: Germany: Experimental Botanical Garden Goettingen | collected 2016-01-27
AAGATGTGGACCTATCTGATCCGCCGTGGGATTCATTCGTTGATTGTATTGTTTATCGTGATGAGCGTGTGTTTTTGTATCATGCGTTTGATGCCGGGGAACTTCTGGTCATTAAGCATAGGGATGACGGAAGAGCAGATCCAAATGGCAAACGAGCAGAAGCATCTGTTTGGACTGGATCTCCCGATTTATCAGCAATATATCCGGTGGATCAACGATCTCCTGCATGGGAACTTTGGTCTGGATTATTACCGCACACCGATTAATCACTACATTTGGAAATATGTATGGAACAGTTTCACCTTGTTAAGCACATCATTGATCATTGCCCTACTGATCGCTATCCCGTGGGGGATCTATACCAGCAAAAGGCAGGACGGACTCTCCGACAAGCTGGGTCTCATCCTGAGCCTGATCGGGTACTCCATTCCCGTATTTGTGCTGGGGCACTGGCTGCAGAACATCTTTGCCTTCCAATTGTTTTGGTTCCCGCCAAGCAGCATGCATACCCCGAACAAAACCGGGGAGTTGGGCGACCTCCTCTACCACATGGTTCTCCCGGTAACCACGATAACGATCGGCCTCATTGCATACTACTTAAAAATGATCCGTACCAGCATGATCGAGGTACTGCCTTCCGAATTTCTAAACTTGGCCCGCGCCAAAGGACTATCGGAACGAAGAGTCACCTATCGACATGCATTGAGAATGGCCTTGATCCCCATGATCACGATCCTCATGTTGGACCTGCCGGTTCTAATTTCCGGCGCAGCCGTGGTAGAGAATGTATTTAACTGGAACGGTCTTGGAAGCTTGGCGGTGAGCTCCGCGCAAAGCCGGAATTATCCCGTGTTGCTCATGAGCATCTTGATTATCTCCGCATTTGTGGTGGTCACCAACTTCCTGGCGGACTTGCTCTACACGATCGTGGATCCTCGCGTGAAAATTCACCGAAAAGGCATCCTGCGGCGTTGATCAGCCGGAAGGAATCGAGCTGTCTTTGCGCTGCATGAACTCCCGCGGCGAGATTCCCTCCACTTTTTTGAACACTTTGCTGAAATAGAAGGCACTTTCATACCCCAGCTTTTGCGAGATCTCATAAATTCGTCCCTCACCGCGAACCATCATTTCCTTGGCCGCCGCGATTTTGGTTTCCGTCACATATTCCACGAAATTGATTTTGGCGGTCTTGGAGAACAGATGGCTGAGGTAGTTTGGGCTAAAGTTGAACACATCGGCAACCTGGTTAAGGGACAGCTTGCTGCTCAGATTCCGTTTGACGTAATCCTGAACGTTCCGGACGATTTGCTCCTTGTAGCTCTGTTTACGCGAAGACAGAATATCACAGCACCCGTCCCGAAATTGGACAAGCCAATCGATTACGCCTTGGGTCGTTTGCTTCTTATAAATCGCGCGGTAGCCCTCCGGCTCGTTCTCGTAAATTTGCTCGACCACGTTTTCACCATCCGCCAGCAATGAGGTCGCCATATACAAGATGTTGCAGGCCGCATCGGTGGCTGGAACCAGCAGCTCGGATCTGCCTTCATATCGATCGATGAGATTCGTGATCATCGCGTATAAGGCGCCGATATCGAGCTCCTCAAAAGCACGGCGAATTTCCGAGCGGGAGGCCGCATCGTCTTCACCCGAAGGAGCAAGCTCGGCTGCGCTGCTCTGGGCAAAGAAGACGAAGGATTGCCGCTCGAGCGCCTTCGGCAATGCCCGGCGGGCAGCCAGGTAGCTCTCGTGCAGCAGATAAGGGTCATCCACGGCGTAACCGGCGGCGCCGATGATATTCACATTGAAATAGGCATGGAGTACCGCGGCCATATCGTGAAGTAGGCCTTCGACCTCCGGCATCCAGTGCTGCGGGTCTTTATCGGAAACGGGCAGCACAATCGCGAAGTTCCGCAGATCCAGGCTAGTGACGAAGCAAGGCCGTGCCGAGGCGAGCGTGTCCTTGGCCATCTGCACCGTGCTGGAGCATAAGGCGACCAGCTTATCCCCGCGCGGAGGGACACTTTCCGGGCCCTGAATTCGACAGGTGCAGACCAGATAAGCGGGAGCCGATAAATCCAGCTCGAGATCATCTCGTTGCAGGAGGAACTGGTTTTTGTTCTCGAACAGCTGATTAAACAGCCGAATAAAGAATTTATCGCGAAGCGCATGTAAATTGCTGCGATAGAGCATATTGGGGTAGCTCTCCACGGTCTTGTAATCTTCCAGCAGGGTCACGGCCTTCCGTACGGATTCGGCCAGCGTCTGCGGCGTCAGCTCCAGCTTGACCAGGTAATCCGCCGCCTGCAAGTGAATCGCGCTGCGCGCATATTCGAATTCTTCGTAGCTCGTTAGAAAGATAAACAACGGGATCCGGCCATATTTATGGCGAACGGATTCGGCGACCTGTAAACCGGTTTTGACCGGCATTTTAATGTCGGTGATGACAAGGTCGGGACGCAAAGACTCGATCATCTCCTCGGCTTGAGCCCCGTTATGGGCGATGCCGACAACTTCAATCTGATACTCCTCCCATTTAAGCATGGACTGCAGGCCGATGCAGACCAGAGCCTCGTCATCGGCGATCAGTAGTTTAATCATCCCATCACTTCCTTGCGTGGTTTACGTTCGCGATAGACAGAAAACACGGATGTTCACATCTTCCGGTAAGGCAATAACAGGTTCATGCTTGTATATTGGCCCAGCTCGCTTTCGATGGATAGGCCGTAACGCTCCCCAAAGGTCAAGCGCAGACGATCATGTACGCTGCGCAATCCGACATTTTCAAACAGGCCTTTCGATCCGGGTTCTTGCTGGGACAAGATGGAGGCGATCTGCGCCTCATTCATCCCGACCCCGTTATCCTCAATTGTAATCCGAATGTCGTTTACACCGCTTTTGGCTACAGTAACGGCAATTTCTCCTCGCCCCTTAGGCTCAATCCCGTGGAAAATCGCATTTTCCACCAGCGGCTGCAGGGTAAAGCGGGGAATCAGACCGGACAATAACTCCTCGTCTTCCAGCTTCTGTTCCATCGTAATCGTGTTGCCGTAGCGATATTTCTGGATGAGGAAATAATCGTCCATTAAGCTGAGCTCCTCCCGCAGGGGAACCAGCTTGCGGTGATCCTTGGCGATACTGCGAAGCAGTCTGGACAAGGAGGTGGTCATTTCCGCGATCCCCGTGGCATTCTGGAGCGTGGCCATCCATTTAATCGAGTTCAGCGTGTTATAGAGGAAATGAGGACTGATCTGGCTTTGCAGCATCCGGTATTCCAACTCCTGCTTCTGCTTCTCATCCGCCACGCGGGAATCCATCAGGGTCAGGATATCATGGGACAATCGGTTGATGCCTCGTCCCACATCGCCCAGCTCGCTGTTCCATTCGATATTCCGGTCGATGAGGAAATTGCCTTGGGCGATCTTATCGATCCGCTTTCGCAATTTCTCTACTGGCAGGCTGATCGTCCGGGTGAGGTAAAGGGTAATAAAGCCGCTTAACGCAATGACCAGCAGAGATACGCCGATCATCAATAGCAGCCAAGCGTTCAACTGCGGAGCGAATTGCTTCTCGTCCAGCGTCTGCGATAGGAGGACCCCTTCCTTCACCGGATAAGACACGGAAATGCGGCGCTTCCCGTCCTGCTCCATCCACGCCAGCTGGGTGAGAGCTCCGGTGGCTTCATTTTTCTCATAAGGAAGCAGGGTGTAAGGACTGGAGAGAGGCTGAACGGTGTCCCCTTCGATCCGATATTTCTGGCTGCCTAGTGTGACCAGCAATTCCGAGCCCTCCGGCAGGCCATATCCCTTCAGCTTATCGGTAATGACCGAGGTGTTGGCCAGAAGGTATACGGTTCCGATGCGTGCGGCCCGATCTCCGTAAATCGGTAATACGATCGGAATGCCGCTTGAACGGGAGAACGGATCCTGAACGACTCGTTCCCACGCTTCCTTCGCGTCGGAGGAAAGCCCGGGCAGTTGGTTGATATTATGGATACTCAGTGGAACTGAAGCGCTTCCAGAATTGTCGACTTGAATAAATTTTGCTTGGGTGTCAGTGATGATCAGACGACGCACATAGCTGTTGGACCGGTTGACCCGGAAGTCCTCCTGCATGGAGGCGAAGACGTTCAGCCCGTCCTTGGGGCTGGCGTTCGGCGAGACAAAATAGTCCTGAATCAGGTTATTGGTAGGGGAGTTCGTACTGCTGGCCAAGGCCAAGGCAGATAAATTGTTGAGATCCTGGTCGATGATGTGAGAAACGAGCTGCAGATTGAATTCCGTCGCCTGGATCGTCGTTTTGCGTTGGAAATACGAGATCAACTCATAGCTGAAAAAGGAGAGCATCCCCGCGATCAGCAAGGCAAACAAGGTCATGATCAAGATGATGCGGCTTTTGATGGTGGCTTTTCTTGCGCTCGTGTCGATCACCTCGTCCGAAATAAGATTCCTGCCGGGATAAACCGATATAAATTACAATAACATGACTTGGCTGCACAGACAGCGGCATGGATCATAAACAACCATTTTTACATCTTTTGAGTATGATTTTACAGCTTTCCGCCCGTTTATTGAAGAAGCGAATAGAAAAGTGTAGGAAAAGAACGTAAAAATGTATGCCCTTTCATTTGAGATTTCGTTACCATGAACCTAAGGATTTGGCGATGCCGATCCGGAAGTTCAATACAGGAGGAAAAGGGGTTTGAACATGAGACGAAAGAAAGTATTCGGCTTTACCTTGGCAGCAGTTCTCCTCGTAGGTCTGCTCGCAGGATGTTCCGGAAATAACGGAAACTCGGGCAAAACGCCTGCAGCAGAGCCTCAAACGAACAATTCTGCAAGCGTTTCCAATGAGAAAAGCGACGAACCCGTCACGCTGAAATGGGCATTATGGGACTGGGAGGCAACGGCTTATTATCAGCCATTGATCGACGCTTATAAGAAAGATCATCCGAACGTAACGATCGAATATGTCGACCTGGGCTCTACCGACTATATGACGATGCTCAGCACGCAGCTCTCCGGCGGCGCGGACCTGGATATTTTGACCATCAAGGATATTCCGGGCTATGCCAACCTGGTGAAGCAGAACCATCTGGAACCGTTGAAGAGTTACATTGACTCCAATGGCATCGATACGTCCCTATACGGCGGAACCGTGGAGCAAATTCAAGTGAACGGTGACGTGTACGCGCTGCCTTTCCGCAGTGACTTCTGGATTGTCTACTATAACAAGGATTTGTTTGATAAAGCCGGCGTTCCTTATCCTACAAACGATATGACGCTGGATCAATATGATGAGTTGGCCAGAAAAATGACGTCCGGCAGCGGCTCGGAGAAAGTATACGGCGCTCACTACCACACCTGGCGCAGTGCGGTACAACTGTTTGGCATCCTGGATGGGAAGAACACCATCGTTGACGGGAAATACGCGTTCTTGAAACCGGTTTACGAACGGATCTTGAAAGAGCAAGACGACGGGATTGTGATGGATTACGCAACGCTGAAGACCTCCAGCACGCACTATTCCGGCGTATTCTACAATAACTCCGTCGCCATGATGAACATGGGCAGTTGGTTTATCGCCACGCAAATCGACAAAGTGAAAAGCGGCGAGTCTCAGGCTACGAATTGGGGGATCGTGAAATACCCGCATCCGGACGGCGTGAAAGCCGGTACGACGCTGGGGACGATTACCTCGCTGGCGGTGAACCAAAAGTCCGCTAACAAAGAAGCCGCTCTGGACTTCCTGAAATTTGTCACCGGAGAAGAAGGCGCATCCGTGATCGCATCCACGGGGACGATTCCGGCGATCAAAAACGATGAGGTTGTTAACTCCATCGCTTCCATTGATGGCTTCCCATCGGACGAGAACAGCAAAGCGGCTCTGACGACAGATAGAACCTACCTGGAAATGCCGCTACATGAGAAGAGCGCAGACATCGAAGTCATCCTGAACGAAGCGCACGATAACATTATGACGAAGAATGCCACCATTGACGAAGGTATAGCGGATATGGAGAAACGGGTACAAGAGGCGCTAGGCAACTAACTCGATCAACTCGTATGAAGTTTCAGTGGCGGGGGCGGGCTTGAGAGCCCGCCTCTTTTTTCCGAATTCTCTAGCACAAGCAAGCAGGTTTGGAGGAGAAATCATGCAGAATGAACCCGTGTTAGGTAACGAAATGGTAAAAAGAAACGCGATGTCCAAAAACGTGAAGGATCATTTGGTGGCGTACAGCTTCATTGCCCCCAATTTTATCGGCTTTGCCGTATTTACGCTGGTACCGATGATTTATGCATTTGTTCTCGCTTTCGTAAAATGGGATGGCGCCAATCCGATGGAGTTCGTGGGGCTGCACAATTTCGCCCGGCTTCTTCAGGACAGCACCTTCCACAAAGCGTTTTGGAATACGATTATTTATACCGCCGGCGTCGTGCCGGTCACGATGGTATGCGCGCTCGGACTAGCGATCCTGCTGAATCAGAAGCTGCGCGGACGCAACTTTATGCGGACCGTGTTCTTCTTCCCCTACGTCGCCTCGCTGGTGGCGGTAGCGGCTGTATGGAATTTCGTGTTCAGTCCGACGATGGGGCCGGTCAACAATATCCTGCACGCGATCACCGGGGTTCCGATCGAGGATTTACCCCGCTGGGCCGCGGATAAGGATTGGGCCATGTTTACGGTAGTTCTTTTTACAGTGTGGAAAAATATGGGGTATTACATGGTGATTTATTTGGCTGGGCTGCAGGGAGTAAATCCCGAGCTTTACGAAGCCGCCGAGCTGGACGGAGCCGGTCCATGGAAGAGATTCCGCAATGTGACGATCCCGCAGCTGGCGCCTACAACGTTCTTCGTACTGATGATTCTGGTCATCAACTCGTTTAAGGTATACGACATCTTTATCAACCTGTTCGCCGGTGCCGACAATCAGTTGAACAACTCGACCCGGGTACTTGTCTATCAAATCTACAACACCGCGTTCCGCTCTCTGGATTACGGGTACGCCAGCGCCATGGCGATTGTGCTGTTCCTGCTTGTTTTGGGCATTACCTTGATCCAGTTCCAGGGCGAGAAGAAGTACGGACAATAGGAGGATGCAAAAATGACAAGAGCCAACAAACAAGCCAAAACCGTCGCTAAAATTTTTGCGTACCTGATCCTCGCGGTGGTCATTCTGTGTATGCTCGTTCCTTACGCGTGGATGCTGTCGTCCTCGCTTAAACTGAACAAGGACGTCTTTTCGTTTCCGATGCATTGGATCCCGGACGCTCCCCGCTGGCTCAATTATGCGGAGATTTGGACGCGGATTCCGCTCGGCCGATTTATATACAACACGGCGAAGTTGTCCGTTATTGTCACGGTACTCCAGCTGCTGACTTCCAGTTTTGCCGCATATGCTTTCTCGAAGCTACGGTTCAAGGGGAGAAACCTGCTGTTTCTCGGTTATATCGCAACGATCGCCATTCCGTGGCAGGCTTATATGGTTCCGCAGTTTATCATGATGCGTTCTATGGGGCTGAACAACACCCATCTCGCGATCATTTTTCTGCAAGCCTTCTCGGCGTTTGGCGTCTTCTTGATGCGTCAGTTCTACCAGAGTATTCCCGATGAGCTGTGCGAAGCGGCACGGATTGATGGACTCAGCGAATATGGAATCTGGGGAAAAATCATGCTCCCGCTCTCCAAACCGGCGTTGTCGACACTTACGATTTTCACGTTCGTGAATACCTGGAACGACTTTCTCGGTCCGATGATTTACTTGACCAAAACGGAGTTAAAGACGATCCAAATCGGCCTGCGGATGTTCATTACGCAATATTCCGCCGAATACGGCTTGATCATGGCGGCCAGCGTCGTATCGATCATCCCGGTGCTGATTGTGTTCTTGGCGCTGCAGAAGTACTTCGTGCAGGGCGTAGCCTCGTCCGGCATCAAGGGGTAATCATCACGGGTAAAAAGGAGTTGACGAAATGAACGTGACTTTCGATCATCCGCTCCAAACACGAAGCGATATGGTAAAAGCTTTGGAGCAACTGGTGAGCCCCCTCCGGCCGTTCTATAGCCAAGGCGGCGCTCGGTTGGCGCTTGGCCGAACCGGCGTGTCTTACCCGGCGACGGTGGCGGAGATGGAAGGGTTCTCCCGTGTACTGTGGGGCTTGGTTCCTCTGCTGGCTGGCGGAGGTTCCAGTGAGCTTTGGGAGATCGTCCTGGACGGCATTCGCTCAGGTACAAATCCGGAGCATGAAGAATATTGGGGCGAAGTCGGCGATTATGATCAGCGGCTGGTGGAGATGGCGGTCTTTGGGTACGCGCTGGCGCTGATCCCGGAGCATATCTGGGAACCGCTACGCCCGGCGGAACGTGACCGGCTGCACCGCTGGTTGAATCAAATGAATCAGCATCCTTGTTACGACTGCAATTGGCTGTTCTTTAACGTCCTGGTGAATATAGGTTTCCGCAAGGCCGGCTTGCCCTACGATGCGGTGCAGCTGGAGCGGAATTTGGACCGACTGGATGCATTTTATCTGGAGGACGGTTGGTACAGCGACGGGATCGGGGGACACAGCGACTATTACGTCCCCTTTGCGTTCCACTATTATGGGCTGCTCTATGCACGCTTGATGGAAGAGGAAGATGCTCTACGATCTCAATTGTTCAAGGAACGCGCCGCAGCGTTCGCATGCGATTTTCTGGCTTGGTTCGCGCCGGATGGCGCTGCGTTGCCGTACGGGCGAAGCCTCGCATATCGTTTCGCTCAATCCGCCTTCTGGAGCGCGCTTGCCTACGCTGGCGTGGAGGGGTTCCCGGCCGGCGTGCTGAAGGGGCTTGTATTGCGCAACTTACGCTGGTGGCTAAATCAGCCGATTCGGAGCTCTGACGGGCTCCTTACGGTAGGTTACGCCTATCCGAATCTGGTGATGGCGGAGAACTACAATTCGCCTGGCTCGCCGTATTGGGCGCTTAAGGCGTTCCTGCCCCTGGCGTTGCCGGAGGATCATCCGTTCTGGACGGCGGAAGAGCTGCCGCTGCCGGAGCTTCCGGCGTTGTCGGTGCAGCGTCCGGCGCATCTTGTGCTGGCCCGCGATAACCAGTCCGGTCACGTTGCGGCCTTCAACAGCGGCCATCGCGGTACGAACGAGCATACCCATACTTCGGCCAAATACGAGAAGTTCGTCTATTCGACCGGGTTTGGGTTTAGCGTTCCGCGCGCGGAATGGGGCTTGGCTCAAGGCGCGTTCGACTCCGTGCTTGCGCTCAGCGAACGCGGGGAGAATCTGTATCGGGTCAGACGCCGTAACCTGGATATGTCGATTCAGGATAACGTACTGTATGCGTTATGGAAGCCTTGGTCCGACGTGGAGGTAAGTACCTGGGTCGTGGCAGGACTCCCCTGGCATGTACGGATTCACCGGATTGTGAACGGGCGTCCGCTCGACGCTGCGGAAGGCGGATTCGCGTTAGGGGTGGAAACGGAGCTGACGGAGTGGACGGAAGTAGACCGGACGGCGGCGGGTGTGGCAAGTCCTTATGGATCAAGCGGCGTGCAGAGCCTGCTTGGCTACGAGACGGCTGAACTCATTCGCCCGAACGCCAACACGAATATCCTGCATCCACGCACCGTTCTTCCGACGCTCCACGCTTCCTTGAAGCCGGGAGTTCATGTGCTTGCGTCGGCCATTTACGGGGATCCGACACCGGGCGTTTCCTGGCAGCCGATATCGCCTGAATCGTTGAACCTCGTGATTCGGGAGCGGGACATCGTCTTGAAGACCTGCCAAGGGAATGAGGTACGGATCGAGCTGGGGTAATCCGCGCCGTCTTCAGGCTGCGGCGGAAGGAGGAGAGTCGATGACAGAACACGAAGAATGGGAGAAGCTGACTGAGGGTCTGCCCCCCTTAAGGGCAGACGATTATTATCCGGAGGGTGAAGGCGGGACTGTATTCTGGAAGTCGCTGCGCGTGGATCCGGACGTCCAGACCGAGGTCGATGTGATCCGGACCGAGGGGGAGAGGCTGTTATGCTGCCCGTCGGAAGAGCTGACTTATTCGCTGTTTTCCTTGTTTGCCGTGCAGGGGTCACGGCTGGAGTATGAGCGGGTTTATTTCGAGAAGAGGCGGCGTCTGAACACCTTTGCCTTTCTGTCACTGCTCGAACCGGAGTCGGAGACGTACGAGGTCGCGCTGTGGGATGCGATCTGGGCGATCTGCAGCGAGTTCACCTGGTGTCTTCCCGCGCACGTGGATGCAAACCGTCCGGTCTCGGAGACGATTGATCTGTTCTCGGCGGAGACCGGGTTTGCGCTGGCTGAGTTGTCCCTGCTGCTGGGCGGCAGGTTGCCGGAACTGCTGCGTGTGCGGATTGCCGAACTGGTGGATGAGCGGTTGTTCCGTCCTTTTCTCGAGAAGGGGCCTTTTCATTGGGAGGAGCTGACGAACAACTGGTCGGCCGTTTGCGCCGGTTCGATAGGTTCGGCAGCGCTACTGTTGATGGAAGAAAAGCGGGATCACGCCCGTCTGGCCCGAATTCTGGAGAAGACCGAGCGCAGTATGTCCTTCTATTTGCAGGGCTTCGGTGAGGACGGGGCTTGTCCGGAAGGGCTGGGATACTGGAATTATGGTTTTGGTTATTTTGCTTATTACGCGGATTTGCTGCTGAAGCGAACCGGGGGCCAGCGGGACTGGTTCCGCGAGGATAAGGTTCGGCGAATTGCCGGTTTCCAGCAAAAAAGCTTTATGGGCGGCCGCCTGGTCGCCAATTTCTCCGACACGTTAGCCTACGGCAGCGTCCATCCCGGGCTATCGCATTACCTCGCGGCGCGGTATGCGGAGGTGGAAGTTCCACCCGCCTCGCTTCATGCGGATTACCGCGAGGATCATTGCAGCCGGTGGGCTCCGGCGCTGCGCAACCTGATCTGGCGGGACCACGCCGTTGAAGGGGCAGCGGAGTGGAAGGACGGCGACTTTGTGTTCAGGGATACCGGCTGGCTGATCTCGCGGTTTACTGCCGCGGGAGGGACGTTTGGTTTTGCCGCGAAGGGCGGGCATAACGGCGAATCGCATAACCATAACGATCTGGGCCATTTCATGCTGGCGGGCAGGGGCGCGTTTTTCTTGTCCGATCTCGGGTGCGGGGAATATACGCGGGATTATTTTGGCGAGGCTAGGTATGAGTATGATTGTAACGGCTCGCAAGGGCATTCCGTCCCGATCATCGACGGGCGTTATCAGCAAGAGGGAACAGAGAGATCCGCTACAGTGGTTCGATGCGAGACTTCAGAGGAAGTATGCCGTTTGGAGTTGGAATTGTCTGGGGCTTACGAGGACGGAAATCTGCGGTCGTTCGAGAGAAGGTGGGTTTGGAATAAAACAGACCTGCCCAGCCTGTCGCTTCGGGATGAATTCCGGTTTGCGGAAGCACCGGAGCGTCTGACGGAACGGTTCGTGTCCCCGGTTCGGCCGGAGGTCACCGAGGCGGGAGTGCTGCGCTTCGCCCGCGCTGAGCTGATGCTGGAGCTGCATTATGATCTGAAGCGGCTGGAGGCCGAGGTTGAGGAACGGACGTACCGCGATCATTACGGGAAGGATACGGTCTGGTACGCACTGGATTTTCGGGTGCGGCGCACGGAAGCGGATCTTGGTATCGATTTTCTTTTTAATTTTGTCACGTTGTAGGAAGTGGGAATGGAGGAGGAACTGAAGTCTTATGGGGAACGGGAGAGCATGGGTAGAAGAAGCTTGGTCGAAGACGTTGGACAAAACGCTGCGGAATACGGCAAGAATCGGTTCCGGGTTTCCACACGCAAGTCAGGGCGGGGTTTATGATTTGGCCGAGCCGGCTTGGTGGACCGCGGGATTTTGGCCGGGACTGCTGTGGGTCTTGTATGAGGGAAGCGGAAGAGAGGAATTGAAGGCGTTGGCGCAAGAATGCGAGGCTAAGCTGGATGCGGTGCTGGACGGTTATGTAAGGCTGGACCACGATCTGGGGTTTATGTGGACGCTGACCAGCATCGCTTCTTATAAGCTGACGGGGAGCGACGTTTCGCGGATTCGGGCACTGAAGGCCGCGAACTATTTGGCGGCGCGCTTTAATCTGAAGGGGCGTTACATTCGGGCCTGGAACCCGTGGAAGGAAGGCGAGCGGAATGAAGGGTGGGCAATCATCGACTGCTGCATGAACATGCCGCTGTTATTCTGGGCGTCCCGAGAAAGCGGTGACCCCCGCCTCGCCCATGTGGCCGAAGCGCATTTGGATACGGTGCTTGAGCAGTTTATCCGCGAAGACGGTTCGGTTTATCACATCGTGGTCTTTGATCCGGCCACAGGCGAGGTGGTGGGGCCGCAAGGCGGGCAAGGATATGCGCCGGAGTCGGCGTGGTCGCGCGGTGCCGCTTGGGCGATTTACGGCTTGACGCTGGGCTTCCACCATACGGGGAAGCCGGAATATCTGTCCGCCGCGCAACGGGCGGCTGACTTCTTCCTTAGCCAGTTGCCGGACGATCAGGTGCCGGCCTGGGATTTCCGCGCGCCGTTAGAGATACGCGATCTGCGGGACTCGTCCGCCGGTTCCTGCGCGGCCAGCGGTCTGTTGCTGCTGGCAGAGAAACTTGGCGACGCAAGCGCGGCGGCCGCAGCGAAGTACCGCGAGGGGGGCGAACGCATCCTCAAATCGCTGTACGACAACTACGGCGCCTGGGACGACCCGTCGGAGGAAGGCCTGATCCTGCACGGTACGAGCAATTACCCGCAGGGAACGAACATCGACGTCCCGCTGATTTACGGCGATTACTTCTTTGCGGAAGGCCTTGCCCGGCTGAAGGACGGCGGGGCGTCGTATTGGGAATAGTGGGGGACAGCGGTAGCTCCCGTGATCGATTCCCAATGAAAAGGGGCAGCTCCATTAGCCATACGTTATGGCTTTGGGGCAGCCCCGTTTTGTTGTTTTTACTGCGCGTAATTCCCTTTATCTTGCCTCTCCACGTAAAACACTTCCGCGCTCGGATGCTCGCCGTAATTGCCGAATCCTTTACCGAACAGAGTCAAACCGCCGGGGTAGCGGGCGTCCGGCTCAACGGACAAGCGGAATGTCCATTGCTTCTGCCTGATGTCGATGTCACGAAAAGTGATGTCTGACATTTTCAAGCCGTCCATATACGTCCCGTCGCCCGTAATGCGCAGCCGTTTTAACAGTCCATATTGATTTGCCTGCCTTGGCCACCAATCGGGAGTATATTTGCCGAGTTGATCCCCATAGTCGCCGGGACTCGTCCAGGTGCCGAGCTGCATCCCGTTCAGGGTGAACGTAATATCGGAAGGATAATCATCCCTGGTTCCCGGGGCTTCGGATGCGAGCTCCATCGTGAAGACGAGCTCCTCCGGTTCTTGACTGGATAGCAGATAATTAGGTGTCTTGTATTCGATAAATCCTGTGCCAAACCAAAGGATGGCTGCATCGATCCGTTCTGGATCCCAAAAATACCGGGGATCATCAAAGCTGCCGATGATCTTGGCGGTCGTCGCAATGCCGCAGGTTGGCTCGATATGAAAGTCGGAGTAATGTCCCACCGGGATTTCGACCCGGTAGCTCTTGCGCTCGGCGGTTGCCTGTACCGGAAAGTGAATATCCGCGCTAGTGACGGCAAGCGAACAAATCTTCTGCAGACCGCTCTTGCCGGGCGCCATTTGCGTGACGACCAGTCCGCATTCGGACAGCTTGCGCACATGCATGGTCATGATCGCGCTGGATAACCCGACCGCTGCGGCCAATTCCTTAATGTTCATTGGGCGGTTGGCCAACAGCCGCAGAATGCGCAGACGAACCGGGCTCGCAAGCGCCTCATAGACCGGAAGTGATTTTTCAGTTAAATCGAGTTTCACGGTTTCCCCACCTTAACCGAAGTTTAATTAACCATTATATTAACGAAAAGTCATTTGTTTAGCAAGCATGGACAGGGTTCTATTCTTGCTCGAAAATCGTTTGACGAACCGGCGGAAGGCCGCCTATAATATTAGTGATATGGTTATTTAATTAATAAATATATTAACTAAGGAGTGAAGCAACGGATGTCACTACGAGGTGTGCTGAACGCCGATTCCGGCAAAGGAACGATTAACCGCAATATTTATGGACATTTCTCCGAGCATTTGGGTCGTTGTATTTATGAGGGCATATGGGTGGGTGAGGATTCGCCGATCCCGAATACGAATGGAATCCGTAACGATGTTGTGGAAGCGCTTAAGCAGATTCGGATTCCCGTACTCCGTTGGCCTGGGGGTTGCTTTGCTGACGAATATCACTGGAAAGACGGCATCGGACCAAAGGAAACACGCAAACGGATGGTTAACACCCATTGGGGCGGCGTGGTGGAGAATAACCATTTCGGGACCCATGAGTTCATGGAGCTGTGCCGACAGCTGGGCTGTGAGCCTTATATTAACGGTAATCTCGGCAGCGGGACGGTCCAGGAGATGTCCGAGTGGGTTGAATATTTGACCTTTGGCGGTGTGTCGCCGATGGCGGAGCTTCGGACACAAAACGGGCGCAGGGAGCCTTGGAAGGTCACTTACTTCGGCGTCGGCAACGAGAATTGGGGCTGCGGCGGTAACATGCGTCCGGAATATTATGCCGATGAGTACCGCCGGTACCAGACCTACGTACGCAACTATGACGACAACCGAATTCACCGGATCGCCTGCGGTCCGAACTCCGACGATTACAACTGGATGGACGTCCTGATGCGGGAAGCTGGACGGTTCATGGATTCCATCACATTGCATTACTATACACTGCCAACCGATAACTGGCAGGATAAAGGGCCGGCAACCGGGTTCGACGAGCAAGCCTGGTTTACCACACTGCAAAAAGCGCTTCGGATGGACGACTTGATTACCCGCCACCGTACGATCATGGATAAATACGATCCGGAAGGTCGGGTAGGGCTGATCGTAGATGAATGGGGGACCTGGTACAACGTGGAGCCGGGAACCAACCCAGGATTCCTGTATCAGCAAAATACGATGCGCGACGCGCTCGTCGCCGGGCTTACGCTGAACATCTTCCACAAGCATAACCAGCGCGTACGCATGGCAAATATCGCCCAGACCGTCAACGTGCTCCAAGCCGTGATCCTGACGGAAGGCGAGAAGATGCTTCTGACGCCAACGTATCATGTATTTGATATGTATAAGGTTCATCAGGATGCCGAGTTGCTGGATCTGTCGCTGGATACAGGCAGCTACAAGCTGGACGGCGGGGAAATCCCGGCGGTGACCGCCACGGCATCGCGCGATACGCAAGGGAAGATCCATCTCAGCTTCTGTAATCTGCAGCATCAGGCGGAAGCGCAGGTGACGATCGACGTTCGGGGGTTGGACAGCGGCAGCTTGACGGCGACGGGTTCGACGTTGACCGGCCATTCGATCGACGCCCATAATACGTTCGACCAACCGGACGCGGTGAAGCCACAGCCATTCGAGTCGTTTCAGCTGGATGGCGGCAAGCTGACGGTTAACCTGCCGGCGATGTCGGTGACGACACTCGAATTGGTGACGAGGGGTTAACCTCTGATGGCGGATACCTCGTGCAAAGCATGCCGAGACGATTATCGGGTCACGGATGAGCAGATCCAGCGCCTGCTGAAGACGACGGCGTTTGCGCCGGAACGAAGAGTAAGCGAGGAGCAATATCAGGAAAGGCTGCGCGTTTGCGGTGATTGCCCCAAGCTGATGGACGGGATGACTTGTACGGCCTGCGGCTGCATCATCCCGGTAGTCGCCTGGTTGAAGGAGCGGACTTGTCCGCTGCCGGGCGGCGGAATGTGGGCGAGTAACCACGATTGAAGGATTGAACAGCGAATAGGGCTTCGTCTTTTACGCAGCAGGGTGGATCAGCTTGCGCGTAAGGCGAAGCCCTTTTTATCGGGAGTAAGACCGATTCTATCCGACTATTTGACCGCTTCCAACAGTTCCTTGGAATTGTTCCTCACGTTTCCGACGGCCGTAGATACCGGGTAAGCTCGCATCTTCGCTGCTTCGTAGGGCTGAAGAAGCTTAAGTAAAGAAGCGGCGTCTGCATGCTCTCGCGCCAGCCACTCGGCTTCGTGCTCCGGACGAAGGATGGCAGGCATCCGGGTGTGGATTTCAGCCATAAGCGAATTGGGCTCCGTGGTGATGATGGTGCAGGTCGCCAGCTTGTTGCCTTCGGGATCGGTCCAAATATCGTATAACCCCGCAAAGGAGAAGAGGCCCCCGTCTTTCATGACGATCCGGAACGGCTGCTTACCGCCTTCCCGCTGCTGCCATTCGTAGAAGCCGTCGGCCGGAATAAGGCAACGCCGGGACGTGAGCAGCTTGCGAAACGCCGCTTTCTCCGTTAGCGATTCGGCCCGGGCGTTGATCATGCTGCCGCCGATCTTGTCCTCTTTGGCCCAGGATGGAACCAGCCCCCATCGCAGCTCGCCGAGACGGTTGCCCTGCTTGCCCGAAATGATAGCGGGGATGAATTGCATCGGCGCTACGTTATAGTTCGGAGCGAATTTCGCCAGCCGATTTTCAAAAATCAGATACCTGACAATCAGCTCGTCCAGGGGAAGTGTAATCGTAAATCGCCCGCACATAGGGGAACCCTCCATCGTATCGATGTATTGTTGTTAACATTGTAATCGATTTGTTCGTGGGCATACCAGCCCCACTAAGGTCACCGAGTACGTTAAGGTTAGTCAACTGCAAAAGTGCAGTTCATTTCGTTCGAAAATCGAGTTTGGCCACCCATCACAACATGCAACTTTTTTAACCCCGATTTCGTTTTTTCAGTGATACTTAGTTTCAGGTGAGCCCACCGGAAAGGAATCACTTACGATGAATAAACGCAATAAATGGATGATTTATACCCTTGCTGCAGCACTTATGGCGGCTCCATTGGCCATATCATTACCGGGGCAGCAGGCAGAAGCTGCGGCCAAAGCCAAATATACAGTGTCTCCTCAAGCGTTCAGCATAGAAGGCGCCAAAAAAACGATCAAAACCATCAACCTACATGGCACTACGTATATTGCGCTGCGTGATTTGAGTAATGGTCTGGGGCTTGGCATCGGCTTCGATAAAGCGACGCAGGTGGCGAAAGTCACCGGCAAAAACCGGGTGCTGGAGATCAATCTGAATGCAACCTCTTTTAAGTTAAATGAGCAGCTCCTCTGGGGGCCGCAGCTTGTGGTCCAGGATAATACGACCTATTTGCCGATGCGCTTCATTCTCGAACAAATGGGGTATATCGTAGGTTATGATTCCTCCACAAAGCTTATTGCTCTTCAAGCCGTTCAAGAGAATGACGTGAAAATTGGCGCTAAAGAGATTGGAGCGGACGGGGACGGAAAATCGCTGTTGGTGTATTATCCGGTCCTTTCCGGATTGGCAGATAGCGGAGTCCAACAGAAGATCAATACCTTCCTCAAAGAAGAAGCTGATAAGCACGTTGCTGCAGGAGCGAAGGAAATCGGCCTGGCCGCGGAGGAAAACAGCCGGATTCTCGATAACGACCCGAACGCGTCGGTACGTCAGCCCAGCGTTGACGGACGATTCACAGTGACTTATAACGAAAAAGGCCGGTTAAGCCTCTATGTGGATTATTACGTGGATCTTGGAGGTGCACATGGGACGACGGCACGCGTTCCGTACACGTTTGATTTGTCTACCGGTAAAGTGCTGACCTTGAAAGAGGCGGCGAACAATAACGCCAATTACGTTTCGATTATTAACAGTACAATTAAAGAGCAAATCAAAGAGCGTAAGCTGGAGCTGTTTCATCCGTTTACATCGATCGAGGCGGATCGCGACTTTTTCCTGAACCGGAATGGGGTTGTCATCTACTTTACGCAATATGAATATACGCCTTATGCGGCGGGGATGCCGGAATTCACGATTCCTTACGCCGCCTTCCAATAAGTTGATTGACTTGCTCTGGTCCGCCCCGGGTCGATGTTGCCATCGTCGATTCGGGGCGCTTTGTTTGGGAGAGGAGGAACTTCCGCCAAGCTGAAGAATATGTATTTTAGTAAAAAGGAACGGCTGACGGGGAGATGGCCATGGAACAAGTGGGGTTGGTGTTTGGCGGCGGGGCCGTACGTGGACTCGCTCACTTGGGTGTGCTGAAGGCTTTTGAGCGGCATGGGATTCCAGTGGACACGATCGTAGGCACCAGTATGGGCGGTGCGATTGGGGGCTTATATGCGGCTGGCATTCCCGCGGGGGACATTGAGGATTTGCTGTACCACACGCCGAAATACCGGTTGATGGACTTAGGAATCCGCCACCGGGGTCTGATCGGCGGAAATAGAATCTATCACACGGTCAACGAATTATTGAAGCAGCATGGCAAGGATGAGCTGAAGATCGAGGATTTTCCCATCCGATTCAAGGCCGTTGCCGTCGATTTGATGCAGGGTAAGCAGGTCATCCTGGATCGAGGCGACTTGGGGACCGCGCTGCGGGCAACGACAGCGTTTCCCGGAGTGTTTGCTCCGTTAGTACGGGGGGATCAACTGCTGGTTGACGGCGGGGTGTTGAACAATTTGCCTGTTCAGGAGTTGAAGCGGAAGGACGTAGGGTTGATTATTGCGGTTGATGTGACCCGAGAACATGAGAAGAAACCGCCCCGCAACATGATCGAGGTCGTTTACCGCTCTTATAGTCTGATGACCGCGGAGCGAAAACATACCAGCCTGCGGCTTGCCGACATCGTCATCCGGCCGGACGTGGGGCATGTGTCCGCGTTCGACTTCTCCAAAATGGCCGATTGCATCAAAGCTGGAGAGGAAGCAGCCGAGTTGATGATGGATGAGCTGAAGGCGGAGGTACGGCGGGTGAGGCACTAAACGTTCAGATGAAAAATAATCGAAGTGGGGGGAGATCATGCGTTGCATCACGATCCGACAACCTTGGGCGACACTGATTGCAATAAGGGCCAAGCGGTTGGAAACGAGGAGCTGGAGAACGAATTATCGCGGTGAGCTTGGCATACATGCCGGTAAGCATATGGATCGGAAGGCTTGCGAGACAGAACCGATTCGGTCCCTTTTACTAGCGCACGGATACTCGTCTACTGAACAACTGCCAGTTGGTGCGATCGTAGCCGTTTGTCGGTTGAATGATTGTCTATCCGTGTTGAGCAACAACGGGGAGACTGCCTGGCTGGGTGGAGGAGAAAGACAATTGGAAGCCGTGGGGCAGGAATACCGGTTCGGAGACTTTGCGCCAGGCCGGTACGCCTGGGAACTGACCGAGCTGCGTCCGCTTCTCGAGCCAATTCCTGCCCTCGGCAAACAAGGACTGTGGAACTGGGACAGTTAAACTTTGATATCCAAGTTCTTCCCGAGCGTCGGGTGAGCTTGGCTTTGAGACATCATTTGCACGAGATTTTGACCTTGGATTTCGGCCTGGTCTTTGGCCATGCTCAACACGCGGATCCCAACGGCTTGGGAAAGCGCGCTTTGGCTCATGGCTACGGACGTTGCTGCAATATCCATAATGTCACCTCCTCTCCATTTTGTATCGGCTGTTCGGTGACAAATGATAAATTTCCCAAGGAGTCGAATGATTTACAGGGTTGAACCCACCGCGTATAATGGGCATAATCTAACGTTTTCACATAAGGGAGAACATCATGAATCGCAGCTACGACGATCCCAAACGAATTTACATATCGGTGAATCAGAAATTTTGGATCAGCCATGTGGCGGCAGGTCTGTGGATGCTCTTTTCCATAGGGGTATCGATGCCGTGGCTGCAAGATTTTGCGAGGTTTGTGACGCTGCCTGCAGCGGTTCTGATCATCGCGGGAATCTCGTATATTCCCGGATACATGAACGCTTTTATGATCGTCAGCCTGTTGCTAGACCGACAACCTCCGCTTCCGGGGGGCTCCCCCGAACAGCCGGTGACCGTGTTGATCGCTTGTCATAATGAAGAGCGTGGGATCAGGACCACGCTTGCGTATCTAGCCGCTCAAGAGTATTCGGGACCGATGAAGGTCATCGTGATCGATAACAATAGCTCGGATCAAACGGCGGAGCGGGCCAAGGCTGCCGGCAGGGAGCTTGGTCTGGACCTGCTCGTGATCGAGGAGAAAACGCCAGGCAAAAACCATGCGCTTAACACGGCTCTAACTTTGGTGGAGACCGAGCTAATGATCACGCTGGATGCAGACACGCTGCTGCACAATCTGGCTGTCAAGCATATCGTGTCCCGCATGGAGTCGGCGCCACCGGATATCTGCGCAGTTGCGGGAGCGGTGCTTGCCCGTAACAGCCGCCATAATTTCTGGGCCAAGCTGCAGGAATGGGATTATTTTCTCGGGATTGCCAGCATTAAAAGGTTGCAGGGAATGTTCCAGGGAACG
>RCUU01000547.1_pt1 | contig 20350 bp, 18 predicted proteins | sample 2166211 | NCBI WGS metagenome assembly RCUU01 (sample SAMN09932620, study PRJNA488358) | compost metagenome | feature: garden; material: soil; isolation source: compost soil in phenylacetic acid-enriched culture | place: Germany: Experimental Botanical Garden Goettingen | collected 2016-01-27
CTCGAGGTCTGTCTCCGATTCTTTCGGATGAAATGCGGATCGTTTTTCGGTATCTATCAATCCGGGTCCGGCTTTATTACTGCGTGAACCACGTTTTGAACATATGTTTCGTGGTCGCTTTGTTCATTTCAGCGATGGAGGTGGTCAGCGGGATGCCTTTCGGGCAGGCACGGACGCAGTTTTGCGAGTTGCCGCAGCCTTCGATGCCGCCTTCCTCCATCAGCGCTTCCAGGCGCTCATCGGCGTTCATCTCGCCGGTCGGATGCGCGTTGAACAGGCGCACTTGGGAAATGGCCGCCGGTCCCATAAAGTCCGTCTTCTCGTTAACGTTCGGGCAAGCTTCCAGGCAAACGCCACAGGTCATGCACTTGGACAGCTCATACGCCCATTGGCGCTTCTTCTCCGGCATCCGCGGGCCTGGTCCGAGATCGTACGTGCCGTCGATCGGAATCCACGCTTTCACCTTCTTCAGCGCGTTAAACATCCGGCTGCGGTCGATGACCAGGTCGCGCACGACCGGGAATGTCCGCATCGGCTCAACGCGAATCGGCTGCTCCAGGTTGTCGATCAAGGCTGCGCAAGCCTGGCGTGGTTTGCCGTTGATCACCATCGAGCAGGCGCCGCACACTTCCTCCAGGCAGTTGGACTCCCAGCAGACCGGCGCGGTATTCTCGCCTTTCTCGTTCACCGGGTTCCGCTGGATTTCCATCAAGGCGCTGATCACGTTCATGCCGGGACGATAGTCGAGCTCGAACTCTTCCGTATAGGATTTCGAGTTCGGATCATCCTGGCGCGTAATGATGAATTTGACTTTTTTGGCCGTAAATTTTTTGGCCGATACATCCGTTTCCGCCATTGCCATGGGGTTCCCCTCCTATTTGTCCTTCGAGTAGTCGCGAATCCGCGGCGGGATCAAAGAGACGTCGACCGGTTCATACGAAATCTGCGGGCCGTCCGGCGTCCAAGATGCTTTGGTGGTCTTGAGGAATTCCTCGTCGTTCCGATCCGGGAATTCCGGTTTGTAATGTGCGCCCCGGCTCTCGTTACGCAGCAGTGCACCCAGCGTCATGGCCTCGGCCAGCTCCAGCATGTTCCACAACTGACGGGTAAACGCCGCTCCCGTATTGTTCCAGCGAGACGTATCGTTGATGTTGATGTTCTTATAGCGCTGCTTCAATTCCTTAATTTTGCCGATGGTCGCTTCCAGTCTATCGTTATGACGTACGACCGTCATGTTCGCCGTCATCCATTCGCCGAGCTCTTTATGGATCACATAAGCGTTTTCCGTGCCATTCATCGCCAGGATGCCTTCGTATTTCGTCTCCTGCGCCTTGCGAGAGCTTTCGAATACGGCTGGGCTGAGGTCTTCGGTCGATTTTTTCAAGCCGCGGAGATATTCCACCGCTTTCGGTCCTGCCACCATCCCGCCGTAAATCGCCGAGACAAGCGAGTTGGCGCCAAGCCGGTTCGCCCCATGGTATTGGTATTCACATTCGCCCGCCGCAAACAAGCCGGGAATATTCGTCATTTGATTGAAATCGACCCACATGCCGCCCATCGAATAATGGACTGCCGGGAAGATTTTCATCGGAATTTTACGCGGGTCGTCGCCCATGAACTTCTCATAAATCTCAATAATGCCGCCGAGCTTCACATCAAGCTCTTTCGGATCCTTGTGGGACAGGTCGAGATAGACCATGTTTTCGCCGTTAATGCCCAGCTTCTGATCCACGCATACGTGGAAAATCTCCCGTGTCGCGATATCCCGCGGTACGAGATTGCCGTAAGCCGGGTATTTCTCCTCAAGGAAGTACCAAGGTTTCCCGTCCTTGTAGGTCCAGATCCGTCCGCCTTCGCCGCGCGCCGATTCTGACATCAGCCGTAGCTTGTCATCGCCCGGAATGGCCGTCGGGTGAATTTGGATGAACTCGCCGTTCGCATACGTCACGCCTTGCTGATACACCGCACTGGCCGCCGTCCCTGTGTTAATGACCGAGTTCGTCGTTTTGCCGAAAATAATCCCTGGCCCCCCCGACGCCAAAATCACGGCATCCGAAGGGAACGTCGTGATTTCCATCGAGCGCAGGTTCTGTGCCGTAATCCCGCGGCAGACGCCTTCATCGTCCAGCACAACGGAGAGGAACTCCCAGTTTTCGTATTTGGTGACCAGCCCGGCTGCTTCATGGCGGCGTACCTGCTCATCTAATGCATACAGCAGCTGTTGTCCGGTCGTCGCTCCGGCAAACGCCGTACGATGGTGCTTCGTCCCGCCAAACCGGCGGAAATCAAGCAAGCCCTCCGGCGTGCGGTTGAACATCACGCCCATCCGGTCCATCAGGTGAATAATGCCGGGCGCTGCCTCACACATCGCCTTAACGGGCGGCTGGTTAGCCAGGAAGTCCCCGCCGTATACCGTGTCGTCAAAATGCTCCCAGGGCGAGTCGCCTTCCCCTTTCGTATTGACGGCTCCGTTAATGCCGCCTTGCGCGCACACCGAGTGGGAACGTTTCACCGGCACGAGCGAAAAGAGCTGCACCGGCACGCCCGCTTCGGCCGATTTGATCGTAGCCATCAGGCCGGCCAGGCCGCCGCCAACGACGATTAAGCTTTGTTTAGCCATTCTATTTCAACTCCTAAAAGTTTTGTGAGCATTACATCAACGAGTTCACTACGAACAAAGCTTGCTTCGTAAGCATCCGCTTCGTTTTGTGAGCGTTACATCAACGAGTTCGACCTTCAGATATCAACCTAAGCCAGCCAAGCCTTCGCCGTCTCAAGCAATGCCGTACCTTCCGCCTGGAACTCGGCCCCGCGGAAAGCGAACAGGGACCAGACAAACATGACAGCGACGATAACGAACAAGCCCATGCAAATATTAGAGGATACGCGCTGTGCTCGTGGACCCACCGTCACACCCCAGCTGACGAGGAACGACCATAAGCCATTCGTCAAGTGGAATGCCGCAGACACAACCCCGATCACATACAACGTGAAGAAAATCGGATTATTGACGATATCATGCATCACACCGCCCAATTCTTCATGCGTGACATTGCCCAACGCCACCTGAACACGCGTTTCCACTACATGCCAAATGACGAAGACAAACGCGATGACGCCGGTAATCCGTTGCAGTAAATAACGCAGGTTGCGTTCGGTCGGGAACCGTCCGTTGTTTGGCTTCGCCTGAAATGCGATATACAGTCCATAGACTCCGTGATACAGGAGCGGCAACCATATCCCGAAGATCTCCAAGACGAGTACGAGCGGGAGGCTGTTTAAGAATGCCACGGCCTCCTTGAATCCTTCGCTCCCGCCTTCGACCGCCGAAAAGTTGGTGATCATGTGCTCCAGCAGGAAGAATCCCAGCGGAATGACGCCCAGCAGCGAGTGCAGTTTTCTGGAATAAAACCCTTTCATAAGTGCGTGTACCCCTTTCTCATTCCATCATCCGTTTCAACTTACACTTCTTCATTCAAGAATCGACCTTACGGGGCGCAGATATTGTATATGATAATTACCACATCGCGGTCGGTAAAACCCCTTTGTACCAAAAGTAACATGTGAACAACTTGTGTCACTTTTCATGTTACTCCTTTTTATCTTATAATGGAATTGCAATATATTTATTAATCATTATAACGAATTCACATATGCGTGCCTGTCGAATCATGTCATTCGCCCAGAAAAAGGAGGTCACCCCCATGCTGGAAGAACTGCTGGTGTTCACCACCGTTGTGGAGCAATCCAGTTTAAACAAAGCATCCAAGCTGCTGAACCTGTCCCAGCCGGCCCTCTCACGGAAAATTGCCAAATTGGAAGAAGAGTGGGGGGTCTCCCTGTTTCATCGCAAAGGAAAGAGGCTCGAGCTCACCCGGGTTGGCCAGGAGGCTTACCAATACGCGCTGGAGCAGCGCCAACGCCATCAGAATTTCCTGCAGTCGGTATCCCGCTTCAAAGCGGCCGAGCGCCGTATCGTGACATTGGGCGCCAGTTTGACGACGATCCAGACCACGCTCCCGCCCCTCGTGACCGCGCTGATGGAGAAGTTCCCGGACATCGAGTTGAAGCTCGTCACCGGCAAAACTCACGAAATCGTCTCTTACGTCCGCGACAAAAAGGTAGATATCGGCGTCGTCGCCTCTATGGTGAACGAGACCGGCCTGAAATGCCTGCCTTTATTTAAGGACCACCTCGAGCTAGTCGTGCCCAAGGGGCATGCGCTGGCCGCTGCCGGGCAGAAACGCCGCCTCGTGATGGACGATTTGAACGGTCGGCCGATGATCGTCTTTTCCAAAGGGACTTGGTACCGCAGGCTGATCGACGACTTGTTTGGCCGCTACAGCATCCTGCCCGACATCCGTATGGAGATCGATTCATTTGAAGCGATCGTGCGCCTTCTGCCGATTTGCAAAGCGGCTGCCCTGCTGCCTAAATCGTACCTGCGCATGCCACTGCTGAGGGATAACGGTTTGCTCACCGTGCCGATTCCCGAGCTGGCTCAGACGCGCCGCGAAACCTGCCTTGTCTACGGCGACAAATCGGAGCTGACGAGCGAAACGAAGGAATGGATCTCGCAAATCCGCGAAACCCTCGTCAAGGAACTGCCGCTCTGATAACAGAAAAAACGCTGCGCTCCCGACTCAAGGCTTCGGGAGTTCAGCGTTTTTGATTTCCAAACCCAGCTTGCGGGCGACCCACCCGGTGGTGCTCGCCTGAATGAGAATCGTCAGCACGATCGCCATAAATGCGATCGCCGTAATGACGTTGGCATGCGCGATGCCCATGCCTGCGATCATACCGGACAACGCCGCGGGGATCACCCCCGTCTCACGTACCCAGCACATGAAGAGCAGCTCGCGCCAAGTCCATTTCACCTTACGGTCAGGCCAGGCACATAGCAGAATCGACAACGGTCTTGCCACGAACATCAGAATCAGGACGGCGCCAAGGCTTGGCCAGAAATAATGGCCGAGCGTGCCAAAATTCACTTGGCTGCCCAACAGCACGAAGATCAGCATCCGCATCATGACCGTGATATTTTCCGCAAAGGAACTCATTTCCGTATGATTTTCCTTCAAGGATAAACCAAAGGTCTCTGCGTTCCCCCAGATGACGCCGGCGACGAAGGTGGCCATAAACCCACTGACGTGAAGCAAATCACCTATTAAATAGGAAGATAAGGCACCTACGATCATCACGATGGTCGCGTAGCTTCTCAGAAATCCATGCCGGGCATGGCCGGCCAGGTATGTTAAGATACCCGAGACCACGAGGCCAACCAATATACCGCCCAACGCCGTTTTGACAAACTCCCAAGACATTGCGCCAAAGTGGAGTGACCCTCCGCCGGCTACCGCAGCCAGCAGCGAGAAAGTCAGAATGGAGCCGGTCGCGTCATTAAAAGCAGATTCGCTTTCGACCGTTTCCCGGACCCTCTCCTTAATCTTGACTTGCTTGAATACCGGAATGATAGAGGCCGGATCGGTCGAGGCGATCACCGCTGCCCCCAAGAAGGCAAAGATCCAATCGACCCCAAATAGGAAATGAATGCCCGCTCCGACCACGAGCGTCGATATCAACACGCCCGGCACGCTGAGCAGGGATAACGTGATCCAGACTTGGCGCAGACCGCTAAGCCGCAAATTTCTCCCGCCGTCAAACAGGATCAACGCGGATCCAACCGTTAGGATTAACTGGTTGACCAAGGAGCCACTGGATTCGTGGATCAGCTTAAGTCCGGGACCCAGCAGCATCCCGACGGCGATAAACACCGCAACATCAGGCAGTTTAAGCCAGGCGGCGATCTTTCCGGAGATCATCCCCACGCTAATCACGAATAAGATTAAGATCAAAAAATGATGAATCGCTTCAGTTGCCGACGATTCCATGACATGTCACGCTCCAACTAGAGAAAGATGAATTACTTATTATTGCGTTAGGATCGTCTCAAATTGCTCGATATTCTTCTTCGCTCCGATAATTACCATGATATCGCCTTCGGTCAACTGGTCCATGGCAGTTGGCGCCACAAGGATACCGCCATCGCGGTGGATGGCCACGATACTGCAGCCAAAACGGGCCCGCGGGTTGAGGTCGCCGAGACTTTTTTGGTTCAGGCAAGCGGGGACGTTCATTTCTACGATACTGTACTCCTTCGACAGCTCGATATAATCCAGCAGATTGGGAGTGACCAGCTGATGCGCAACGCGAATCCCCATGTCCCGTTCGGGATAGATGACCCGGTCAACGCCCAGCTTCTCCAAGGCCCGGCCGTGCAGAACGGATATCGCCTTGGCCACCACGGTATTCATGCCTAAATCCTTGAGCAGGATCGCCGCCAGGATACTCATTTGGATATCGTTGCCGATCGCCACGATCCCGCAATCGAAATTGCGCACCCCAAGCGACTTCAGTACCTCTTCGTCCGTTGCATCGGCGACGACGGCATGCGTTAGGTGGTCACTCATTTCCTCGACGAGCTCTTCATTCCGATCAATGCCCAGAACCTCGTAGCCCAAGTCCATCAGCTCCAAGGCCAAGTTGGATCCGAAACGTCCGAGGCCGATCACTACAAACTGCTGTTTTTTCATAAACGATAATTTCCCCTTATCCAATAATGATTTTGCCTTCTGGGTGGCGATACAACTCTTTCCCTTTCTTCGGACCAATCGCATAAGCAAGTGTCAGCGGCCCTAGTCGGCCGGCAAACATCGTGAAGCTGATAATAATTTTACCGATCACCGTTAGTTTCCCCGTCAATCCCATCGTCAACCCGACTGTGCCGAAAGCAGAAGTCGTTTCAAACAAGATCGATAAGAAGCTCGCGTCTTCTGTGGTAGACAACACCATCGCCACCGCCACAACAAGGAACAACGCAAGCAACGTAATCGTCAAGGCTTTGAAAATCCGTTCCTCGGCCATCCGGTACCGGAACAGAACCAGGTCCGTACGTCCGCGAATCATCGAACCAACCGCGCCGACCAGAATCGTAAACGTGGTCGTTTTGATCCCGCCGCCCGTTGAGCTCGGGGAAGCCCCGATAAACATCAAGATGATCATGAAAAATTGCGTCGCTTGTCGCAGCGCTCCGATGTCCAGCGTATTGGCTCCCGCCGTACGCGGCGTAACCGATTGGAAGAACGATCCCCAAATCTTCCCGCTCCAGCTGAGAGGTTCAAGCGTCTTAGAGTTCGTGAATTCGAAAATGAAAACAACGATCGCTCCGATCACAATCAATGCTGACGTCATCGATAAGACCACTTTCGAATGCAGCGAAAGCTTCCGCCGCTTCCGAAACTCGAATACGTCGGACAGCACAATAAATCCAAGCCCGCCGGACACGATCAGAAACATGGCCACAAAGTTAACGATCGGGTCAGCGACGTATTTCGTTAAGCTTTGATAATCGCCAAACAAGTCAAAGCCCGCATTATTAAACATCGAGACCGCATGCCAAATCCCAAAGTACAAAGCTCTGCCAAACGGCATATCAAACGCCCAGCGAATCGTGAACAGAAGGGCCGCGCCGGATTCGATCATTAGCGAATACAACAGGACCTTGCGGATCAGCCGAACGATTCCCTCTACCGAATTTTGATTCATCGCCTCCTGAAGGAGGAGACGGTCCCTCAGCGAGATTTTTCGTTTGAGGACTAAGGAGAACAACGTGGCCATGGTCATAAAGCCGAGCCCTCCGACCTGGATGAGCAAAACAATGACGACTTGCCCAAAAGTGGAAAAATAGGTGCCGGTATCGACCACAACCAATCCCGTCACACAGGTTGCCGAAGTTGCCGTGAACAACGCGTCGACGAACGGCAACGTTTCCCCGGTCGTACTGGAGATCGGCAGCATTAGCAAGAACGCACCCAGCAAAATGATTAGTGCGAACCCGATCGTCAAGATTTGCGGCGGAGAAAGGCTGATTTTCTTAAAATGCAACTTGTTCACCTCATCGTTGTTATGAAAAAAGCACAAAAGAAAAAAGCACTGGAAATCCAATGCCTTTCGGTGTTTGGTTCCTGCTGCACAGGCCTACGAGGTTAGCTGACGGATTCGGACATGCACAGTTGCCCTATTCGCTGACACTTCCGCCGCTTCCTAGCCGGCTGCGCGAAGTTCTGCGAAATTCACCCCAAAAGATACGGTTCCCCCGTTTTCATTACGAAATTCGGCCGAGTTTCTTTTCAATTGTTTTCATTCATTTTTTCGTCAAATGGATTATATCCCTTATTTCCTTCCGCTACAAAGCTCTATTTTCATGAAAAAGAACAAAAAAGGGCGAAATGAAGGGGTAGAGGGATAAACTTCGCCCCGTATCTGAGCGATGCGAAAGCTTGCCGGAGTTATTGCCGTTTCTCGTCAATTTTGTCTCGCGTCTGGCGTAGGGGGGGCAGCTGTGTTATCTTTACTTTGACGTACTTGGGGGGAAATCATACCTCATCTATATAAAGAGTACGTGTTCAAAAAGTGAATTTTACCAAATAAAAAAGGAGTTTTGCGAGTGAGTTCCTCTTTGAAACCAACTGGCCGCAGGATGAAAACGAAGAATCTGTGGTTGCTGGCCGCTCTCGGATTCATTGTGTTTATCGCCGTTCAGTTGTTCCCAAGCACCGACTCGGAATCGCTGCAGCTGCAGCAAGCGGATGAGGTCATCAGTAAAACGAAAGCAGCGGCCAGCGCAGCTGAGTTCGCCGGGTCTGTCTTAAACCTGAATCTGTCTGAACCTATGAAGGATAAAGCCTTAATTACATACGAAACACGTTCCGATTTGTTTGGTTATTTGACCAAAGCCGATCTTCTGGCCCCTTACTTAAAAACATATGAAAAGAAGTTTCCTTATGACGTGTTCCGCGTCCGTTATAACGATCCCACCGAAGCGCTAAGCGCTGTGACCGTCGATGTCCACATGACGACCGGCCAAGTCGTCGGCTTTGAGGAGATCGCTTCCTCCAGCAACGCCAACAAGCAGATGATGCTTGATTTGGGCTCGGAAACCACCGATTCCATGAAGGCTTGGGAAGGCGATTTGACGTTAGCGGAGAAAGAACAGTTGGCGTTGCCTTTCCTGAACGCCTTTGGCTATAAAGCCGGCGATCTGGAGCTAGCCTCCGGCGAAGGGGATATCGGCCTTCAATATCTGATCAAAGGCTTCGCGTTAGGCGATTCGCAAGCGCAAATCAAGCTGAGTTACGAATACGGCGCCGTGTCCTCGCTGGAGAGCTATTTTACCGTGCCGCAGGCGCACACGGACTACGTAGCCGGGCAAACAAAACTCGCCAATTGGCTCACGTATGCCGGTTACGCCCTGTTGACCTTCGTGCTGGCGATCCTTGCCATCGTATACAGCGCGATGACGCGGGCCCATACCTCGTTTAAACGCGGGATCTTCCTGGCAGCGGTCTACTTCGTGTTATCCACGTTGGGTACGATCAACATGATGCCGGTCTTTCAAAAAGACGGTCTCGAATCCGGCGTGCTCATATTCGGCTTCTTCTTCCAGGGGCTGGTCACGTTGTTCCTCGCCGCTTCCGTGTATTTCTCGCTGGTGGGCGGCGACGGACTGTGGCGGAAGAACGGGATCAACCTGTGGCCGCGGTCGCGGGAGGAAGGGTACGGCCGTTATGTGCTGAACTCGATGGCTGACGGCTACGCCTGGGCGTTGATCCTGCTGGGAGCCCAATCCGTCGTCTTCTTCATTCTGGAGCGTACGATTCATACGTGGTCGACAACGGATGCCACACAATCGCCGTACAATATGGTGTATCCGTTGCTGCTGCCGCTGCTCGCATGGGTAGCAGGGATCGGAGAAGAAGCGGTCTATCGCTTGTTCGGGATCCCGATGCTGAAGAAAATGTTCCGCAGCACCTTCATCGCCAGCCTGTTGTCGACCTTGATCTGGGCGTTCGGCCACACGTTGTATCCGATTTATCCGGTGATTTCTCGCCCAATCGAGTTGACCTTTATTGGACTGTTGTTCAGCTTCGTGTTCCTGCGTTATGGCTTCGCCGCCGTCGTCTTCTCGCACGTCGTCTTTGACAGCATTCTAATGTCGCTGAGCCTGATGTTTATGGGCGGAGCGCTGAACATCAGCGCCGGAATATTCTATATCGCCCTGCCGGCGATCGTAGCTTATGTCATTTACCTGTTCAACCCGCCGAGTAAGGAACGGAAGACCCCGCCGCAGCAGCAGCAAAAAGAGGAGCCGTTTTTCACGACTCCTCTGGCGGATCCTCGTCCCGAAGGGCATTTATAATCTCGTGGGCTAATTTTTCCCCGATAGAGAGAGGCCGAAAGTCTTCGACGGAGGCCTCTTTTATTTTTTTCAACGAACCAAAATGCTTCAACAGCGCCTTCCGGCGTTTCTCCCCGATCCCCGGGATCGCATCCAGTCGCGAAGTAACCATCGACTTGGCCCGCTGTTCGCGGTGGAACGAAATGGCGAAGCGGTGCACCTCGTCCTGAATCCGCTGCAGCAAGTAGAACTCCTGGCTGTCGCGCGGCAGATAAACCGGCTCCGGCGGATCAAACGCCATGAGCTGCGCCGTTTTGTGCTTGGCGTCTTTGACGAGACCGCACACCGGGATGAACAGCCCCAGCTCGTTCTCCAGCACGTCGGTCGCGGCAGAAATCTGCCCTTTGCCCCCGTCGACCACGACCAGGTCGGGACGCGGCAGGTTCTCCTTCAGCACTCGCTCGTAACGGCGGCGGATGACTTCGCGCATCGTCTCGTAATCATCCGGTCCTTGCACGGTTTTTACTTTATATTTGCGATATTCCTTCTTGGCCGGTTTTCCGTCAATGAACACCACCATCGCCGAGACCGGGTTCGTCCCCTGGATGTTGGAGTTATCAAACGCTTCGATGCGCGACACCGACTCCAGCCCGATCGCCTTGCCGAGGTTCTCGGCGGCCTTCGACGTCCGTTCCTCGTCCCTTTCAATCAGGCGGAACTTCTCGTCCAGCGAAACGCGCGCGTTCTCCTCGGCCATCTTGGTCATCTGCCGCTTCAAACCGCGTTGCGGCACCAACGTCTTGACGCCAAGCCACTCCTGCAGGGCGGTCGGGGCATCAATCGCAGTCGGATCGTCTTGATCCTCAGGCTGCTCCGGCAGCAGGATCTCTTGGGGCAGTGCCGGATTATCGCTGTAATACTGGGTCACATAGGACATGAAATCGCCGTAGGCATCCCCGTAGAACGGAAAGACCGACGCATGCCGCTCGATCATTTTCCCCTGGCGCATGTATAGAATCTGCACGCACATCCAGCCCTTATCCACAGCGTAACCAAATACGTCGCGATCCTTCGCGTCGTTCACCGTAATCTTCTGCTTCTCCATCAGCGCATCGATATTGATGATTTGGTCGCGTAATTCCTTCGCCCGCTCAAATTGCAACTCTTCGGCCGCCTCGTGCATTTTACGTTGCAGCTCTTTTTTGATCTCCTCATGCCCTCCGCTAAGGAACGAGGTGATTTCCTGGATCATCGTCTCGTACGTTTCCTTCGCCACCTCCTGCACGCAAGGCGCCAGGCACTGGCCGATGTGATAATACAGGCACACTTCCTTAGGCATCACGTTGCATTTGCGCAGCGGATACATGCGATCGAGCAGCTTCTTCGTCTGCTGAGCCGCGTACGCGTTGGGATACGGTCCGAAATATTTCGCTTTATCTTTAAGCACCCGCCGGGTAACTTCCAGCCGGGGATGCGGTTCATTCGTTATTTTAATATAAGGAAAAGTTTTGTCGTCCTTCAGCAGGATATTAAACCGCGGATGATATTCCTTGATCAGGTTACACTCCAGAATGAGCGCTTCCATGTTACTTCCGGTCACGATGTACTCGAAATCCCGGATCTCGGACACGAGCAGTTGGGTTTTTCCGTTATGACTGCCCGTAAAATAGGAACGAACCCGGTTCTTCAGCACTTTGGCTTTCCCGACGTAAATGATCGTACCTTCCTTGTTCTTCATCAGGTAACAACCCGGGGAATCGGGTAGCAGCGCCAGCTTGTGTTGGATTCGCTCCATCGCTTTCTCATAACTAGGCGTTTCGTTAGTGGGTGCGTCCAAGCTTCCTCCTCCTTTCTCCTCTCCATGTTAACGCAGAAAACGCCCCCGGCCCAAACCGGAGGCGTCATCCAAGGCGTCAAGCGACGCGCCTGATCGTCTGGATTATTGATGTTTAGAGATCAGGTTCTTCAACGTGTCCTTCGAGTTCAACCCGACGATTTTGTCGACAGGTTGACCGTCTTTGAACAAGATGAGTGTAGGAATGCTCATAACGCCGAAACGGGATGCCGTTTCCGGATTGTCATCCACGTTCAGCTTGGCGATCTTCACCGAGTCGCCTACTTCCGAAGAGAGCTCCTCCAGAATCGGAGCGATCATTTTACAAGGACCGCACCATGGAGCCCAAAAATCAACAAGAACCGGACCTTGCCCTTCGATTTCCGCGTTGAAGGACTGATCGGATACATTCACGATAGCCATGATAACTTCCTCCTTATTGGGGTTGCCCGTCCCGTACAAAAAAACGAGTTCCCGAGCAACTGGATAGTTGGACAAAAATGATGCAGACAGCCTGGAAAACAGCTGCCGAACCAATTATACCATACACCACTGAAAAAAAGAAAGTGCATGATAACGCCTTCTTTACAAAGTGAAAAGGGTTTGGTTATACTAAGAATAACCTGAAAACGGATTGTCTATGACATCTTTCATTGACGAGACGATTATTTCCTGAGGAGGCCCGTCGCCATGGATGCTAACACGCATGCGAACGATCCGCGGCAGCACATCAACGAAGAACCCCGCAACGATTTGTTTGATTTGATGAACGGCTTTTTTGGCATGTTGACATTGATGGCCGTGATTTTCTTCGGTATGGTCATCATTAAATTTATCGCCAGCTAAGCTGATTTGGCGGTAACAAGACCGCGAAACGAACGAAAGAGCCGGGCGTTTCCCTTCCAAGGGAAGCCCGGCTCTTTTTTCTCTGCCGTGAATGACACCTCTACGCCCGTCCTCGTTTATTCGTCCCGTTCACCTGCACGACATCGACGAATGGGGCAATCCGGTCCATTAACCGTTGGCCTTTATGCCGCTCTTCCCCATCCTTGCTCGTAAAGCTCAAATGCTTCTCCAGCGCGTTCAAGGAATAATTCGAGGTATAGAACGTCGGTTTACGGTTCATCCGGTAATTCAGGATCGCGCCCATCACATGGTCACGCGCCCACGGATTTAAGTTCTCTGCGCCGATATCGTCAAAGATCAGCAGGTCGACCTGCTTCATCATTTCCACGGTATCCCGCAGCTTATCGCTGTCTTGCAGCATGCTTTTCAGATCTTCCACGAATTCCGGCATATAGACGATAGCTCCAGAATACCCTTCCTTCGCCAGCTCGTGCAGTAAATAACACATCAAGAATGTCTTGCCTGTGCCAAATGGACCTTCCAGATACAGTCCTTTCGTTTGAAGGCCAGACTCCTTCGTCTCTTCAATGTAGCGAAATAATTGTCCGACGGCTGGAGCCCTCAGGCTATCCTTGGCCATAATTTCGACCGCATTGTAGCCTTCCTCCAGCGCACGCTCATCCACATAGAAACTGTGAATCCGCTTCTTGACGGACAATTCGCGCTCATACTGAAGTTGCTTCTGGCAAGGAACCTGCCGATCAACCAGCTGCGGGCTGCCGCCCACCTGTTCGACCGTCAATTTCGTGAAGTGGCCGGGGAAGTCGTTGGGGCAGTTCGCAAGTCCCGGGCAATTGGCACAGTGCTTGCTGTCGTTTACATATTGATAAAGCTTAGCCATTCCGCGCGTCAATTGTTCCTGTCCGAGCTCCGGATAACGATTTCGAAGTTCCAATACCAGAGGGTCATTAAATAGACGCGCAGTCAGCTCCTCCGAGCGTTGTTTTAATTGCGTATTTTTCATCTGCGTAAGTATTTCCCCAAGGGATTCCATCGCGGTGTTTCACCTTCCCCCCAAGCCCGAACGGATTCAGACTTCTTTTTTATGCTTTCCGGACTGCATGCGTTCCGCCATCTTGATCAATTCGGCAAATTCCTCTTCGGACACGGCGGTTTCCGCGCCGGTTCGCTCCACAATCGGAATTTCCGGCTTCGGCTTGGCCCCGCGGCCCCCATAGGTCCGCGCACGCCCTCCACTGGAAGTGCTGCCAGCCGCTTTCTCCTTCACCTTCTCCTTCACCTTAGACTGGTCACGGATATATTGCACCGCCTGCTCATACGTACTGATCTGCTTCAGCAGCATGTTGGCGGCGATCGCGTCGATGAAGTTACGGTTAATCCGTTGCTCTCCGCCCGAGGTAAGCAGCGACATCAAATAATGAATAAGTACGTTGATCACTTCACCGGGCAGCTTATAGTTCAAGTCGATCTTCTCAAAGATATCCAGCAGATTGTCCGGAATCGTCCCCGGGAAGAACGTCTTGAGCAGCCGGGTATACGGCTCATTTCGAAGCATCATATTATATTGGTGAATATCGCACTTGCTTTGGAACTGCGGCGGTACCTCCACATAATACTCCATTTGCACCGCAACTTCTTCCGTTACATTCCCAGAGGAAGAGGCAGCTGCTTTCGGCTCTTCCCCGCGCAGCGCGACGATTTTGCCGTAGGCGACCTCGCGCTCCTCCTGCCGCCGCTTCCCCTGCCGGAACTGCAGATTGGCGATGTGCTGGAGGGCATCCAGCAGAATAGCGCCGCCTGGATCGAAGACACCATCTTCATCCAATAGCCTGCATAGATCCTGGATGCTCAGCTCATATTTGCGAGCGACAAAATTGACCACGCCCATCCCTTCTGGATCAAACCGAAGCGCCTCAACGAATGCCCGATTCTTCGATTCTCGAGGGAACCGTAGGATGATATCGGCGTAATTGATCGCTTCCTCCTCCTCTAAGGCCAACTTGAGACCCGGCTGTCTGGCCATCGACGTCTCGGCGATGGCCTGCTCCAGCTCATAATCGATGGAATGCGTATTCAGCTCGAATATCTCATAGAACGGTACCGTTATATTTTCCTTGTTCAAGGCAAGTCCTGACCACGCCACCGGTTCCTCACGGAACAACTGCTCCCGCAGAGACAATACGGCGAATTTGCCTATCTTGTCCCGCAGCAGCAGGGTCAGATGTTGGGTCCGGAAAAATTCGGCCGGCGCCAGCGGGGCTTGAAGCTCATATTCGTACATATAATCGTCGCTGTCCGGGACATACAGCCGGTTCGTCTGAAGAAGGCCAACCGCCTCGAGACGCGATGTTTGCTCGATCAGGAATTTCCGCCCTTTCTCGCTAGGATCTAGACCCAGGGTCAGAAACAGCTTCCGCTGCTGCTCCACGTCCGAATATCCGACCTGCTCCAGAGGAACCTGGTCCGCCAGCAGACGATAAAGCGAAATGGCAAACGCTCCTACCATCGGTTGATAGACCAACCCTAGCATCTTGCCATCGACGGGACTGAGACCGAAGTCACGGTATACGCAGTAACGGTGATTTTCGGTAAAATGCAGCATGTTGTTCATGCGCACGGCTTCATCGCTCCTTCCCTATCACGCACAAATAGACTTCCTCTATTTTAGCATAAAAGACGAAGTCCTGAATCGCCCCCACCTTACAAAAATCGCCCTTTTTCCGCTTGCTCCGCACCGGGACAACGATTTACGCCAGAATAGACAAAAAAAAGAACCGCCCCTCTTCCGACCTGGGACGATCCCTTACTCCCTCTTCCTGCGCAATCTATTCGTTATGTACATGCCATTCTGCTAAATGCGATCGATCTCCGGCCAAAAAGCGCCGAACCTCATCAATGGAAATTCCCGCCTCCTTGGCCGTGGCGAGCAAAACCACCCACTCCGGATCGACGTTACCGGGGTACCGATCATAAACAATAACCTGGGCGGACTTCTTCAACAACAATCTCCTCCTAAGATCATTATTTTGGTTTTGTCCCCAGGCAGTCCAGCCATCCTAGTATCACTACCTTAGATCTGAGACTTTGTGCCCCTGCTTTTCAACAGGTTTACCCTTAACTGGTGCTTTTGTTTTGGCCGTTGGATCACGGGCTCTTAAGTCAGCAAGCTTTCCTGGTACCTATTATAATGGCCTGGTTTTGAAAAGTATGTCACTCTGCGTAGTCCATCTAACCCGTTTTCGTCGAAAAGGTTAGCTTATTTTGTTTGATCGCTAACGATCTTGTCATTTACGGCAAAAAAACAGCCGTCAGCTTGGAAACCAAGACTTTGTTCCTTATAGTGAACGGTTTCCTGTGAAATTTCACGCAAAATGGAGTTATTTAAAGAAAAATTGAGATAATCGTTCTTTATTGAGAACAAATCGTCGGATTTGCGATTTTCCTTTTTTCGATCCTATCAGGTATATTCGAATCACGGAATTCGTTCTTTATAACGAACGTATTAACGAACAAATAGTGACTTACCTAGAAAGGAGCGACTATTCTGCGAAGATCTCGTGCTGAAGTAATCCGCAAATTACGCAAAAAGCGGAAGAAACAAAATATGGTCAAATCGCTGCAATCCGGATTAATTCTCTCAACCCTGCTCTTGTGGACTTCTCAGCAGGTCGGAACGACCTTTGGCGAATTCACCAGCGTGCGCGAGGACAACTCGGAAATCAAGGCTTGCCGCGTATTTCCGAGCCAAATCGAAAGCCAGCTTGCATTGTTGGCCGAGCACCTGGAACGGGCCGCTTCCTTAAAAGGAAAATTAATCGGCGCGACCCTGACCCGCGCTGCGATAGATACAACGACTCCGATCTCGGCTCCGGTACTCCCGGACACGGTCGCCCCCGCTCCACCGGCGGATCCATCCGCCACCGACGCGGTATTCTCTGGCGGCGACGAATCTGGCAGCTCGGAGGTTATCGCAGATTTCTCTGCGAGTCTGCAGATGGAGGCGGCCGCCGACGGGTTGTCGACGCGAATTAGCGAACTCAATGCCACGATTCAACAGCTGCAGCAGCAGTTGGCGTTAAATCAGTCTATTTGGCAGGAGCTGGTGCAGGAACTCGCCGCCGCGACAGCCGTTATTCACGGGCTAATGACCTCGCTGAATGATTTGGAGCCCAATTGCGCGGAGATCACGCAAACGACGCTGCTTGATCGCATTGCCGACCTCCTGAAGGGCAGTGGTTTACTGTCCGGCCCCCTTCGCGGCACGTTGCAAGAGATCCTGAGCTACTTGCGTTCCATCCAGCCTTCCGATTTGTCGATCTCGAGCGATGGATTCGCTGCCGTTACTATCGCCAGTCCGTTTGCCGGGATGTCAACTTATGACGATTCGACCTTTAGCAATCCGGTTGGCGGGGAAGATCTCGCCTATTTTGAGAGCGTGCAAGCCTCTCTGGAGTCCGCCATCACCGGTTTAACTTCCGAAATCTCCGGTCTCGAAGCACAGCGAGCCCAATTGTTGGCAGAGGCAGAAGCGCAGCGACTGGCCGAAATTGAACGGGTGAAGCAGTTGGAGGAACAGAAAGCCAAAGAAGAAGCGGAACAAGCCGATAAAGACCCCGCCAACCCGGATGAAAACGTCGACCCCAGCGGCGACGACAATCAATCTGGGGAGGGACAGCCGGCGGAAGAAACACCTGAAGGTGAAGCCCCCCCTACGGTGGGCGAAGCTGGTGACGGTGCGGTTCAACCTCCTGCAGACGACGAGTCATCGGAGGACGCAGAGGGTGATGCTGCAGACGACGAAGTTACGGACGACAACGCTACGGAGGATGGCGCAGTAGACGAGGCAGATGACGAAGGTTCCTCCGACGAACAACCGCCGGCTTCCGACGATTCGGTGGGACACGAACCTACTCCAGATCATCCGAACCCACCGGCAGGCGGTGACCCCGTTGCTCTTCCGCCTGACGTACCTGGAAGCAACGACACGCCGGTGCTGGAATCTCCGCTGCCGCCCGCGCAGCCGGATCCGTTGGACGATTTGGTCCTGACGAAACCGGAGGATGAACTCCCGGTCAACGACGATGACGTGACGGACGACGAGGATGAGGAAGACGAGATGGACGATGAGACTGTCGAAAACTCCACCCCGTCTGCGGTCCCTACTCCCGCAACTCTATCGAAAGCAGGTGAATAAGCATGCGGATTCGTAAGTGGCTAGGGAACGCGCTGACGTTCCTGATGGCGGTGGCCTTTTTTACCGTGGCTGGCTCGGTCGTGCTCTCGAAAGCGTCCGGCGGCGAACCGAATTTCTATGGATATCAATTGAAAACGGTTCTGTCCGGCTCGATGGAGCCCTCCATCCCTACCGGTTCCGTTGCGGCCATTAAACCTGGCGGCGATATGACCCGATTCACCGTTGGCGATGTCATCACCTTCCGGTCGAATGATGACAAACTGATCACTCACCGCATCGTCGAGGTGACGCACGACGAGCAAAGCGGGCAGGTGGTATACCGGACTAAAGGCGATAACAATGGGGCCGCTGACTCGGATCCGGTGAATCCAGCCAATGTCACCGGCGTTTATACCGGCTTTAATGTTCCTTACATTGGCTATGTATTAAGCTTCGCCGGGACGAAGACGGGAAATGTCGCTCTGCTGATTATCCCTGGGCTCCTCTTGTTCCTGTACGCGCTCGTTTCCCTATGGAAGGCGATCGCCGGGTTGGAGGATAAGAAACCAGACCCGAACAAAACACAGCCTGACGCCAAGGCATCCTAAAACGAGATTGACGCTTTCACCCAATTGAAGCAAGTATGATTCGGTTGTTCTCCTTATGTATTCATAAGGATGCAATATATAAAAAAAATCTTTTTAAAATCAGGGAGGAATTCAGGAATGGGTATCAAAAAGACATTAGGTTTCGGAGTAGCAACTGCAGCACTAGGTTTGACATTGATCGGCGGAGGCACGTTCGCATACTTTAGCGATACGGTAGAAACGACCGGGACGTTCGCCGCTGGTACATTGGATATCAACGCAGATCCGACGGCGATTGTGAATATCGGTAACTTGAAACCAGGCGACCATATTCCTCGTACGTTCAAACTCAAAAACGACGGCACACTCGATATCAAAGAAGTGCTGCTGAAAACGAGCTATACAATTACGAATAGAGCCGGCGCTCCAGCGAACACGGACGACTTCGGCAAACATATTAAAGTGAAATTCTTGTACAATTCCGACAAGTTGAATGACGTTATCTACGAAACTACGCTGTATGATCTGCAAAATCAAACTCCGGATGCCGTTGAAAGAGGCTTCTTCCTCGGGGAACGCAGCGGCTTGAGAGCTGGCTCCATCGATACCATGATCGTTGATTTTGAATTCGTGGACAACGGCCAAGACCAAAACCAATTCCAAGGCGACGCCTTGAACCTGAAATGGACGTTTGAAGCTAAACAAGGCGCTGGCGACGTCAAATAAGATCGGACCATCCGAAGCAGAACACCTTGCCCCGCTCCTGGGACTAAGGTGTTCTTTGCTTAGGTTAAATTCCGACTTAACGCCTTTGTCCGATCTCGTTTATTCTGATATAATGACATCAAAATTATTCTGATAGAAGGGCGACGGCTACATGGCAGAACATATTGGCGAGCGTATTCAGAAAATTCGGCAAGACCGAGGGTACTCCTTATCCGAGCTGGCGGAGAAGGCGGATGTGGCAAAATCCTACCTCAGCAATGTTGAACGCAATATTCAATCGAACCCCTCCATTTCCTTCATCGAGAAGATAGCCGACGCTCTAAACGTCTCGATCAACCTGCTATTGTATGGCGACCGCCCCGCACCGGAATTGCTTGATCCGGAATGGTCGGAGCTGGTACAGGAAGCGATGACTTCGGGCGTCAGCAAGAAAGAGTTTAAAGACTTCCTCGAATATCAGAAGTGGAAAAAAGACCAGCAGGAATAACGGTACACGCAGAAAAAAGCGCGAGACGCCAGGGACGATCCCATGACGATACTCGCGCTTTTCAACATGTTCCTTAACGTGCACGTACCCTCTAAAACATTTTGTAACCGCCTAACCGCAGTTTGCGGATGGTCCACCCGCTCAGAATCGCCCCGCACAGCCCGGCGAACGCCGTCAAATAATCAACCAGCCGGAACGACGCTAGGTAAGCGCCAAAGCTTCGATCATGATCCCATAGGGTGTACACCACAATCGGTAAAATCACGATAATGAAAACGTATGCCGGAAACCAGGTTGTTTTCATCAGCATATTCAGAATAAAGCCGATGCCGAACATCATCACGAAGAATAAAACCATCAGCACCAGTACGATGAGCCAACCCATCGCTCCCCCACCCTTCTTAGAGGTAATTCAAAAAAGCATCTTTGGATCACGAAG
>RCUU01000548.1_pt1 | contig 20326 bp, 23 predicted proteins | sample 2166211 | NCBI WGS metagenome assembly RCUU01 (sample SAMN09932620, study PRJNA488358) | compost metagenome | feature: garden; material: soil; isolation source: compost soil in phenylacetic acid-enriched culture | place: Germany: Experimental Botanical Garden Goettingen | collected 2016-01-27
AGGCGTTCGATTTGCAAGCGTACACACGCAAAAAAAGACCCATCACTTGGATGGGCCACCCGAAAAAGTGTTTGATGCTTCTTGGACAACGCTCGTCGCCAGTTCGCGGATCGGAGCGAAACGATCGTCCCCTAGTTCCCCTGCCTGGCTTGCGGTTTCCTCCAGCCTTAAATGAGCTAGGAATTCGATATTGCCCTCTCCGCCGGTAATCGGGGAGAAAGTCAATCCGGCTACCCCGTAGCCCTGGTCCAATGCAAAGCTCAGCACAGTCTCCAGCACTTCCTGATGAACCTTGGGATCCCGAACGACCCCTGATTTGCCAACCTTCTCACGGCCAGCCTCGAATTGCGGCTTAATTAAAGCGGCGATATCCGCCGGCCGTTCCAACAGCGCAAGAAGCGGCGGCAAAATGATTTTGAGCGATATAAATGAAACGTCGATACTGGCAAAGTCGGGCTTGGGCCCCTCCAAATCCTCCGGTGTCATATATCTAAAGTTGGTGCGCTCCTTGACGTTCACGCGCGGATCATTGCGCAGCGACCAATCCAGTTGATTATAACCGACGTCAATGGCATAGACATAATCGGCGCCATGCTGCAGGGCGCAGTCGGTAAATCCTCCTGTGGAAGAGCCGATATCCAGCATCGTTCGTCCCGTCAGATCAAGGTTGAACCGCTTAATCGCTTTCTCCAGCTTCAGCCCGCCCCGGCTGACATAGGGATGGATCGCCCCCTTGACAGACAACGCGGTATCGCGCGGTATCTTCATTCCGGCCTTCTCGATCCGTTCCTGTCCGCCGAACACCAGCCCGGCCATGATCGCGGCTTTCGCCTTTTCCCTGCTATCGAAATATCCCTGCTCCACGAGCAGGACGTCTATGCGTTCCTTGGAAACCGACATGCCAATCTCCCGTCAATAATTTACTTTTTTGCCTAATGTCAAATGCTGACCGCCTCGCAATTTCTGCACCTCGCGTACAACATGATCGGCCGTCAAGCCCACTTCTTCCAACTGCTCCTTAATGCTGCCATGCTCGATAAACCGATCCGGGACGCCCATCAGATGAATGTCCAAACCAATAATTCCCAGCTCCGCGTAGAACTCCAGGATAGCGCTGCCCAGGCTTCCGGCCTGCGATGCCTCTTCGAGCACGACAATCTTTCCGCTGCCCTGCGCAAGGCGACCCAACATCTCCCCATCAAGAGGCTTCAAAAATCTCGCATTCACCACGGCAGCCGAAACCCCCTCACGCTTCAGTTGCTCCGCGGCTTCCTCTGCAACCTGCACCATCGGTCCAACCGCGACAAGCGTTAGGCTGTCGCCTTCGCGCAGTTGTTCCCACGTACCGATCGGGATCGGTACCAGCTCATTGTCCAGCGGGACCCCGGGCACGTTGATCCGCGGATAGCGATAAGCGATCGGCCCGTCATTATATTCAAGCGCCGTCTTCATCATGTGGCGCAATTCGTTCTCATCCTTCGGCATCATTAATACGATATTCGGAATATGCCGCATAAAGGCGATATCGTATACCCCTTGGTGAGTCTCCCCGTCGGCGCCAACAAATCCAGCCCGGTCGATGGCGAACATCACGTTGGCATTATGGCGGCAAATATCATGCACGATCTGGTCATAAGCCCGCTGCATGAACGTGGAATACACGGCGTAAACCGGCTTTAAGCCTTCCATCGCCATCGCGGCGCACATCGTGGCGGCATGCTGTTCAGCGATGCCCACGTCAATCATTCGGCCGGGGAAACGTTCCCCAAATTTGACCAAGCCGGACCCTCCCGGCATCGCCGGAGTCACGGCCACGATACGTTCGTCCTGTTCGGCCAGCTCGATCAGCGTCTGTCCGAACACCTCCGTATACATCGGATTGCCTACCGCCTTCAGCAGTTGGCCGGATTCGATTTTGTACGGCGTGATGCCGTGCCATTTATGCGAATCCTGCTCCGCCGGCGTATATCCCTTGCCTTTGGTGGTTAGAACATGCACCAACACAGGGCCGCTCACGTTATTCGCCTGTTTGAAGGAATCGATCAACCCCGGTAAATCATGGCCATCAACCGGTCCCAGGTATTTGAAACCGAGCTCCTCGAATAGGACGCCGGAGACCATTAAATACTTGAGGCTGTCCTTGACCCGTTCTACGGTTTTAGCTACTTTCCCGCCAATAGCCGGGATTTTTTTAAGCAGTTGCTCGACTTCATCCTTGGCCCGCAGGTAATTGCGGTCGGAACGGATTTTGGTCAAGTAGTTGTGCATGGCTCCGACGTTTGGCGCGATCGACATTTCATTGTCGTTCAGGATAACCATGAGGTCTTTCTTCTCATGTCCGATATGATTCAACGCTTCAAACGCCATTCCCCCGGTTAACGCGCCGTCCCCGATGATCGCGATCACCCGGTTCGATTCGCCTTTCAAATCCCGGGCCAGCGCCATCCCCATGGCCGCCGAAAGCGAGGTACTGCTGTGCCCTGCCTCCCACACGTCATGCTCGCTCTCGCTTCGTTTGACAAACCCGCATAACCCTTGATGTTTACGAAGCGTGTCGAACTGGTCCATCCGCCCGGTTAAAATTTTATGTACATACGCCTGGTGGCCTACGTCGAAGATGAATTTATCCTGCGGACTGTTATAGCAATAGTGCAGGGCGATCGTCAATTCCACCACGCCCAAATTGGATGCCAAATGCCCGCCGGTAACCGACAGCTTCTCGATCAAGAACTGGCGAATTTCCTCGGCGAGCGGCGTCAATTGCTCCAGGGACAAGTTTTTCAGATCGGCAGGCTCATGTATTTGCGAAAGCAGCACAGCCATTCCCCGCTTTCCTTAATGTATAGTTCAAAAAGTCGGCCTTCAAATACCGGCTTCTGATGCACTAGATGATAATAGCCTTCATTATACCATATGTCACGATGATGTCGAAATCACTTGCAAGGGATGAATGAGTCACTTTTCCCTGATTTCGATGATTTGATTCTGTATTTAATGATCGCGGCGAAGCAGCATATCGGCGATTTCCAACAACCGCTGCGGGTGCGGAACCTTCCCGTCCTGCACGGCTTCCTTCGCTTCGCGCGTCAGCCGGTCGACTTCGGAGCGGGAAGCGTCAATGCCGATAAAGTAAGGGTAGGTCACCTTCTGCTGCTTCACGTCGCTTTGCGTTTTTTTGCCTAGTTTGCTTTCGTCCCCGATTAGATCCAGGATATCGTCTTGGATTTGAAAAGCATGGCCCAACGCGCGTCCGTAACGCTCCAAAGCTTCGAGTTGCTCTGTCGAACCGGCAGCGATATGTCCACCTGCTTTTGCCGAGAAAACGATCAGATCACCGGTTTTGTGCTCATGGATATAGCGCAGCTGCTTCAGGTCGGTCACTCCCTGCTCGCCTTGCATGTCGGCCACTTGGCCGCCAACCATACCGCCGGGTCCGGCATACCGCGACAGCTCTTCCACAATCGAGAGGGCCGCCGCCGCAGGTATTCCATGCTCACGGCTCGCTTGAACTACGCGATAAAAGGCATGCGTCAACAGACCGTCTCCCGCCAATATGGCCATCGCTTCCCCAAACACTTTATGATTCGTGGGTTTGCCGCGCCGAAAGTCATCGTTATCCAGGGCGGGCAAATCGTCATGGATCAGCGAATAGGTATGTATCATTTCCACGGCGCAGGCGACGGACAATGCCGCTTCTCGGTTACCGCCGAGCGCCTCCGCCGCAGCCACGACGAGCAATGGCCGCAGCCGTTTCCCTCCCGCCATCAGCGAGTAATCCATCGCCTGGCGCAGCGTATCCGGCACTTCCCATGAGGCCGGAAGGCTTGCAGACAATCGGGCAGAAACGGCTTCGCCAATTTCCTTCATGTACTCCTCAATCGTTAGATGCTGCCGCAACAAGATCACCGCTCTCCTCAGAAATCCGCATTATCGCTCAGCGGCGGCTGAAACGGCTGCTTCGCTACCGCCCCGTCTTCTTCAACGATCATTTCGATCTTCTGTTCCACTTGGGCTAGCTTCTGGCCGCATATTTGCGAGAGCCGCATGCCCTGCTGAAACAGGTCGATCGCTTTCTCCAGAGGTACATCCCCGTGCTCCAGTTGAGACACGATGTCTTCCAGCTGGTTCATCGCTTCTTCGAAATTCAAATTCAGTTCCGGTTGCTGCGCTTCCGCGTTAAGCTTTGCTTCCTTTTCCTTCATCTTCTTCTCCAGCTCCTTCCGGTCTCATGCCCCAAACTTGACAATCCAGTTCTCCATCCGTGACTTTCACGGTGATTCGGTCGCAGGGGTCAACCTCCGACAACGACTTAATGAGCCGTTCCCCTCGTTCATCGTATACAAGACTGTACCCCCGCGCCATAACCTTAAGCGGGCTCAAAGCATCCAAATGGCGGATGCCTGAGGCCAGCTGTCCGGATTTCTCTCGCAGGATGCCTTGCATGGCCTGCCGCAGCAAGCGATCCGCTTCCCTCCGCCGACGTCCCGCGAACACCAGCGCTTCCTTCGGATGGAAGCGCAGCAGCCGCTGGTGCAGGCGGTCCTGCGCCGCGCCGGCGAGCTGCAGGCGCGTCTCCATGCGGCCGGTCAGCCGCGAAGACAGCCGGTCCAGCCGCTCCGCGTGCTGGAGCAGGCTGCGCCGTGGCTGCGTTAGCGCCGGCGAGCGCGTCAGCCGGCGCAGCCGTTCGCGCGCCTGCTGCAGGCGGTGCTGCAAGCCCTGCTGCAGCACCTGTTCTCGCTGGCGCAGAAGCGCGCGCAGCTCGGCCATGTGCGGCACGGCCAGCTCGGCGGCCGCAGTGGGCGTGGCGGCACGCAGGTCGGCGACGAAATCGGCGATGGTGAAATCCGTCTCGTGGCCAACGGCCGAGATGACGGGGATCGCCGATTCGTAGATCGCACGCGCAACCTGCTCCTCGTTAAACGCCCACAGCTCCTCGAGCGAGCCGCCGCCGCGGCCGACGATGAGCACGTCGGCCTCGCCCATGGCGTTTAGCGTCTGGATCGCCTTCACGATCGACGGCGCCGCCCCTTTGCCCTGGACGAGCACGGGGTACAGGATTACTTTCGCTTGCGGATACCTCCGCCCGAGCGTCGTCAAGATATCGCGAACTGCCGCTCCGGTCGGCGATGTTACAACGCCAATCGTCTTGGGGAACTGCGGCAATGGCCGCTTCCGTCCCGGCGCGAACAAGCCTTCCGCATCGAGCTTCTGCTTCAACTGCTCGAATGCCAGATACAGGCTACCCACGCCGTCAGGCTGCATATGCGTCGCGTAGAATTGATATTGGCCATCCCGTTCGTAAACGGAGACGTTGCCACGAGCAATGACGCGCGTTCCTTCTTTGGGACGGAACGGCAACCGCTGGTTATGGGAGGCGAACATAATACATTTAATTCGGCTGTCCGCGTCCTTTAGCGTAAAATACATATGTCCGCTGGAATGATGAGTGAAATTCGAAATTTCGCCGCGAATCCAGACATCGGTGAGCACCTGATCTGATTCCAGCTTCATCCGGATGTAGCGGTTCAAATCCTTGACCGTCAAAATCCGCTGCTGATCCAAGGGGGCCGCCTCCTTTTATTCAAATCTCACTGAACTTGCAGCTATTGTTCGAATGCTCGGATTACGACAGCCCTTGCAACCGCTTGGCCGCGATCAACGTATTCTGCATCAACATCGTGATCGTCATCGGTCCTACGCCGCCGGGTACCGGTGTGATGGGGCCGGAAACCTCCTTCACGCTCTCAAAATCGACATCCCCGGCCAGCTTGCCGTTCTCAAGTCGGTTCATGCCGACGTCAATGACCACCGCACCGGGCTTCACGTAAGACGCGTCAACGAAGTTGGCACGCCCGATCGCTACGACCAGAATGTCTGCAAGCTGGGTTAATTCCTTCATGTTGGCCGTCCGCGAATGACACATCGTTACGGTTGCGTTCTCCCGCTGCAGAAGCAAGGAGACCGGTTTGCCAACGATATTGCTCCGCCCGATAACGACCGCGTGCTTGCCGGCGATGTCCACGCCCGCGCGTTTGATGAGTTCGATGACTCCCGCCGGCGTACAGGGCAGCAAGCTATCGTCGCCGATCATCAGATTCCCGACATTGACCGGATGGAATCCGTCAACGTCCTTCTCCGCGGAGATGGCATCGATAACCGCTTTCTCGTCAATATGCTTCGGCAGCGGCAGCTGTACCAATATCCCATGAATATTGCTCTGACGATTCAGCTTGTCCACCAAGGCTAGCAGTTCCTCCTGAGACGTCTCCGCCGACAGGCGGTGAACCTCCGAATAGTAGCCTAGTTCATGACATGCTTTCTCCTTGTTCCGCACATACACTTGCGAAGCCGGATCCTCCCCGACGAGCACGACCGCCAGTCCCGGCTTAAAGCCCTGCTTCGCCAGCTGTTCTACCTCTTCGCGCAAATCCTTGCGGATCTCTTCCGAAATTTGTTTTCCGTTAATGATTGGTGCCGTCATGCTCGTCCTCTCCTCTACCCTAAATTGAATTATCGATTGCTTTTCAACTGGTCAACGTCTTGAATCATCTTCCCAAGGACCCCGTTCACGAACTTCCCGGATTCCGCGGTTCCGAAATGTTTGGCTAACTCGATCGCTTCATTGACCGCAACTTTGCCCGGTACGTCGTCGCGAAAGATCATTTCGTACGTCGCCAGTCGCAGGACCTGACGGTCCACCTTGGACAAGCGGCTGATTTGCCAGCCTTTCAAGTAATCCTCCAACAAGGCGTCGATCGCATCCTTACGGCTCCATGTGCCGTTGATCAGCTCCAACACGAAGGCCCGGGTTGCGTCTATATCGGACAACTCCACCTCGCTTTCGTTCTCTTCCATGGCTTCCGTAAGCAGCATCGTCACTGCTTCATTCGCATCAACTTCGTTCATTTCCATCTGGTACATACTTTGCACTGCAATTTCTCTCGCCAAACGCCGTTTCATCTGCTTCCTCCTAATAGTTTCTACGCTTCATGCATTAACCTTACATATCCTTCAGCATGGACCAAAACCGCCTCAATCATCACCGGCTTCGCCAACTTGCACTTCTCTTTGCACAAAAAAAGACCCGTAATTGGCTTACTCCACAAAAGGGGCAAGAGAACGTTCCTAGCTCTTTTCCGGAGTAAGCATATCACAGGAAACGGTAATGAGGAATTTGAAATCTCATTTAAAGGGACGCCAACGCGTAGACAGCCATTCCCAAATCATGCCCCAAGGGAACAGCGGGCCTCCCTCCAAGTCCTTCTGCTTGCCGATCGTATACCCGATAAACAGCAGCAAGGCGCAGAACAACATATTCCAGAATCCGAAAAACAGATAGATCGGGCATAAAAACACGGCCGCCGCTATCCCAAGCAGGCGTCCTTTGTGACTCTCCCATAATTGTTTCCAGAACACCCCGCTGCTCACCCCTATTCAACCCGGCTTTTGAGGACCGGGGAATGGACCAGATTCGCAATATAAACCGACACGTAGGATACGGGAATTCCCGTGATTTCCTCGACATGGTCATGAACTTGTTTCTGCACTTCTTCCGTCAGCACCGGGATCGATGTTTCTCCATCAACGAGTGCGCGAACCACGATTTCAAGTCCGGATTCCGTGATTCGAATCCGCGTCTTGACTTCCTTGATGCCACGCACACGAGAAGCGGCTTTGTAGGACAGGTTCTCGATCGTGTCCACCGAGATCTGGATATCCCCGTATTCGTTACGCTGGTCAATCGAGGTCGCCGAGCTGCGGTCCCTGCTGACCGATATGTAAAAAACACGGATGCTGATGAGCAGCAATACGATGGCTACTACCCAGGTACCGACATAGAACGGTTGCCGTTCCAGAATCTCCAGATTCAGGGGAACAGTGCCCGTAAGTAATAGAATGGTGAAAACAGATAGGATCGCGATGCACAAGCTGTAAATAAACATCAGAATTCGGTCTAAAATTTTGGCCACGACAGGTATTGCCTCCTTAATAGAGGTTTGCTTCAGCTTGTCCAGCTGAAAATTACAGTAAACCCCTGACCTGAGAAGCAGTCGGGGGTTCGTTACAATCGTTATTTCACGCGATGGGTCGCTTCGATTTCTTCCACACGTTCAGCAGCCTTGAAAATCACGTCGTGAATATGTACATTCACTTCGACGACGTTCAGCCCCGTCATGGTTTCAATGGAACGCTTGACGTTGCGCTGAATTTCCGAGGCGACTTCCGGGAGACGATTGCCGTATTCAACGATCACGGATACGTCCACCGCAGCTTCACGTTGGCCAACTTCCACTTTGACGCCTTTGGATAGATTCTTTCTTCCCAGCAATTCGGCAATGCCGCCGGCAAATCCGCCGCTCATTCCGGCAACGCCCTTCACTTCGACGGTAGCCAGTCCGGCGATCACTTCAATCACTTCCGGAGCAATCTGAATTTCACCAATATCCGTACGTTCGAATTCCGTTGGCAAAGTGCTCATTCTATTCATCCACCTCTCAATAAGTATGACGCTGCTCTAACGATAGATACCGCGCACTTATTATACATACTATATCATTTTGGGTTCATTATGACAAACTCGCAGCGGCTTTCTATATCTCGTTTTCTTCCAGAAATTTGATATCGAAGTCACCCTTAATAAATGTCGGATGCTCCAACAGCTTCTGGTGAAAGGGGATCGTCGTATGAATGCCTTCGATGGCGAATTCGGACAGCGCCCGCTTCATTTTGGCGATCGCTACCTCCCGCGTAGGTCCCCAAACGATCAGTTTGGCGATCATCGAATCGTAATGCGGCGAAATCGTATACCCTGGATAAGCCCCGCTATCGACGCGAACGCCCGGACCACCCGGCGGCAAGTAAAAGCCGATTTTGCCCGGAGATGGCATAAAGTTGCGGGTAGGATCCTCGGCGTTGATCCGGCACTCGATCGACCAGCCATTCAGCTGAATGTCCTCCTGAGTGAAGGAAAGCGGATTCCCCTCGGCCACGGAAATCATCTCTTGGATCAAATCGACGCCGGTAACCATTTCGGTGACCGGATGCTCCACCTGAATCCGCGTATTCATTTCCATGAAATAAAATTGTCCGTCCAGCCCAAGCAAGAATTCCAGCGTTCCCGCACCGGAATAGTTGACGGCTTGCGCGGCTCGAACCGCAGCCTCGCCCATTTCCCGCCGTTTCTCCGGCGAAAGCACCGGGCAAGGTGCCTCTTCGACCAGCTTCTGCCGACGGCGCTGTACGGAACAGTCGCGTTCGCCTAAGTATACGGCGTTGCCATGCTTGTCGCCAATGATCTGAATTTCCACGTGTTTCATGCCGGTCAAATACTTCTCAAGATACACGCCGGCGTTACCGAAAGCTTTCTGCGCTTCCTGTTGGGCCGTCGTAATTTGCTTGATCAACGATTCCTCGTCTTCGGCGATACGGATCCCTTTGCCCCCGCCGCCGGCCGTCGCTTTGATGATAACCGGATATCCGATGTCGCGCGCCACCATGACGGCTTCGTCCAGATCCTCAATCAAACCGTCCGAGCCGGGAATGACGGGCACGTTCGCTTCTTTCATCGTTTGCTTCGCCATCGCTTTATCCCCCATGCGGGTGATCGCTTCCGGAGAAGGCCCAATGAATGTAATGTTGCAGGAACCACAGATTTCTGCGAAGTCGGCATTTTCAGCCAGGAACCCATAGCCGGGATGAATCGCATCACACTCTGTCAAAGTCGCTACGCTCATCAGGTTCGTCAGGTTCAAATAACTGTCCTTGGACAGCGTGGGTCCAATGCAATAAGCCTCGTCGGCCAAGCGCACATGCAGCGAATCCTTGTCCGCTTCGGAATAAACCGCCACGGTGGAAATCCCCAGCTCGCGGCAAGCCCGAATGATCCGCACGGCGATCTCGCCGCGGTTAGCAATCAATATTTTATGGAATTTCATGAGATTCTCGTATCCTCCTTTGGAAAGCTCCTTCTTTTACTCCGGCTTCACCAAAAAGAGAGGCTGCCCGTATTCGACCATCTGTCCATTCTCCACAAGGATGTCGATGATCTCACCTTTGACTTCCGCCTCCAGTTCATTCATCAGCTTCATCGCTTCGATAATGCAGACCGTCGTCTTCTCGCCGACCTTGTCGCCGATGTTCACGTATGGCTGGGCTTCCGGCGACGAGGAACGATAAAATGTTCCGACCATCGGAGAAGCTATGGTATGTAAGTTAGCTGCATGTGCAGCGGAATGGGCTGCTTCCGTCGCTTGGGGTGCCAATACGTTCTCTTGTGGGGCCGGTACCGATACGGCAGCCTGAATATTTTGCGGAACTGCGGTAACCATCTGTGGCTGCACGTGAACGACTTCCCTCACTGCGTTCTTGCGAATGCACAAGCGAGCGCCTTCATTTTCAATTTCTAATTCATGCACGGACGTCTGGTCCAGCAGTTCGATCAATTCTTTGATTTCACTCAGCTTAAACATATTCTCACTCTCTCCTTCAGCTTTGTAGGAAAAGCCTTGGCCTTAAACCATAAGCCTTCTCGGCTCATAACTTTATGTATTATATCATAATCGATCAAAATGGAAAGAGTCCAAGTTACCTCGGACCCTTCCAGAGATCGGAACCTATCGGTCCCTAGTTTTAAGATCTGTTTTCCTTATTGCGTCACGTATTGTACGCTGACTTTATCCTGGGATACGCCGAGTTCCTTGATCACCAGGTCCATGATGCTTACGGCTTCTTTCGCTTCCATCTTCTCGCTGACAACGACGACTTTATATTTGTCGTCCGCTTCTTGTACGACGGCATTAGCATATTGCTGTTTCAATCTTTCCTCGATGTCGTAGATCTTCGCTTCCTTCTCTTCCAGGGCGCTTAATTCCTGTTGGGCCATCGCCGCGGCCTCCAGCGATTCGTTCTCGCCAATCGCTTGCATCAGCTCTTCCTGCTTCTTCATGTTGTCTTGGGTCCGGGCGAATTGGTACGCGTTCAGCGTGTCCGTGGAGGATACGCCTTGGGCTTCCAACTGACTCAGCACATCTTCATCCGTTGCCGCTGGCTTCTGCTCGTCATTCGTAGTAGCCGGGGTGCCTTCCGCCGCTTTACCGGCATCCGTCGTTTGCGTATTATCGGAAGTCGCAACGTCATCGGTTTTCGCTACGTCCGCCTGTTCCGTTCCATCGTTGCCGGCAGTTGCTTCGGTTTGATCTGCAGCCGCGGTGTCGTCCGTAACGATGCTGCCGTTCTCACTTCCGTCCGTCGTCACTTCCGACAAGATCACGTCATCCCCCGCCGCATTTCCGTTCATCCCGTTATTTGTCGTACTCACTTGCTGTCCGTCGGTTGGCGTCGAAGTCTTCGGACTATCTTCCGTAAACAGGTAGTAGGCAGATAAAATGACCATCAAGCTCAGCATGGATACCAGCCAAATCGTTTGTCTTTTGGATTTCATAATGGAATTCCTCCTCAAAATTATTAAAAATAAACGTTTGCTTCCTGATTATTAATTATTGAGATTGCTTGCGCGGTACGACGGAGATCCGATAAGCCGGCACGTTCAGCCCCTTTTCGACGGCATCGACGATCAGGCTTTTCACCGTTTTGTTCTCCGCTCCCCGTGCTACAATCAGGACGCCGCGAACCTTGGGTTTGATCTTCTTGGTCACGATCGGCTGCTCGCTGCCTGAAGCCTCATAGGTGACGATCTGACCGTCCCGGGTATATTGGGTGATGTGCCGTTTGCCTCCATCCGCATCGCTTTCTTCCGTTAACTCCTGCGAGTCCTTGATGTTTCGCTGAACTACGATCTCCTCTGTCGAATCAATGGTGACAAGCACATCCACCGCACCGACTCCCACGATTTTTTCCAGGATTTCCTTGGTCTTGCCTTCGAGCGTCATTTCGATGCTGCTGAAATCATCCTCCCCCGTTCCGCCCGCGGTTCCTGACGAACCGGCGATTTCCTGCATCATAGGCGGTTCACGGCTCCCTTCGCCGTTGGGTTCCAGCTGTTTGACGTTTACGAAGGAATTGAACAGCATAATGGCGATCCCGACCAGCCCGAGGATCAGCAGCCAACGAAACGTACTTGCGGTTTTTTTGCCTTCCGCTCCCCGGCCAAGCCATTGCTCCAGTTTCTTCAGCCATCCCGGCACTTTCATCACCTCCCGGCGTTATCTTCGGTTAGATTTGCGGCCCCAAGGACCGTGACTGCCTCTTTAGCTACGCCCCAGTTCTGCTGGAGCAGTTCTTCGATTTGCGAGACCAACGGGGTTGCCGCCGATCCGCCATCACCCTTGGAGTTGTCTCTGGATTCGGCAAGTTCCCCTGCTGCGATTTCGTCTTCACCGGATCCGGCCATCGCCGTACTCGTCTGTAATTCGGTCTGGTCTTGCGCGCCCCTGGGTTCACCGGAATTCTCTTTCGTATTCACGCTGATCTGGATCTTATCTACCGGTGCGATCGATACCTCCGGCCCCCGTCCGGCTGCCCCGGGATCAGCGCCCTCCTCTTCCGGCTTGACCTGCGCCATGACGACCTCGACCTCAGAGATCACCGGCTCCGCAGCAGGTGGAGTTGTTTTGCCAGCTCCGGCTTGAGCTTTTGCAGGCTCTGTTCTTAGCTTCACAGTGACCCGGTCGACTTGCTGCCCGGTCGATCGTTCAATTTGTTGCTTCATTTGTCTCGCCGCCTCCTCACCTGCCCATGCGAGCGCTTCGGATTCCTGCTTTTGCCTTAACTTCTCCCCCTGCTGCAGGATCACCTCCGTGCTTTGCCCCGGGGAATCGCCCCCCAGTCCGTCCCAACTGGTCGCAAACGCGGCCTCCAGTTGGTCTTTGGCATCCGCCGAGAAGAAGCGCATCACCGGGGATAGCAGCGTCAGCAGGATCAGCAGGCTGACCACGAATTTGACGTAGCGCTCCATCGCGCGGTTGGGCAGCAGCAAATCGATAAAAACCGCAATCAGTACGATGAAGATAATTTCTCTCAGCCACTCCGCCAGCCAATCCATGCATGATCACCACCCCTTGTAAAGTCGTTCTTGTCCGAAAGGCGTCTCACCTCATCATGACGGTGATGTTCCCGGCGGTCAGCATGATCGTGATCGCCAGAAAGAACATCATGCCCACCGCGGCCAGTGCCGCAAAAACGTACAGCATGCTCTTTCCGATCGTTTCCAGGCAAGTGATGACCGGCGAATCTCCCAGCGGCTGCATGACCGCCGCAGCCAGGTTGAAGATCAACGCCAGCGTGATAATTTTGATCGCCGGAAAAGCGCAGAGGAACAGCAGGATGATGACCCCGACCAAGCCGATCGAGTTTTTGACAAGCAGGGAAGCCGAGATGACCGTGTCCGTAGCATCGGCAAACACCTTGCCGACGACCGGTACGAAATTGCCCGTTAAGTATTTGGCCGTCCGCAGCGTGACCCCGTCCGCCACTGACCCGGCGATACCTTTGACGGAAATCACGCCGAGAAAAATGGTGAGCAGTACTCCTAATAAAGCCATGCTGACCGTTCGCAGTAAATTGGCGAGCTGGGTGAGCTTATATTTGTCGGACAACGAGCTGACGATGTGCAGCACCGCCGAGAAGAACAACAGCGGGAAGACGATCGTATGCACGGTCGTTCCTACCGCGTGGACCATAAACACGACCAATGGATGGGTCACCGTCACTGTCACCGCATTTCCCAGGGAGGCCAGAAGCGTGAATAGCAGCGGTACCATCGCCATCATGAAGTCGATCATCCCGCTGATCGCATTCGTGGCATACGTAATCGCCACATGAAAGCTGTTAATCGCCAGAACTAGAATCACCATGTAGCAGATGGAGTAGGCCACTTTGCTCACCTGTTTGCGTTCGAACGCGGTTTGCAAAGTTTCAAGGATCATGCTGAAGATGGAAAGTAGCACGATAGTGACCAAAATGTGCCCGTTGTAAAGGACTTCATGCCACATATATCGCATTAGACCGCCTAGTCCCGATTTTAGACTGAAGCTTTGATCCTGTTGCAGGAGCATATCCATAAAAGACGGAACCTTCTGATCCGGGAAAAATCCCCCATAATCCTTCATCAGCTGCTGCCAATACCTTTCGACCTGATCGGTTGGAAGCTCCTCGGCCTGGCGCTGGATCCAGTTATCTCCTTCCCCCTCGGCAGAGGCGATGACGGGCATGTACCAAAACAGCAGCACTCCTAGCAAAATCAAGAGCAGCGTAGTGCCGCGCCATCGTTCATTCGTAGCGAGCATAAGTCCTTCTCCCCAATCTGATGCAACCTTCTATGCCGGCAGCAGCTTGATGACCGTCTCGATAATAATGCTGATGATCGGAATGGCGAGCACCATGATGAGCACTTTTCCCGCCATCTCGATTTTGCTGGCGATGCTCTCTTGTCCGGCATCTCGTACGATTTGCGCACCGAATTCGGCGATATAAGCGATTCCGATAATTTTTAGAATCGTCTTCAGATAGATCATCTGGACTCCGGACTTATCAGCCAGATCCTCCAATACCTCAATGATCCCGCCGATTTTGCCGATCAGATACAGAAAGATCAGAACGCCCGTGCTTGCGGCGATCAGGAATGCGAACATCGGCTTTTGTTCCTTGACGACCAGGACCAGCACGGTTGCGATGAGCCCAAGCCCTACTATTTGGATGATTTCCACGGTGCGCTCACCTACTGGAATAAGAAGATCGATTTGATTTCCTGAAACAGACTGTCAAGCAGCCGGATGACCATAAACAAGACGACAACGAACCCGATCAGCGTCACCCAATGCGCCATGTCCTCTTTTCCCATCTGCTTCAGCACCGTATGGATCATGGCGATAATGATGCCGATGCCCGCAATCTGAAAAATGGCGTTCACTTCTATGTTCATTGATTTGGCACCTCACTAACGATTTCACAGGCGACAATCAGCCGTGGAGGGAAATGGTATTCAGTAGAACAAAATGACGATGAACGCTCCGCACAAAAGGCCCAAGCTTCGATACATTTTCTCATAGCGGGCTTGTTCTTCCCGTGCCGTCGATTCCTCGCTTTCCAGCTGCCGCACCGCCGTGGCCAGGTGGCCCAACTGGTCTTTCCGGTCGCTTGTCCCGAGAGTCAAGCTGAGCTGCCGGATGACCTCTTGCTCAGGCGCCTTCATGGCGGTATATTTCCACAGCTTCGTAACGGCTTGCTCCAGACTTTCTTGGGCGGTCCACGGGTGGGCCGAACTCATGTTGTCCGCCGCGTTTACGAAGATCGCACGGATCGGCTCCCCGCTTTGCTCCCCGATTCTCCGAAGGGCGTCCGGCAGCGGGGTGAAGCCGTACATGATTTCCGTTTCAAGCCGTTTTAAAGCAAGGATGAGCCGCCGGATTTGGCTGGGCCGGGCGGCAAATTGTCTGGCCTGCATGAAACCAGCCAAGGTGGCGGTCAGCAGAACAAGTACGGCGCCAAACATTTTAAACATTCTCTTCCCTGCCTTTCCAACTGGGTGCGGCCGCCGGAATACCGCGGCGTTTGCCGTCCCACAGCTTGAATGCCAGACCCTTGTCCGTCCGCGCCAGTACCGCGTACATCTGGAAGAAGGAGCTCTCCGTGAGCTTGGACAACGCAGGGCGGGCCGCCAAATCGTCTACACTCGATCCATGCGCCGTGGCGATCACCCGGACACCGGCGTGCAGCGCCTCGGCTAAAGCCTCGGCATCCTCCGGTCGGCCGATCTCATCAACGATAAGGACGTCTGGCGACATGGAGCGGATCATCATCATAATCCCCTCGGCCTTCGGGCAACCGTCCATCACATCGGTACGCGGACCGACGTCAAAGCCGGGTACCCCCCGCTTGCTGCCGGCGATCTCCGAGCGTTCGTCGATCACCCCGACCTTCAATCCAGGCCAGGACGCTTCAGGATGTCCCCAGGTTCCGCTGCTGATCTGGCGGGCCAAATCTCGGATCAGCGTCGTTTTCCCTTGCTGCGGCGGCGACAGGATCAAAGTGTGATTCACCGTTTTGTGCCTGAAATCCAGCAGCTTCGGCAGGATGGGATCGGCGATGCCTCGAATCTCTCGGGCAATCCGCACGTTAAACCCACTGATGTCGCGCAGATGCTCGACTCTTCCTCCGCTCAGCAGGGTTCTGCCAGCCAGTCCAATCCGATGTCCGCCGGCGATCGTAATAAACCCTTTGCGAAGCTCTTCTTCCATCGTGTAGAGCGAATGGTTCGTGATCAGATCGAGCAGACGATTGCCGTCTTGCTTGCCCGGCTTGTACGCAGCGTCCGGATTCCTCGTCATCTCTCCGTCGGGCGTTAGAAAGTAGTAGCGGCCGCCTGCGTTAATCTCTAGCGGTCGTCCCTCGCGAATGCGGATCTCTTCCAAACCCGGAAAGATAGAAGGCGGAAGCTTGAGCAGCAAAGCCCGGAGATTGTCGGGAAATACGGTTAACCAACTTGGGTTCATAGACGTACCCCCAAAACTCTTACTTTCATGCATCTCTTAATTGGTTTGTTTTTTGCTATATGACATGTGTATGCTTGTACTTTGCCATTATGCTAGGGAACTCTATCATTTCTTTAAAATACCGATTAAGAGACACGCCACGCCGCAGCCAATCCATACCATCTTCCCCCAGGAAAGTTTGTCGGCGATGCCTGCAAGGCCGATGGACGTTGTGATGAGCAGTATGGTTGGTCCAACGAATGCTAGCGCCGAATTGACGGCGAGCGCTTTGTCTACCCTTCCCAACTTAAGCATAAGCAGCGCTGCCAGAATCTCGACCGTTCCCGAGAAGATGCGTAAGGCCGCCATACTTGTCACGAATTTATCAAGCATATGTACCTCCTTCTTGTCCCATCCGTTCTCTTAACGATATGCCCGACAATTTCTATTTATTAAAAAAAATCCCCCGAAGCCATAGCTCCAGGGGATTTCGTTTTGATATTTTCCAGGGTACCGTAAGTTACCGGCGATCTTGCGGCCCGCCAACGAAAGCGGTGCTCTCCGCATCTAAACCGTAGGCCGTATGCAGCGCGGTCACGACTTCGTTCAGCTTGCTTCCGTCGATGACGCAGGACACCTTGATTTCCGAGGTACTGACCATAACGATATTTACGCCTTGCTTCGAGATCACGTCGAACATTTGCGCTGCGACGCCCGGATGGCTAACCATGCCGGCGCCAACGATTGACACCTTCACGAGTCCTTCTTCAGACGTGACATTCTCATACGGCAGGTCGCCACGGATGCTTTCCAGCACTTTCACCGCTTTATCGCAATCGGACAAGGCCACCGTAAAGGAGAAGTCTGCTTTACCGTCCGTTACACCGCTTTGAACGATGATGTCCACATCGATTTTCGCATTGGCCAGCGAGCCAAACACCTTCGCCAGCACGCCAGGGACATGCGACACGCCCAGAATGCTGATGCGGGCCACATTCTTATCATAAGCGATTCCGCTGACTACCACACCTTGTTCCATATTGACTTCCTCCTTCACAACCGTACCTTCATGATAGTTAAAGCTGGAGCGGACCACGAGCCGGACCTTGTTGTGCTTCGCATATTCCACCGCACGGGGGTGCAGGACCGCAGCGCCTAAGTTCGCGAGCTCAAGCATTTCGTCGTAAGAAATTTCATTCAGTTTACGGGCATTCTTCACGATCCGCGGGTCGGTGGAATAAATGCCGTCCACGTCCGTATAGATCTCGCAATAATCTGCGCCTGTCGCTGCCGCCAAAGCTACCGCCGTCGTATCGGAACCGCCGCGCCCAAACGTGGTGATCTCCCCGCCCTCGGTCATCCCTTGGAAGCCGGCGACGATGACGATATTCCCTGCTTCCAGCGATTTCAGCACTCGATCCGGCTTAATATCGGTGATTCGGGCTCTACCATGCTCTGCTTCCGTGCGGAAACCGGCCTGCCAGCCCGTATAAGAAACGGCTTTAGCACCAAGCGCGTCGATGGCCATCGCCAGCAGCGCGATGGAGATTTGTTCGCCGGTTGTCATCAGCATATCCATTTCCCGCAGAGGCGGATTCGGATTCAACAGCTTCGCCTGATCAATCAAATCGTCCGTTGTATCGCCCATCGCAGAGACCACTACCATGACCTGATGCCCTTCTTGCTGTTTTTCCACAACGCGCCGGGCGACGCGCTGCATACGCTCCGTATCGCCTACAGAGCTACCTCCAAATTTCATCACGTATAAAGCCAAGTCAGACCCTCCCTAATGGTGCTCCGAATTGGAGCGTTCAGCCCATTAAATCCAGTAACGCTTTAAACCAGTATAATACGAAAGCCCCGAAGTTCGTCAATGGTTTTGCGGATATTAACAAAAATTCCTCCACCCAGGTCAGGTGGAGGATACCGTTTGATGGACAAGACCCCGCCTGAAGCAGAGCCTTGTACCAAACAACCGCAGGGAATTCTATGCCCGCGAGATGTATTTGCCTTCGCGTGTATCGATGAGGAGCACATCATCTTCGTTAATGAAGAGCGGAACTTGAACGTTCAAGCCGGTTTCGACTTTCGCGTTTTTGGTTGCGCCGGTAGCCGTGTTCCCTTTGATCCCCGGTTCGGTTTCAATTACCTTCAGCTCGACGCTGTTCGGCAGGTTGATCCCGAGAATTTCGCCTTGGTAGCTGACGATCTTGACGTTCATGTTTTCTCTCAGGAAGTTCAGCTCCCACTCCAGTTGATCCGAAGTCAACGAGAACTGATCATAAGTTTCGTTATCCATGAACGTATGCTCTTGGCCGCTGGCATACAAGTATTGCACGTCGCGGTTTTCAATCATCGCCCGGCCAATCGTTTCACCGGCGCGGAATGTTTTTTCCACCGTGTTGCCGTTACGCAGGTTTTTCAGCTTGGAGCGGACGAACGCCGCGCCTTTCCCCGGTTTTACGTGTTGGAACTCCAACACCGTATAAATGTCGCCGTCCACCTCGACGGTCAAGCCTGTTTTAAAATCGTTTACTGAAATCACAAAAGTACCTCCTCAAGTGGGTTAACATCTCTATTAAAATTGAAAAATACCCAAAATTCAAGCGGCCAACGTAAGCTGCTGTTTCCCCCAACCTTGGAGTCCCTGCGAAACCACGTACAGCCGGGTGCCGGCTACATTAAACCGTCGTCACCCTTATTTTAGCCGAGCGCGATGAAATCCTTCGTCGACTCTGTCAACCGGCGGATTCCGGTCTCCGTGATCACGACATCGTCCTCGATGCGAACGCCGCCGATCCCCGGCAAGTAGATCCCCGGTTCCACGGTGACGACCATCCCCGGCTTCAAGACCGTGTCGCTCGCTTTGGATACGCGAGGGGCCTCATGCACTTCCATCCCGAGGCCATGCCCGGTGCTGTGGCCGAACTGATCGCCGTAGCCGTAACGGGTAATGACGTCACGTGCCAAGGCATCGGCTTCCCGCCCAGTCATCCCCGGACGCAGGAATTCCAACGTATGCAGTTGGGCTTCCAAGACGATATCGTATATTTCGCGCAGCTTGGCGGTTGGTGTTCCCAAAGCAACCGTCCGTGTAATATCAGAGCAATACCCCTTATACAAGGCGCCGAAATCCATGGTTACCAGCTCGTTCGCTTGCATGATGCGTTCGCTTGCTCTGCCATGGGGCAGAGCGGAACGTTCCCCGGAGGCCATAATCGTATCGAAGGAAGGACCCGTCGCCCCGTTCTTCTTCATGAACGTTTCCAGCTCCAGCGCGGCATCCCATTCGCTCATTCCCGGCTTCAGGACGTCCAACATATGCAGGAAAGTCCGGTCAGCCAGTTCGGCTGCTTCTTTCATGATCGCCAATTCCTCAGCGTCCTTGAAGATGCGCAGCTCTTCTACCATACCGCTCAGCGGAACAAGCGTCACCGGCTGCAGTTCGCGCTCGTAAGAACGGAAGGTGGCAAACACCATTTGCTCTTCTTCAAATCCAAGCCGATCGATGTTCTCTTGTTGCAGCAGGCTTTGGATGGTTCCAGTGACCGATGCACCATGGTCCACAATTTCAAACCCGGGCGCTTGTTCGGCCGCCTGTGTCAAATAACGGAAGTCCGTTAACAGCCAGGCTTGTTGATGCGTAATCAGCACATAGCCGGAACTTCCCGTAAATCCCGTCAAATAGCGGCGGTTCACTTCTCCGGTAATCAGTACGGCTTCGATCTGCTGCGATGTCATCGCTTCGCGGAGCCGGGTTACACGTGTACTCGCCATAACTAACTCTCCCTTATTATAAGGTAGTTCAAAATGCCATCTTTGGATCACGAAGCATTGGCTGCGTTGCGAGGTCGGCGTCGAATCTGCCACATAAATCCAAGGAATTCCTGCAAAAATAC
>RCUU01000549.1_pt1 | contig 20306 bp, 16 predicted proteins | sample 2166211 | NCBI WGS metagenome assembly RCUU01 (sample SAMN09932620, study PRJNA488358) | compost metagenome | feature: garden; material: soil; isolation source: compost soil in phenylacetic acid-enriched culture | place: Germany: Experimental Botanical Garden Goettingen | collected 2016-01-27
TTACCGCTTACACCATTGGAGGAAACAACTACTTTAAGCTTCGCGATATTGCAGATGCGCTGGGCATCTCAATCACCTTCGATTCCAAAACCAATACGATCGGCATCGTTACCAATGAATAATTAGTAGAGTTATCGTCGTGAACCAAAGAGGACCTGAAATGACTTCAGGTCTTTTTTTGTTGCCTGCCAATCGCGGTAGATTGTAATTTGTCAAAATGCTAAATCTTCCATGTCTACATCATGCTAGTCACTGACTCGAAAATCAAGGTTCTCCTTCATGAGTTTGAACTATAATAGGGAAGTATTCGATGGAAATTCAATAACAGACAGGAGTGCAGGAGATGCTATTTTCCAATCCCGTGATTCCGGGCTTTCATCCAGACCCTAGCCTTTGTCGGGTGGGGGAGGACTATTATTTGGTCACGAGCTCGTTTGAGTATTTTCCGGGCGTGCCTATTTTTCATAGCAAGGATCTTGTTCATTGGCGCCAAATCGGCCATTGCCTGACGACGGAAGAGCAGTTGCCGCTTGCAGGTGCATGGAGCTCGGGAGGTATCTTTGCTCCGACGATCCGGGTTCACCAAGGTTGGTTCTACATGGTGACGACGAACGTGAGCGGAAGCGGAAATTTTTACGTCAAAACGACCCGACCCGAAGGTCCTTGGTCCCCGCCGATCCGGGTGGCGCAGGACGGAATTGATCCCTCCTTATTATTTGATGATGACGGACGCGTGTATTTTCAATCTTCGAGAACTGGGGAACAGGGTGCCGGCATTTATCAATGCGAAATCGATATCGAAACCGGCCGCATGTTGACCGAAAGTCGTTTGATTTGGAAAGGGACGGGAGGAGCTCACCCGGAAGCACCACACCTTTATAAAATCAGAGGCCTATATTACCTGATGATTGCCGAAGGGGGAACCGAATACGGACATATGGAAACGATCGCCAGAAGCGTGGATCCTTATGGTCCCTATGAACCCTGCCCCAATAATCCGATTCTATCCAACCGAAGCTTAGAGAGCCGGATACAGGCAACAGGACATGCCGATCTGGTTCAGGCTCAGGATGGAAGCTGGTGGGCCGCATGCTTGGGAATTCGCCCTGTTTCCTATCCTTATCGGCATCATTTGGGGAGAGAAGTCCATCTGGCGAAGGTAACTTGGACGGCCGAAGGTTGGCCAATCATCGGGAATGATACGCATATCGAACCTCAGATGGAAGGGCCACAGCTGCCCGTAACCCCGTGGTCCGAACAGCCGATGAAAGACGATTTCGACGAAGGTCATCTGGGAATTCAGTGGAATTTCTTACGGAATCCCGAGCCGGGCAGTTGGTCGCTCTCGGAGCGTCCGGGTTATCTCGTTTTGCATGGCAATCGGTCGGCACTTGATGATGTCGCTTCTCCGGCATTTGTAGGTCGACGTCAGTGCCACTTTACATGCGAGATGAAGGCGGCACTGGAATTTGAGCCGCTGCATGAGGGGGAAGAGGCCGGCGTTACCGTGTATATGAACGAGAGGCACCATTATGACCTGGCCGTTAGGCGCGAGAAAGGCAGGAAGCTGTTCGTATTCCGGAAGACCGTGGGTTCGTTGAAGGTCGAAGAACGGCGGGATTGTCCCGAAGGGTCATTACTTCTCCGATTTAATGCTTTTCCCGACAAATATGAAGCCTCTTACCAAACGCTTGAAAAGGAATGGGTTCAGATCGGGTGGGGGGAAACCCATCTGTTGTCGACGGAGGTGGCGGGCGGGTTTACCGGCGTGTTTGCCGCGATGTACGCAACTAGCGGATCGGGGCAAGCGACACCTGCCTATTTCGATTGGTTTGAGTACAAACCGGTGAATTAAATTCACCGGTTTTTTCGGTATGCTTTGGGCGATTGATGATAAGTCCTTTTGAACTGTCGTGCAAGATAGTTACTGTCATTAAAACCGCAGGCAAAGGAGATTTCCGTGATGGAGAGATTGGTTTGTGTGAGAAGGGTGCAGGCCTTCTCCAGTCGAAGCCGCTGGAGGTAAGCAATCGGCGTCGTTTGGTAATAAGCTTTGAAAATCCGGTTCAAGTGCCTGACGGAGATATTCGATTTGGCGGCGATATCCTCCAGCGCGATCGGTTCGAGATAATGATCTTCGATATAGGAGACGGCATTGGCGAGGTGCATCAGGCCGCTGTCCAGATCTTTCTCCCCGCGATCATAGTGGCGGGACAAATAGACGACGAGTTCCATAAAGCGTGAAACGAGCATGGTTTGGTAGCCGGGAAGCTTGGTTTCGTACTCTCCGATCATAAAAGAAATCAGGGAAGCCACGTACTCCAGGCTGGAGATCGACAGATTTAATTTGCTTGTGTACGTGTTGATATTGCGATAGAACGGCTCAAGAATGAAGAGCGCTTGGAATCCGTTTAACGTCCGTAGGTCATGTCCGGCGGAATTCAGCATCTCTGGCCGATACATGATATTACAGATCTTAAAATCCTGAGGGTCCTTATAAGCATGTGAGGTACTGCCGTTAATGACAAATACGTTCCCCTTCTTGATGAAGGATTCTTCATTATTCACGATATGGGTGGCATGTCCATTCAGCACGATAACCAATTCGGAAAAGTCTACATGGCTGTGATCAAAGGTGTCCTCCTCGTGCCCTCCATATTGAATGAAAAAGGGGAACTGTTCATCCCGGGTAAACCAATTTAAATACACATTCGTCAAGTCCTGCTCCTCCTTGCAACTGCTCGTTATCGATGTCTATATCATGCTATTGAATGACTCGAAAATCAAGGTTTTTCCCTTTCCGACACGCTAGACTGAGAGGTGTAGTAAGCGCATACACAGTTAGATCGCGAAACGAAATTGGGGGAAAGAAAGGATGGATACGATGGGAAGCATGAGGAGAAAGATGGGCATTCTGCTGTTGACAAGCTTGCTGTTGGTTTCCGCAGGCTGCGGCGGTTCGGGCGGGAAAGGTGCCGCAAATTCGGCAAAAGGGAACGCGGACGATGATTTAAGTCCAATCACGTTTTCATTTTTTGGTGCCGATGCCAATCCAAACTGGAATAACATGCAGGATGATGTGGGCAAAGTCATTACGGCCAAGACCGGCGTCACGCTTAACGCCGAATTTGATGTCGGCAGCGGCGGAGGACAAGATAAAATCTCCCTGATGGCCGCAAGCGGCGATTACCCGGAACTGATTTATGCGAAAGGTGAGCTCGGTAAGCTGGTTGATGCCGGTGCCATCATCGATCTCACGGATCTCATTGAGGAGCATGCTCCGAATATCAAGAAAATCATGAGCGAGAACATGAACCGCATGAAGTACAGCTTAGAGGATCCATCCATTTATTCGATCCCGACCAATATCGGAGTGGACCAGCAATATTTTGACGCGGTCAATGGGTTTCAAGTCCAACATCGTGTGCTAAAGGAGCTCGGGTACCCGGAAATCAGAACGATTGACGATTATGAAAAGGTGCTTAGAGAATATGTAGCCAAACATCCAACGACGGAGGGTCAACCCACGATTCCGCTCACCCTGAATGCCGATGGCTGGAAAATGCTGATCACCGTGACCAACCAAGCGAATAATACCACGAATGGGATGAACGACGGCGAATATCACGTGGATCCCGAAACGTATGAAGCGAAGCTTCACTATAAAAGACCCATCGAAAGAGAATATTTCCGCTGGCTGAACAAGCTGTACCATGATGGATTGCTCGATAAGGATTCTTTTGTCCAAAAAGAAGATCAATATAAAGCGAAAATCGCCAGCGGTCGTGTACTCGGGTTGACCTCGGTAGACTGGGAATACGGCGAAGCCGAAAATGCTTTGAAAGCCGCTGGTAAATTCGAATACACCTACGCTCACTTTCCGGTTACGCTGAGTGAAGAATATAAGGACCATGCCATGCAGTCTTTCGGAGTTGACGGTTATGGCATCAGTATTACTACGGCCTGTAAAGATCCGGTTAGGGCAATCCAGTTCCTCGATTGGTTAGCCTCGGATGAAGGACAAGTGCTGCGAAATTGGGGGATTGAAGGAAAGCATTATCAAGTCGAAAATGGTACGCGCGTCATCCCTGCGGACATTCTCGATAAGAAGGTCAACGACGCCAACTCTTTTTCGAAAGAAACGGGGATCAATCTCTATACGACCTTTGCTCCGCGATACGGGGATGGCGTGAAAGACGCTACCGGCAGTTACTATACAACCAACTTCCCGGAGCAAATCATCGCCAGTTATTCGGAGACCGAAAAGGAAACTCTTGCTGCCTATAACGCTAAGACTTGGAAGGATCTATTCCCAAGTGAAAATGAGCTTCCTGTCAAGGAGTGGGGTGCTTTGTATAACATGCAGGTTCCGACGGACGGAGACTACCAAGTGATCTTTCAGAAAACGCAGGATATCGTTCAGAAGCGGATTCCGGAAGCGATTTTGAGTCAACCGGACCAGTTTGATGCCATCTATGACGACTTTCTTGCGGAATTGGATCGTGCCGGTGCCGAAAAGATGGAGCAAGAGTATACCGCGCTGGTTAAAGCGAGAGTTGCGCTTTTTACGGGCAAGGATGTGAAGTAACTTTGTAACTGCCGCCAAGCAAAAGAAAAGAGCACTGCCGTTGATCCGGTAGTGCTCTTTTTGTTTTTAGTTGTTTCAGACGTTGCTTAGATGAAGTTAATTAAAGGGAGCTAAACACCATATTGCGCAGCTTGCGGGTGATCGGTAAGGTGCCAGCGTCTTTCTTCTGAACCATAAATAAGAACGTCAAGCGATCTTGAGGACTGTTACAGAAGTACGCCCCAAGCCAACCGTCCCATCCATATTCGCCTTGACTGCCAATGACCCCGGCTTGTCCGGCATCGGTGAGGATACGCATCTGTTTGCCGTAACTATGTCCGCATAGGGTATGCCACGAATCGAAGCTCTTTTGCTGCGCATCGGACAAAGAAGCTGATGTCAAATATTGAACGGTTCTTGGCCGCAGGAGTTGTACGCCATTCAGGTTACCTCCGTTCAGAAGCATTGTGGTAAATTTTGCGGCATCTTCGATGGTGGAGGCAAGTCCCGCGCCACCCGATTCGAAGGCGGGCTTGCGATCCATTTCATGGATGATGCCAAGATGGTTATCCGTATAGAGCATTAACCCGCCTTCACCGTTATCCTGATAGGTATGAACCAGGCGGTTTCTGCTCTCTTCAGGCAGCCAGAAGCCCGTGTCATTCATCTCGAGGGGTTCAAAGATTTCCTTCTTCAAAAAATCTCCGTAACGCATGCCGCTCACTGCTTCCACGATTGCACCAAGCACATCCGCCGACGTCCCGTAAGCCCAAGATGATCCGGGCTCGAAGGCAAGGGGCCCCTGGCCCAGGCGATTCGCGAATTCCGTCGTACTCATGGGATCTTGTCCAAACAACCGGATCCCGAGCTCTTGAAACAAAGCCTGCGTGTGCTGACCGGTTTGGTTAGGGCCATCATAGATCAGTCCTGAGGTCATGTTCAGTAGATCATGAAGGTTGACTTCCCGGGTGGCAGGGATTAATTCACCATTTTTCTCAACTCGTTGATTCTTAAAACCGGGAAGATAAGCGCTCACAGGATCAAATAGATCGATCTTTCCTCGTTCGAGAAGGATCATGATCGCGGTAGCGGTAATCGGTTTTGTCATCGAATATAACCGAAATATCGAATCTCTTGAAATAGGCCGCTTCGCTTCGAGATCCGCGTAACCGTCTTCATGATAAAACACTTCTTTTCCGTCCTTGATGATCATGAAGTTGGCTCCGGCAATTTCATGGTGGTCGAGGCTTGCTTTGAGAGTTGCTTTTAACTGGCTAATCGTATTGGAATCCAGCATGTCTGTTCTATCTCCCTATTGAATGGATTAATATAGGGTCTATGTTATTCGCGCAGGCTGAAAAAATCAACTACGGCAAATAGAGATCGCTCTGATCTGAATGAAGATTTAATGAATAAGTCATAAATGGTTGATTTCTCTAGTAAATTCCTTTATCAAGGAAATAGAGGGATTCATTCTGTCACACGCAGCCCCAACCATTTTAATTAAAGGAGAGGTGCTTATGGACGCAAAGGCCATGACGAATGCCGGGAAATGTCCCGTATTTCATGGAAGTGCTACCAGTCCCAGAACTAGCGGTACGACGAATAAAGACTGGTGGCCCAATCAGTTGAACTTGAATATTCTTCATCAACATGACCGCAAATCGAACCCAATGGGAGAGGACTTCGATTATGCCGAGGAATTTCAAAAGCTGGACTACTTTGCACTTAAGCAGGATCTCCGTGATCTAATGACAAACGCACAGGATTGGTGGCCCGCCGATTATGGACATTATGGGCCATTGTTTATACGAATGGCATGGCACTCTGCAGGGACTTACCGTACGGGCGACGGCCGTGGGGGGGCCGGCACCGGAACGCAACGGTTCGCCCCCCTGAACAGCTGGCCGGACAACGTGAATCTGGATAAAGCCCGCCGTTTGTTGTGGCCGATTAAACAAAAGTACGGAAATCAAATCTCCTGGGCGGATTTGCTCATTCTGACAGGGAATGTTGCGATTGAATCGATGGGCGGCAAGACGTTTGGTTTCGGCGGCGGCCGAGCGGATGTTTGGCAACCGGAAGAAGACATTTACTGGGGTGCGGAAAAGGAATGGCTTGGTGATAACCGTTACACGGGCGAGCGTGAATTAGAAAATCCGCTTGCCGCTGTACAGATGGGTCTCATTTATGTCAATCCGGAAGGTCCTAATGGCAAACCGGATCCGCTTGCCAGCGCTCGCGATATCCGTGAGACCTTCAAACGCATGGGAATGAATGATGAAGAAACCGTCGCATTGGTCGCCGGCGGCCATACGTTTGGCAAGGCTCACGGTGCAGGTGACGCTGCGCTCGTTGGCCCGGATCCGGAAGCAGCTCCGATTGAGGCTCAAGGTTTGGGCTGGAGCAGTACACATGGCACCGGCAAAGGCCGAGACACAATCGGCAGTGGGATTGAAGGCGCCTGGACCGCAAATCCAACACAGTGGGATAACGGCTTCTTCGAGCTCTTGTTCGGTTACGAATGGGAGTTGACGAAGAGTCCAGCCGGCGCTCACCAATGGGCTCCCGTAAATCCTGCTGCGGAGCATCTGGCACCGGATGCGGAGGATTCGTCAATCCGCGTTCCGACGATGATGACCACCGCGGACATGGCCTTGCGTATCGATCCGGAATACGAGAAAATTTCGCGCCGATTTTATGAGAATCCGGATGAATTTGCTGAGGTGTTTGCGCGTGCTTGGTTCAAGCTCACGCATCGCGACATGGGTCCTCGCGCAAGATACTTAGGTCCTGAGGTTCCTGCTGAAGAGCTTATCTGGCAAGATCCCGTGCCCTCTGTGGATGATGATCTAACCGAAGCAGAGATCGCCGATCTCAAAACGAAAATCCTCGATTCGGGACTTACGGTCGGCGAACTGGTCACGACGGCGTGGGCTTCCGCCAGCACTTACCGCGGCTCCGATCATCGGGGCGGCGCGAATGGCGCCCGTATCCGTCTGGCTCCACAGAAGGATTGGGAAGTGAACCAGCCCGAACAATTGACCAAAGTGTTATCCATTCTGGAAGGGATTCAGTTTGATTTCGGGAAGAATGTGAGCCTGGCCGATTTAATCGTATTGGGAGGCAGCGCTGCCGTTGAACAGGCCGCACGGGATGCCGGCTATGATGTCACGGTTCCATTTACTCCCGGACGCGGCGATGCCACGCAGGAGCAGACGGATGTCGAAAGCTTCGCCGTACTTGAGCCGGTTGCCGACGGTTTCCGTAATTACCAGAAACAACAATATGGCGTCAGCCCGGAAGAACTCTTGCTGGACAAAGCCCAATTGTTGAATCTTTCTGCCCCGGAATTAACGGTTCTGATAGGCGGGATGCGTGTTCTGGGCACCAATTTCGGCGGTACGAAACACGGTGTATTCACCGATCGCATCGGCGTCCTTACCCCTGATTTCTTCGTGAATTTACTGGACATGAACAAGGCGTGGGAGCCCGTGGAAGGCGGCCTATATCACTTGCGTGACCGCCGTTCCGGGGAAGTTGTGTTTACGGCCACCCGAGTGGATCTCGTGTTTGGCTCCAACTCCGTTCTGCGTGCGCTTGCCGAAGTATATGCTCAGGACGATAACCAGGAGAAATTCGTGCGTGATTTTGTCGCCGCATGGGTCAAGGTCATGAATGCGGATCGGTTTGACTTGAAGCACCTCTAGCTATTTACTTTCCGAAAAACAGGTGTATAATACCGATAAACTATAACTTTCATCGAAAACAAGAAGGAGCACAACGCCAAGTTGTGCTCCTTTATTTTTTTCACAATTCCAATTTGGGAGGTTGTTCAGAGTGCTCCAAGAACTAGGGTTTAGTCCAAACGATCGGGTGATTATCATCAACGCCGATGATTTAGGGGTGACGCGGTCTACGAATCAAGCCATTCTACAGATGTTTCAAAGTCATGCCATAACATCCACTTCCCTCATGGTTCCGGCTGATGCTGCTCACGAAGCTGCACAGCAATGTTCGAGGATTCATTCACTGAGCGTCGGAATCCATATTACTTTAACCAGTCACAAAAGTCGCCGCTATAAACCCATAACGACACAAGAAAAAGTGTTAAGTTTAACCGATGAACAGGGGTACTTTTATGATGAGGCATCTGATTTCGAGAAATTTGCAGACCCCGCCGAGGTGAAAATTGAAGTTGAGGCGCAAATTCAAAGGGCCATATCTTTAGGAATCGACCCCACCCATTTAGATAGCCATGCGGGGAGTGTATTAGGCCTTTATCACAATCGTGATTTTTTAGAAGTGATTTTGGAATTGTGTGTAAAGTACGCACTTCCATTTTGTTTGCCGATCCGGATTCTGGAGCACCCCAATTTTAGTTCGGAACAAAAACATCTATTTAGTCAAAGGATCCGTTTAGCTAATCAACTTGGTATCCTCTTCATCGACGATCTTGCTGGACTTGACTATCATTTTTCGAGTGACGGGGGCTATGAAGGGGCTAAACGAGATTTAATTAATCAAATGAATGATCTGAAACCTGGGATTACACAATTCACTACACATCCGGCATTTATCTCGGATGAATTGAAAGAACTGACTGCGTATGATGAGAATCGTGAGATGGAGGTTCAGCTTTACAATGATCCAGATGTAAAGGATCAAATGAAGCGGCAGAACCTTAAATTAATCTCTTGGAAAACCATTCGTGATTTGCAGCGGAAAGGGGATTCATGATCGCCAAGTCATATCCGAAATAAGCCGTCGCGCAACAAACCATACCCAAAAGCGTCTAATTAACTAGATAAACAACTAGAGAGGTAGTCAGATGAAGATGAAAGTAATGACGATTTTGGGTGTTGTTCTTGGTTCCATGCTCATTTCGGCAGGAAGCGCGGCTGCGGCAGAACGGTTTACCGATCTCCAGTCTGTGAAGTGGGCGTCAGACAGCATTAATTATATGGCGGAAAGAGGAACCGTTGCTGGATATGGCAAGGGGAAGTTTGCTCCTGAGAAGCAAGTCACAAGAGCGCAAGCCGTGACTTTCCTGGTACGGGAGCTCTACCCTGAACAGTTGCAATCCGGTGCGGCAAGCGCGAGCTATACCGATGTGGCAACAACCCATCCCTTTTATCGTGAAATTTCCATTGCGGAGAAAAAAGGGCTGGCGAGCGGGTTTCCCGACGGTACCTTCCATCCCGATATGGCGATGAGCCGTGCAGAGACGGCAGCGTTTCTTACACGCGCGTATTCTCTTGCTGTTGGCAAGCAATCCGTTAGCTTGAGAGATGTAAATCAACATTGGGCGGCGGCGCCTATTCTCGTGATGAGCTCCAACGGACTCATCGGCGGATATACGGATGGCACTTACAGACCAGATCGATCTGTTACACGGGCCGAGTTTTCCGTATTTCTGGCAAGGGTGATTCGATTTGAACGCGAAGCTGCCATAGAGGCGGAGGATTGGGACAAGCTGATTTCCTATATGACCGTTAGTGAGCAGATTGGCCAAATGCTGATGCCTGACATTAGACAATGGAATGGCCAAGTCACCACCACCGTCAATGAAGGATTGAAACGCAGTATTCATGATCAGGACTTGGGTGGGCTTATTCTTTTTGACAAAAATATTGTCGACGCCCGTCAGGTCGTAAAACTGACTCATGATCTGCAAAACGAAGCGGGGGACATTCCTCTCTTTCTCGGTATTGACCAAGAAGGAGGCGTAATTAAGCGGATTCCCGGAGGAACGAATCTGCCGGGTCAAATGGCGCTTGGCGCAACCGGAGACGCGGCGCTGGCCGAAGCGGCCGGGAAGCTCACAGGCGAAGAGTTGAAGACGCTTGGGCTGCAAGTCAATTTTGCCCCGGTGCTTGACGTTAACAGCAATCCGGATAATCCGATCATCGGGATGCGTTCCTTTGGCTCAGATGCGGACCTGGTATCTCGGCTTGGACTTGCCACAATAAAGGGGCTGCGACAATCCGGGGTTATCGCGGCTGTGAAGCATTTTCCGGGGCATGGGGATACGACGGTAGACTCCCATCTGGGAATGCCGGTGCTGACGCATAGTTGTAATCGGCTCGATGAGGTGGAATTGAAGCCATTTCGGGCGGCGATCGAGGGTGGGGTGGAGATGGTCATGACCGCTCACATCGCTTTCCCAGCAGTCGATAATGAACATGTAACTTCACTCAAGGACGGGAGCCGTGTGCCGATTCCCGCGACTTTATCGAAGAAGGTGCTAACCGGACTTCTCCGGGATGAACTAGGATATCAGGGGGTCATCATTTCGGATGCCTTCACGATGAATGCAATTGCGGAGCATTTTGGAGAGAACCAAGCGGTGGAACGAGCCGTCAACGCCGGTGTCGATATCATCTTGATGCCGCAGGATCCGGAGGCTACCCATCAAACGTTGGTTCAAGCGGTAAAGAGGGGGACGATTCCGTCTGAAACCATCCATAAATCGGTTAAGCGCATCCTGGAATTGAAATCGAAATATGGTTTGTTTGACCAGGAAAACAACCTTGCTCAGAAGTTAACTGCATTAACTAATGTCATCGGTTCCGAAAAGCATCGAGCCGTGGAGCGGGAAATTGCTGAACGGTCAGTCACCTTGTTGGCCAGTCGTGACGGAGCCCATCCGGATTTCATACAACCAGACGACCGGGTCGTCATTGCTGCTGCTGATCAGGAGCAGGCAGAACAACTTCAGCGACAACTAACGAGCGTTGCAAGCAACCCATCGTTAAAGCCGGAAATTACCGTGATCGGTCAAGGCAAAACATCGGAGGCGCTTCAGGCGATGGAGCAAGCGGATTATGTCATTTTGGCCTCCTACCAGTTCCGTAACGTGGCCAGTCAATTCGGTTGGGCCGAGATCCAAACGATCATCGATACGCTGAATAAGCGAAATAAGCGGTACGCGCTATTATCGCTCGGCAATCCGTACGAAACGATCTATGTGCAGAACGTGCGCTCGGGCCTTGCCGTTTATGGGAAGCAGGAGCCGAATACCAACGCAGGGATTAAGGTGTTGCTTGGCCAATCGGAAGTCGGTGGCGTGTTGCCAGTTACAACGAAGTAATGCCGATTTACGGATTTTCTACAAAATAATCTAGCGCAGCTTTATTTATTATCTAATCCCCTTATTCGAATCGGTTCCACACGATCATTTCTTCGATCGGCAGCCTTAAAGAAGGACGAGCAGGTTTTGCGGCCTTTCCGACCGCCACTAGCATAATCGGCACATACCGATTCGGAATTGCAAAGTCTTCAACTAGCTTGTTGGAATCAAAGCCGCCCATCGGGCAAGTATCTAGCCCCATCGCTTTTGCGGCCAACATCAATTGCATAGCAGCAAGTGATGCGTTACAGATCGCCTGATCTCTTGCCCAAACGGGATGCGTATAGGCTTGTTCGATTTGGGAGATTAGATTTCGTTTGATCTCCGGCGACATTTGCCCCGCCTTCAAATCGGGTTCCATAACTTTCTCTGCATTGCGATTCGCCTGCAAATCCCCAAGAATTACGACGACAACGGAAGCTTCGACAATTTGCCGTTGTCCGTATGCACTTTTATACAAAATTTCTTTATGAGTCTGCTCTGTCACGACAACAAATTTCCAATGTTGAAGATTCCAGGCAGAAGGGGCTTTCGAGGCACTTTGGAGGAGTGAACGGATTATATCTTCATTCATCCGGTAATTGTCATCAAATACCTTTACCGCGTGTCTCTCATTCAATAGGGTTAGGAAATCTGAGCTGTTATCCATTCTTACATTCATTCTCTACACGCTCCTGATTATCTAATTTTATAGATTTTGGGTTATCCTCTGGTTTGTTTCGTCCTGTAACTCGGAGTGAAGTCGCCCTGCGTAGCTTTCTGCTTTACATTCGTTCCAATTACTCCTGCGATAATAAGTACTGTGCCGATGTAATGATAGACGGTCAAAGCCTCTCCGAGTAAGAAGGAACCCGCTGCTATGGAGATCACAGTAGACAAATTTGAAAATACGCTGATTTTGGAAGATTCAAGTTGGGTCAGCGCGTAACTCGCCAAGAGGGATGTCACCAAGGATGCCAATATGCCAAGATAAACGATGGCCCAGACAAACTGCATATTCGAGAGCGGCGCGAAAATTTGGTCCAATGTCCCGTTAACCCGATGACTCATGATCGACGCGATCCAAAAGATGATGAACCCGATCGCCATCATGAAAGTAGTTACCTCGGATGGAGTGAATGTGCGAAGCAGATAACGCGAAAGTACGACATATCCCGCAGATGCAAGACACGAAAGGGTAAGCAGCATTATGCCGGTCACATTCGTAAGATGAATCCCGGTGCCTTGCATGACAAAAATCAAAATCACACCGACCACGGAAATCAAAATCGAAAGCTTCTGCCGTTGTGTCGTAGTTTCCTTGAGAAACAACCCGGCTAGTAGAGCGGTTAGGATCGGCGTCGTCGCAAAGATAATGCCTCCTTCAGCAGATGAAGAATACTTCAAGCCGAAGGTCTGCAGAATGAAGAATCCAAGTGGATACAACAGAGCTAATAAAAATAATCTTGGCCACGGCTTACCCTTGAGTGAGATACGGAATACTCGGGTGGCCACTAGGACGACAACTCCCACGAAGGACAAGGTGAAGCGAAAAGCAAGGGTGTCGATCGGATTGGCGTACGAGAGTGCGACACGGACAAACATAAACGATAACCCGATGATGATCGCATAGATGAGTACGGCAAGATAGGCGTAGAATCGAGCGCTTTGAATCTTGGTTTGCAAAGATGATCTCCTCCTATTAGAGAATGATTGGATTGACCTGTAATTGAATCGTAAGGCATCCCATCTCAAGGCTCAATTTGAAAAAAACACAACTGTATCGGTACAGTTATGATCGGCAGATCTAGAGCGAGGGCGCTTTTTAAGCTATAGTGTGACATAGGAATTACGTGAGATTGATATCTAAGCATGGGGTGCTAGAATCATGAAGAAATATTTGGAGATCTTGGCAGATATTGAACAAAAGAGAAGGATAGGTATATTTCGTCCGGGACAAAAGCTGCCCTCAGTGCGCCAAGCAGCGAATTTGTACGGTTGCAGCATCAACACGGTGACACGGGCTTATGCAGAGTTAGAAAAACGTCATTCCGTCTATTCCATACCGCAAAGCGGATACTATATGGTGGAGGATGAAGAGGAGGATGCGGGTACGGATGTCAAGATCATTGATTTTGCCTCGTCTTCACCCGATCTGAATGTATTTCCATACCGGGATTTTCAGCATTGCCTGAACAAGGCTATCGACACATATAAATACCAACTGTTCACCTATGGAGACACAAAAGGGCTTCTCGCTTTACGCGAAACGCTTGTTAGACATCTAGCTGATGATCAAGTGTTTACGAAGGCTTCGCAAATTGTTGTGACATCTGGCATACAACAGGCGCTTCAGACGATAGCGAAAATGCCGTTTCCAAACGGCAGGACAACCGTTCTGGTGGAGCAGCCAAGCTATAATTTATTTTTGAAATTCCTTGAGGCAGAGGGGCTGACAGTAAAAGTCATAGCTCGTACTGCAAACGGCATCGATCTACTGCAACTAGAGGAGCTATTCCGTGGCGGGGAGATAAAATGCTTCTACACGATGTCGAGGCATCATAATCCACTCGGCACATCCTACGGTGTCAGAGAGAAAAAGACGATCGCTCGTCTTGCTGTCAAGTATGATGTGTACGTGATCGAGGATGATTATATTGCGGATCTCGGAGACAAGCGAGGGTTCGATCCGATATTTGCATATGACCAGAGCGAGCATGTGGTGTATTTGAAAAGCTTCTCCAAAATCATCTTCCCTGGATTGCGTTTAGGTGCAGTGGTACTCCCTGAATCGCTTTTGCATCACTTTCACAGCTATAATGGACAGAACGTTGCGGCCATGCTGTCACAGGCTGCTCTTGATATTTATATCAAAAACGGAATGTATGAGAGACACCGGGAGAAGATATATCGTCAATATGAATCGAGGTTCCAGACCTTGCATGATGCGCTCAAGAGATATAATGAGGGGCTGCTTGAAGTGGCGGATGCCCAATCGGGTGTGTTTACGAATTTCAAGGTACCACAGGCAGTCAATCTGGAAAGAGTGGTAGAGCGGCTGAAAGAACGTGGGATTCTCGTAACAAGCGGGAAAGTGTTCTATCTCTCGGACTACCTTGCGCGAGATAAATTTTTGCGAATCAGCATTTCTCGTGCCCAACCGGAGCAAATAGATGAGGGAGTAAAAGCTGTTGTTGAGGAAGTAAAACGGGGTATGAACGTGTAATCGTTCAAGAACACCATTTAGAAAGAGGGATGTTGCTTGAAGAGAAACGTCTTGTATATTGAAGATAATGAGAAAATAGGCAGTTGGGTTAAAGAAGAATTGGAGCAGCGAGGATTCTCAGTTCAGTGGTTGCTTTCTGGTGAGGGTGCCGATAAAGAAGTTAACCAGCAGGACGTCGTTATTTTGGACATTATGTTACCGGGGTTAGATGGATTTACGGTGGGAAAACGATTGAAGAAGGCAGCTCCTGCTGTTCCTATTTTGCTGTTATCTGCTCGAACCTCGATCGAGGACAAGGTGGATGGATTACAATTTGCCGATGACTATTTAACGAAACCGTTCCATACGGAAGAATTGGTTGCTAGACTAGAAGTGCTAATCCGTCGAACGGGTGGAACACCTACCGAACGTATCTCACTGGGGAATCAGATTGAAGTGGATCCAGAAGGCCAAATGGTCTATGACAAACGCACGGGAGAAGAAATTATTTTGACAGGGAAACAACATCAAATCTTAATGTACTTCTTGCGGCATCCTAATCAAGTTATACCCAAAGAGCAAATCTATGAAGCCATTTGGCAAGAATCCTATATTACGGGTGACAAAACAATTCAGGTGCATATCCATCGACTACGTCAAAAACTGGAACGTGACCCGGATTCTCCGGAGATTATAGAGACGCTAAAGGGAATTGGCTATCGGGTGAAACTATGAAGCAGACAGGATCCTTATTTCGTCGTTTTCTAAAAATCCATTTTCTGTTCATCTTTTTACCTCCGATGATTCTCATGTTCTTCAGTGCCTTTTTTGGGGGTTCTGGTATCCCTAAAAAAGAAATGAATCCATTAAATCTGTTTTATATTACCGTATTTTTGTTTGGTTTGATTATTGTCGCGTTTGTGATCTTATCGTGGTTGTTCTTCTTGAAACTTCAGAGACGTCTCTCTCACTTGCAAGAAGTCATGTCAATGACAGCTAGAAACAGCGCATTTCCTAAACCCGTATCTGTTCAATCGGATCGTATGGATGAGATCGACCAGTTAGGAAGTTCTTTTAATTGGATGATGCAGCAGCTTGAGGACAGTCGCAAGCGAGCCTATGAAGAGGAATTATTACGACATCGACTTATTGCGAATTTATCACACGACTTACGAACACCACTTACGATTTTGAGAGGACATGTCACCCGATTAAATCATGAGTCCGTTAGTCTAGAAGGGCAACTCTCTTTAACAGAGATGGACCATACGATTACTAGAGTCGGAGTGCTAATGGATGATTTACTGTCCTACACTTTGCTTACATCAGGGAAATATCCATTTGAGCCCGCGTCAACGGATATTGGACGTTTAGTCAGAGCTTCTGTTGCTGCGTGGTATCCTGTTTTTGAGGAGAAAGAAATTCAACTGGATGTTGATTTGCCGGCAGACGAAACTTTTTATTGGGAAGTAGATCCGAAATGGATGACACGGGTTCTGGATAATTTATTTCAGAATATTATTCGCCATGCGGCTGAAGGGAAATATGCAAACATTGTGGTTGATGCAGCAAAAGAACAGATCCTCGTTGCAGACCGTGGTCCCGGTATGGACAACTCTTCCTATGAACGTGGGGTAGGGATGGGGTTATCGACTTGTGACTATATGTTAAATAAGATGATGCTGAAAGCGAATATTACATCCAATGACAAGGGAACAAGAGTAGCAATTGGTCGAGCTTAACCTAAAGGTAACCCAGAAGTAAACCACAGAATCGCCGGGATGTAACTTTGCTTCTATATAATTGGACCATAACAGAAAGGGAGTGTTATGGTTGCTTGAAATTAGGAACTTGGTTAAGCGTCGCGGAGCTCAAGAAATCTTATCTGGAATCAGCTTTAAGGCGAGACCAGGTAGAGTCACTGGTTTTTTAGGTCCAAATGGGGCAGGGAAGAGTTCGACCCTTCGCATATTGCTTGGGTTAGATCGTGCGACTTCTGGGACCGCACTCATTAATGGAAAGCCATTCGCACAATTGCATCATCCATTAGCAACAGTGGGCGCTGCACTGGATGGGTCTGGAGCGCATCGTAGCCGAACAGGACGAGCACACTTGCGTTGGATGGCTTGTGCCGCAGGATTGCCTCGCTCACGTGTCGAGGAAGTTTTGGAAATCGTAGGTCTTACAAAAGCAGCGGGTCAAAGAGTAGGGAAGTATTCTCTGGGAATGGGGAAAAGACTCGGAATGGCAGCCGCGTTATTGGGTGATCCTGAGATATTGATTTTGGATGAACCCGTGAACGGGCTTGATCCGGAAGGAATACGCTGGATTCGGACGTTTTTGCGTGAACGTGCTGAGTCTGGAAACACCGTATTGTTATCCAGTCACCTCATAGGAGAGCTTGCAGAGACGGTTGACGATGTGGTCATCATGAAGCATGGGAAAATTGTTGCCTCTGGAACACTGGAGGAAGTAACAGGGTACCATTCCTCGCTGGAGGAAGCTTATTTTGCCCTAACAGCTGACAAAGCAGGTGGAATGGGATGAGAGCCTTTAATGCAGAACTGTCCAAATTGTTCTCCTTACCGGGGATTTGGCTGTCCTTACTTATTGGGGCATTCGCTCCAGCGCTCATAGCCGCCTTAGACAGTATGGCACAGAGAGCAGAAATCATTGCTGGAATTAGCACACGACTATCGGAAGTTGGCTATATTGGATTCGCTCTTGGGGTGCAAGGTGTCATTATACTCGGTGTGCTTGCTGTCAGCAGCGAGTATTCGATAGAGAGCAGTGAATCGGGTGGAGGACAACAGATTACAACAAGCTTAACGGTTGTCTCATCAAGGCTTCATTTATTACTGGCAAAAGCAGGCGCAGTGATCGTGGTCAGCATACTGCTATGTATTCTGGCTATTATGACAACAATATCAGCCACGTATCTTGTTCTTGGTGAATATACTCCTGCATTTGAATGGTCCAAGCTGTTCGGTGCAGTCTGTTACTGGGTATTTACTGCTCTTTTAGCATTTGGGATTACGGTTCTTACCAAGAATGGCACGATTCCGCTTGCGGTACTTATCATTAATACATCGTTTGTGTCCTTTAGTTTCCTGCTGTCCAAGGTCACAAAGCTGGCATTATACTTACCAGACCGAGTTGGAATTGAAATGTTTATGTTTACGAACGATCGATTTCTTCCTCCGTTTATGGGTGGATTAGTGATGTTTGCCTGGGTGGTCGTCCTTTTCATTACTGCAACCATTGTGTTTAATAGGAGGGACGTTGCTGCATGAGTGTCTCTTCTAGTAAAAGGTTCACACGAACCCTTCGTGCTGAAATGGATAAATTAATAACGCTACCCTCGGTATGGATTACTCTTATATGTACATTCATTCTTAATCTAGGAGTTGTTGCAGCTTTTACTTCGGTTGGTCTAGAAGGGGCAGCAGGGACGCAGGGGATATTGATCATAGGGCTTTCATCTATGGGTTATCTTCAAGCTGGATTCATTATCCTTGGGATCCTAACAACTTGTTCAGAGTACACTGGTGGACAGATTCGAACTACATTAACTGCGATACCTTGGCGTAGCCTACAATTAACCACCAAGCATTTAGCATTGGCCATGGTGACTATTCCCGCGGGGTTTATTATCGTTGTTTTAGGTATGCTATATACTTGGATAAGAATGAGAGACATAGCAGTAGGGGTTGATATAGACACCCTGATTGAGGTAATAATAGGAGCGACAGGCTACTTAACCTTAACCTCACTACTCAGTGCAGCTGTAGGTGCTATAATCAGACGAACCACTCCAACTTTAGTGATCCTGCTTGGTTATTATTTCATTGTCAGTCCATTGATGAAAGGCTTATTGCGTAGCTTTATTACTTACTTGCCGGATGCGGCGGGGCAATCTATGTATAGACCGTCTTCCATGGATGAATTAAATGCTCTAACACCTGTGCAGGGGACAGGAATATTGATGTTGTGGGCACTGATCTTGATTGCTGCAGCTGTTGTATTTTACCGTAAGAGAGATGCCTAAGTCACGCTTATTTGACTAAACGCCTGAAAACATAAACTGCATTTTCATCTGAAGGAGGTAAGATCAAGGAAGATAAGCGTTCGTCTAGCATCATAAAGAAAGTAATTCAAGAACAACTAGGGCTGAAAATCGGTTTGAATACATATGTACAAAATACGGGTTTTGTGAAAAAGTCGATGCTGAAAGACCGCTGGAACCACTTTGGTTGCTTCCGGCGGTCTGTTGCTTCTATTCTACTTGTCCATATTATTAACTGCTTTGCGCATTTCCTCATCGGTTAAGTGCGTATAGATCATCGTCGTCTGAATGGACGAATGGCCCAATTGATTCCTCAGACGCGGCACGTCATTGTTCTCCTGATGATAACGCGTTGCGAAGGAATGCCGTAGCGAGTGAACCGTTAAGGCCGGTTTACCGTAAGCCGTTGCGTATTTCTCGATTAGTTTCTCGATTGATCTAGGCGTTAACCGCCGGTTTTTGCCTTTGCGTCCGATTGGCGCTGCCAAAAACAAGTACGTTTCTGACTTCTCCGGTTTATACCGAGCTTCGCGAACTTTGATATAATTATCCAAATCCGCTTTTGCTTGTTCGCTAAAATACACGTATTGTTCTTTGTTGCCTTTGCGGATGACCCGTACCAAACCTTTGTTCATGTCGAGATCTTCCAGGTTGATGCCGGCGACTTCCGATAAACGTAATCCGGATCCAAGAATCAATGAAACTATCGCCGTATCACGCTCGCGATTAAATTCGTGAAACTGATATAGCCGCTTGTTGTCGCGGTTTTGCGCCCCGAAATCGTAAGCCACAAACTGCCGGAATAGTTCAAAATCGTCCGCCCGCAGGATTTTGCCTTCAATCCGATTAGCGATCGTTTCCTGGGTTTCTTTCATGGCATTAAATTCTATCTTGGCCATCACATTACGTTCGAGATAAGGCTTGAGCTCAACGGTTTCGGCTTTGTTTTGCAAATAATCGAATAACGACTTAAGCGCAGACAGCTTCCGGTTGATCGTCAACTTCGAGTTGCTTAGTTGATATTCCAGGAACGTCAAAAAACTTTCGATTTCACGAACAGTCAGTTTCTCAAGGACAGACAATTCAACTTCTTTGCGGCTGGAAGCGGCAAAACGTTCAGCCACGAGCCAATCAAAAAAGATAATATAATCGTGGCAGTAATTTAATAGCGTAGTGTGCGAGAGCTTGCGTTTGCGTGTGTCTATGTATTCAGCAACATACCAGGGTAAATCCGTTAATTTCTCATCGATGCGGCTCATATAATGCGATTTCGTAATTTTATCCATTCGAACACGCACCTCCTGATTCTAGAATAATCCATATATATAATTTCGTCAAATTATTATTTTACGTAATA
>RCUU01000550.1_pt1 | contig 20299 bp, 18 predicted proteins | sample 2166211 | NCBI WGS metagenome assembly RCUU01 (sample SAMN09932620, study PRJNA488358) | compost metagenome | feature: garden; material: soil; isolation source: compost soil in phenylacetic acid-enriched culture | place: Germany: Experimental Botanical Garden Goettingen | collected 2016-01-27
TCAGTTTCTGCATCGCCCATCGCTTCAAGCCGATCTACATCGCCTTGCTCGGCACCAACCTGCCGGTGATTGGCGTTCACCACGCCTTTGGCGATTATCAGCGGCGCACGCGCAAGCTCTTCGCCCACCTGTTCGGCAAACGCCTGAGCCTGCTGGGTGTGTCCGATGCGGTGCGCGACGATATGCGCAAGTGCTTGCCCAATTGGCCGACCGGGCGCATTCGCACGCTGTACAACCGCATCGACACCGATGCCCTGCAAGCTGCGCAGTTGCCTCGCGAGCAGGCACGTCAAACCCTGGGCCTGGACAGCGATGCCTGGATCGTCGGCAATGTTGGCCGCTTGCACCCGGATAAGGACCAGGCCACGCTTCTGCGCGGTTTTGCCCAGGCCCTGCCGAGCCTGCCCAAGCCTGTGCAATTGGTGATCATGGGCAAGGGGCGTCTGGAGCAGGATCTCAAGGAGCTGGCCAACGAGTTGGGTATCAACGCCTATGTTCGTTTCGCCGGCCAGGTAGCCGATGCACGGCTGTATTTCCGTGCATTCGATGCCTTTGCCTTGAGTTCGGACCACGAGCCATTCGGCATGGTCCTGCTTGAGGCCATGGCCGCCGGCGTGCCGTTGCTGGCGACCGCCTGTGGTGGCGCCAAAGAGGTGGTCGAAGGCGTTGGCATTCTGTTCCCCCTCGGCGATGCCTCGCACCTGGCGCAAGGCTTGCTGCACCTGGCCACGCTGGACGCCGAACAGCGCCAGGCGTGTGCTGAACTCATGCAGCAGCGCTTGCATGAGCGTTTTTCCGATCACGCAGTGCGTGAGGCTTTCTGGCGACTGCCGCAAGTCACCGACCTGACTGCGGAGGCTTGATGCTCAACCGAATCAAAGGCTGGCGCGAACGCGGCTGGACAGCAGTGGATGCTGCAACCTATGCACAAGCCTGGCAGCGCTTCGGCGGCAGTGTGGCCACCCACCCGCTGGTCATCGAGCAACTGGCGGACCTTGCGCAAATCCCGGTGCGCTACCTGGCCTGGGAACAGGCTGGCGACATCAAGGCGGCGATTCCGACTTGGGGGCGGCACCTGGCCTTGTCCAAAGAAGTGCTCAAGCGCCAAGGTAAAAAAGGTCTGTATGACTTGGGCAATGCCGAGTTGATCCTGCCCGCGGCCGTGGACGCCGAGGCGCCGCTGCGTCATGCCGGGCGTTATCTCTCGGCACTCAACGAAGGCCGCTTCAGTGATCTGAAGCCACAGCCGGAAAGCCTCGCCATGGCCCGGGAACCTGAGGAGCTTTCGAAAAAATTCCGCTATAACCAGCGTCGCGAACTGCGTTTGCTGGAAGAGGCCGGTGGTGTAATACGACCGGTCAGCGACTTCAGCAGTGCCGAGTTGTCCACGATCTACTGCGATCTGTTCCTGCGCCGCTGGGAATTTCCGGCGACCGGTGCCGAGCGCATGGCGGAAGTGATCGAGCGCTTGCGTTCGTTGCTGATCGGCTCGGTGGTGTTCCTTAATGATGCGCCAATCGCCATCCAGTTGGTCTACCGGGTCGAAGCGCCCGAGTGGATCAGCGTCGAGTACATCAACGGCGGTGTCGACCCGCAGACCCGAGCGTTCAGCCCCGGCAGTGTGTTGAGCTTCCTCAATACCCAAAGCGCCTGGGAAGATGCCCGCGCCCGGCAAAAGCCGCTGCGCTTTTCCTTCGGGCGTGCTGACCGTGAGTACAAGGACCGTTGGTGCAACCCCGTACCGGTGTTCCAGGTTTGAGCCGCAAGCAGCAGTTGCTCAAGCGTCACCGGCGCAATAAGCGCCTGGGCTTGTTGCTGGGGTTGTTGCTGCTGGTGGGCATCGGTGTGTGGGTCGCCTGGTGGTTGCCCCTGTTGTTGGCTGTGCTGGGCTGGGTGGCACATGAGGCCTGGTTCGCCGACCACCTGTTCTATTCGCCAGGCGAAGATTACCAATACCGCTTCCCTGAAGGCAGCGAGCAGCCCGCGCTTGGCTTCGACGGCGAACTCCTGCGGCTGAAACAACCGCTGAGCCTGCAAGGGGATGAGACGCTCATCCTCGGTGTACAGCTTAAAAGCCGCTGGCTGGGGCGTTTCCTCGACCCGGTGGTGGAGTTGGCGAGTGCACACGAGAGCGACCGGCAAACGTTCGAACGTGGGGTCAAGGGCATGCGTTACCTGAACCTCACGGGCTTGTCGCAACCCCTGCTGGAAGGTGGCTTGCGCATTCGCGGGCACTTCTGTCGCCTGCTCGGCGAGCCGGTGCTTTGGGTATTTCGTCATCCGGATTATCGCCAGCAGCGGGTCATGGTCATTGCACCCCATGCCGATGATGCCGAATTGGCCGCCTACGGTCTGTACAGCCAGGCCGCCGAAACCTGGATCGTGACCCTGACGGCGGGTGAGATCGAGGCCGAACATTACCAGCAAATGGGGATGGCACCCGCGGATGCGGCGCGCATGAAGGGGCGTTTGCGTGCATGGGACAGCCAGGTAGTACCTCGTTGGGCCGGTGTGCCGGAGGCGCATTGCGTGCAGCTGGGGTATTTTTGCTTGCAGCTGCCGGCCATGCAGGCAGCGCCTGACCAGCCGATGGCTTCCCGTGAAGCGCAATTGAGCGATACGCGCCTGTTCCGCCAGTTCAATACACAGGTGTTGCCGGGTGACGCCGATGGCGCACCGACCTGGAATAACTTGTTGGCAGACATGCAGGCCTTGTTGTTACTCGCCAAGCCGCAAGTTGTGGTGATGCCGCAACCAACGCTGGACCCCCACCCGGACCATATCTGCGCCCAACAAGCCGTGCTTCAGGCCCTGCAAGGCTTGCAATGGCAACCGCAGGCGCTGCTCGGCTATGCGAACCATCTGCATGACAACGATCGCTGGCCCATGGGGGACACGGGGACCGGCGTGAGTTTGCCGCCGGTGCTCGAGGCCGGTCAGACCTGGCTGCCGTATTGCCTGCCGTTGGACCTTGCCCGGCAGCGCGACAAGGCAATGGCGCTGGGTATGATGCATGACCTGCAGCCACGCCCGCCCTTCAAGCGGCGGCTGCGTCGGGTGATACAGCGCGTACTGGCCGGACGGCATGAGTCGCCGTATGGCGAGAATGAGTTTTTCCGCAAAGCCGTGCGCAAGCATGAAGTGTTCTGGCGTATAGATGTCTAACGAGATCGTTCGTGGCCGCCCCGCGCCGCAAGGAAGATGATGAAAGTTTTATTTCTGGTGCAGAAAGAGCAGCGTGCCATTCTTGATCGCCTTTACGAAGGCGTTGCAGCGCACTGCGAATGCGACCTGCGTTGGTTGAGCAGCGCCGAGCAGCGCAACCTGCGTGGCTATTTCCGTCGGGAAGTCGACGTCACCCAGTACGATCGAATCGTTTTCTTCCTACGCTTCAAGCAGGAAATTCGCCAGGTTGGCTTCATCAAGACCATCCCCAACCTGGTCATTCTCGAGCACGATGCCTACCAGAACTACATTGCGTGCAAGTACACCGGCAAGTTCAGTGCTCATTACCGCAAGCTGCCCTGGGCACGCGTGATCAGTTCCGGCTACATGGTCAGCGAACGCCTGCGCCAGGAAGGCTTCGACGCGGTCTTCGTGCCCAAGGGCTACGACGACGCGTTGCTGAGTGATCAGGGGCGCGAGCGGGATATCGAACTGGCATTCGTCGGCAGTACCAACAGCGTTGCCTACAGCGGCCGCAAGGCCCTGCTCGATGAGCTGGGCCGGGTCGAAAACCTGGTCGTCACCCGCACCAAGTCCGGCGAGGACTACTGCGCCACTTTGAATCGAATTCGTTTTTTTGTAAGCGCCGATGTGGGGATGGGCGAGTACATGATCAAGAATTTCGAGGCAATGGCCTGTGGTTGCGTGTTGTTGGCCTTCGATCAGGGAAAGGAGGAGAACCGCGCCCTGGGATTGGAGGATATGCACAACGTCGTGTTCTATGGCAGCATCGCGCAGTTGCAAGAAAAGCTCGCCAGGCTGCGTGCCGAACCCGCCCTGGCACAGCAGATCGCCAGCAACGGCCAAGCCCTGGCAGCAACGAAATACACCTTCGGTGAGATAGGACGACGCATCGTTGAGGAGCTGCAGCCACCTTTGCGCCCGCATCCGCCCTTGAACCTTTGGATGCGTTTGCGTCTAAAGCTGGGTATTTGACCGACGCGCCGCGCGCAAAAATTTAGCTACCCCTGCGCCGCATTTGCAGGGCTGATGGAGTGATGGTTGGGTGCAATTCAGCCAAGAAAGTGATGTGACCCTCGTTGTCACCAGTTGTGGACGATTCGACCTTTTGCAGCTCACGCTCGATAGTTTCGATCGGTACAACACAGCGCCCATTCGCGAAGTCTTCATCACCGAGGATTCCGGCGACGATGCCGTGCATGAGGCTATTCCCGCCAACTGGAAGGGGCATTGCCGCGTTTTCGTCAACAAACCGAAGCTGGGGCAGTTGGCTTCGATCGATCTGGCCTATGGTCACGTCAAGACGCCTTACATCTTTCATTGTGAAGATGACTGGCAGTTCTACAGGCCAGGTTTTGTCGAGGATTCCCGTGCGATTCTCGACGTAAGCCCGCACCTGTTGCAGGTGTGGCTGCGCAACTACATCTACGACCTGGGCGTGAACAGTCCCTATATCCATTTGGGTGAGCGCCAGCGCATTGCCGGCATTCCTTGCTATCCATTGCTTTCGGACAAGCCGGAATGGCAAAGCTTTTCATTGAACCCTGGCCTGCGCCGCATCAGTGATTATCAACTTTGTGCGCCATTTGCAGCGCACAGCGGCGAAAAATCATTGTCCAAACGCTATGCCGAGTTGGGTTTGACAGCCGTGACCCTTGAAGGTGACGCGGTATTGCACACGGGGTTTGGCAACCATGTCGAGCTGCCGCAAGAGGTCTTACGCAAGGCTCGACGTCGCCGCCGCGAACAAGTCAAGCTAGGCTGTATGTTATTGGCAGGTATCTTGATTGGAGCGGGCATTGGCTTCTATTTTTATTGAACCCGCCCATGCGAACCCTGTGATACGTGGAAAAAGGCGTTCTGCCCCATGAATGTCATTAACGTGATGTGGGCCGGCGGTTCGCCTTATGCCTCAGTGCATAAGGTCCATCAGCAGATACTGTCACTCGCCGAGCCCGGTACTTCGGTCAACACCTGGTTGCTGCAAGGGCAGGCAATTGGCGGCATCGACGATATCGGCCAGTCTCGCGAGTGGCACCTGCCTCATCGCCTGCTCAAAGGTCGGCATCTCTGGGGGCTGCTCAAGCCCTGGTTGCAAGCCAGGTTGCACCGTGCACTGGCCGACAGCGATGCCCAGGTCCTGCTGCTCGATGGGCTCGGCGTGGCGCGCGTGCTTTTGCCGATACTGCTGGATTTGCCGAATACGCGCGCCGTGGTGATTTTCCATGGCTCTACCCGGTTGCGCGATTCCGACCGAACGTTATTGCGTAATTTCCCGGCGTCGCGCCTGGCCCTGGTCGCGGTTTCACGTACCCTGGCGGTTTCGCTGGAAGACGATTTGTGTTTACCCGTCATACCGCTGCGCAGTGCCCTGGAGCCCACGAGCTACTGTGCAAGGTTGCTGGCGCGCGATGCTGCCCGTCGTGAACTGGGCATAACCGAGCCGGATGTGCGCGTGATGGGGGCGGTTGGGCGCCTGGTCGCCGACAAAGGCTTCGATTATATGCTTGATGCTTTTGCCGTCGTGCTCAAGCAGCAGCCGGAATTGCGGTTGGTGATCGTCGGTGAAGGGCCTGCTCGCACGGCGCTGGAGCAGCAGGTCAAGCGCCTCGGCTTGCAGGGGAAGGTAATGCTTCCGGGGCACCGTCAGGGCCTGGAAAAATTCTATCGTGGCTTCGATTGGGTGCTGATCCCCTCGCGCGATGAGGGGCTGGGCCTGGTGCTGCAGGAAGCGGTCATGGCTGGAGTGCCAGTACTGATCAGCGATCTCCCGGTTTTTCGCGAGCAATTGGGGGACGCCGGCTGTTATGCGGCCATCGGTGATCCGCGCGCGTGGGCGCAGGCGATTGCGAGTTGCGCCGCGCTGGACGCCAAGCTGATTGCCGATGACCAGCTGCGTGCACTGTCGCCGGAAGCCGCTTGGCAGCGTTTTAGCCTGGAGACGCGCTCGCTGCTGGGCAGCGAGCCCGAATCAACCCGGCAGTAAGGCCTGTTCGAGTGCCTGGAGCGGGAATTCGCTAGCGAGCCGTTCACGGGCTATATAACGGGCAAAATGCTGCAGGTTACGTTTGACCAGGCGCGCCGACAACGGCGAACGCAGGAAGCGCATGTCGGCCACATCAATCAAACCCAGCTTTCCTTCGGGTGTTACGACAATATTTCCCAAGTGCAGCGAGCGGAAATAGATGCCCGACTGATGGAGGCTGCGGATCAAGCCAACCAATGAAGGCAGTGCCTCGTTCCAGCTGAAGCCTGGCTGGGCCGTGCGTTGACGCAAGGTCTCCCCTGGCAGGGGGCTGTAGAGCACGGCGGTCATGCCGGGTTTATCGAGCGTGTGGAAACTCAGCACGTGCAGGGTCGGTACGCCGAGCTTTTCCAGTTGCACGGCATTATCGATAAAGCGTTTCGAATAGGGCCTGAGCAATGCCGAAGAAAAAAGGCGTTTGCGGCGAAACAGTTTGAGGATATTGCCATCTTGCAACAGGTACACTTTGGCCCCGAAGCTATCGGCCTCCAGTATTCTGGCACCGATGATCATCTGGTCTAGGGCGGCCTGGGTAAGCCGGGTGCATTGCATCGTATCAAGCCTTGTCGTTTGGGCGAGCAGTATGACGGGCAATGATGCCGAAAAACTGAAAGATTCACCATGCCGGGATGGCTGATTCGATGGGGAGAGGGTTGATGCATGCAAGTCGTTGGTCTCAGATGTGGATGTCTGCTGGCCTGTTCTGGTTTTTGCTGGCTATCGCATTTGCACCGAGCAACAAGATCTATCAGCAAGGCCTGGTTGCGCTCTTGTGGTTGCCGACAATAGTGCTCGCCTGGTCGGCCCGCGCGCATCTGCTTGAGGTCTGGAATAGCCAGCGCTTGCTGTGTGTAGCATTGTTATCACTCTTGGGTTGGGCAGGCCTGAGCCTGTTATGGAGCGGTTCGCTCGATACTGGCCGCGAAGTGAAGCGTCTCTTGTATATCTCTTTGTTTTTCCTGTTTTTTCCTATCCTGGCCAGCGGCAGTACCGAGCGGGTAAAGACGCTCATGCAATGGTGCGGGATGCTCCTTGGTATCGCTGCATTGGCTTCGATCATCAAGTTCTACGTGCTTGGCGGACAAGCGTGGGTTGCCCGGCTCGAAGGGATTGGTGAGCTTTCGCATCCTATTCTTGGGGCTTATGTCATTGCCGCGGCGATTGTCTGGCTGCTGCATTGGCCTCCGCGTCACCGTGGGCTGCAGGTTCTCTGGGGCGCATCGCTGGTGTTGCTTGCTGCATTCGTCGTGTTTGGCCAAAGTCGTGGAGCGGCGCTGGCATTGCTGTTTACTGTGGTGGCAATGCCCATCTGGTGCCGTGATCGGCGCAGCTGCTTGTTGGCAGCCGGCGCAATCGTCGCGGCGGGGGTGGGCTTCTGGCTGCTGGAGCCACTGGTCCTGTCACGCGGTTTCTCCTATCGCCCGGAAATCTTTCAGGCCAGTTTGCAAATGATCGCAGAGCATCCTTGGGGTGGTCTTGGCCTTGGCGCGCCGTATGGGGTGACTGCAAGCGGTTTGGATTTCGACCATTCGCATAACATGCTTACCCACATTGCTATCGAACTGGGCTTGCCGGGCCTTGGGCTGTGGCTATTGGTATGGCTGGCGGTCTTGCTCGCTGCCTGGCGCAACCGCGATACCCTCATGGGCAAGGGGGTGCTCGGGCTGTTCGTGTTCTCGTCGGTGGCCATGCAGTTCGACGCCGCGAGCTTGTCGGGCACGCCGCGCGCCGAATGGTTCATTACCTGGCTGCCGGTTGGCCTGGCCACTGTTTTGACGTGGGCGCATGCCCCAGGGCGAGCCTGTGATAAAATCGCCCGTTCTTCATAAACAGTGAGCGAGAAGATGAGTGATTCACCACCAGCAGTGGAGCAGGGCTCCAGCCTGAAAATCTATTTTCGGCTGCTCGGTTATGTGAAACCCTATGTCGGCATCTTTCTGCTCAGCATCGTCGGTTTCATAATCTTCGCGTCGACTCAGCCCATGTTGGCCGGCATCCTCAAATATTTTGTCGATGGGCTGAGCAACCCTGAAGCAGTGTTGTTCCCCAACGTCCCCTACCTGCGGGACCTGCAATTGCTGCAAGCGGTGCCGCTGCTGATCATCCTGATCGCCGCCTGGCAAGGCTTGGGCTCGTTTCTGGGCAACTACTTCCTGGCCAAGGTTTCCCTGGGGCTGGTGCATGACCTGCGCCTGGAGTTGTTCAACAAGCTTCTGGTCCTGCCCAACCGCTACTTCGATACCCACAACTCCGGGCATCTGATTTCACGCATTACCTTCAACGTGACCATGGTCACCGGGGCTGCCACCGATGCGATCAAGGTCGTGATCCGCGAAGGCCTGACCGTGGTCTTCCTGTTCGGTTACCTGTTGTGGATGAACTGGAAACTGACCCTGGTCATGCTGGCGATCCTGCCCTTGATCGCCTTCATGGTCGGTAATGCCAGCAAGAAGTTTCGCAAGCAAAGCAAGAAAATCCAGGTGGCGATGGGCGACGTCACCCACGTGGCTTCGGAAACCATCCAGGGCTACCGGGTGGTGCGCAGCTTCGGCGGTGAAAAATACGAGCAGGATCGGTTCGCCAGCGCCAGTCAGAGCAACACCGACAAGCAGTTGCGCATGACCAAGACCGGTGCGGTCTATACACCGATGCTGCAATTGGTGATCTACACCGCCATGGCGGCCCTGATGTTCCTGGTACTGTTTCTGCGTGGCGATGCCAGCGCCGGTGACCTGGTTGCCTACATCACCGCCGCGGGTCTGTTGCCCAAGCCGATTCGCCAGCTTTCCGAGGTCAGCTCGACCATCCAGCGAGGCGTTGCCGGTGCCGAAAGCATTTTCGAGCAACTGGATGTCGAGCCGGAAGTCGACAACGGTACGGTCGAGCGCGAGCGCGTGAGCGGTCAACTCGATGTGCGTAACCTGACGTTCACCTATCCGGGCACCGAGCGCGAAGTGCTGAGTGATATCAGCTTCACCGCGATGCCGGGCCAGATGATCGCCCTGGTCGGGCGTTCGGGCAGTGGCAAGTCGACCCTGGCCAGTCTGATACCGCGCTTCTATCATCACGAACACGGGCAGATCCTGCTCGACGGTGTCGACATCGAGGAATACCGCCTGCGCAACCTGCGTCGGCATATTGCCCAGGTTACCCAGCATGTCACGCTGTTCAACGATTCGGTTGCCAACAACATTGCCTATGGCGATCTGGCCGGCGCGCCACGTGAGCAGATCGAAGCGGCGGCAGCGGATGCGTATGCCAAGGATTTCGTCGATCAACTGCCTCAGGGCTTCGACACCCAGGTCGGGGAAAACGGCGTGCTGCTGTCCGGTGGCCAGCGCCAGCGCCTTGCCATCGCCCGTGCCCTGCTCAAGAACGCCCCCTTGTTGATCCTCGACGAGGCGACCTCGGCACTCGACACCGAGTCCGAACGGCATATCCAGGCAGCGCTCGACCAGGTCATGAAAGGTCGCACCACCCTGGTCATTGCGCACCGCCTGTCGACCATCGAGAAGGCCGATATGATCCTGGTGATGGACCAGGGCCGGATTGTCGAGCGCGGTACCCATGCCCAGTTGCTTGCGCAGAACGGCTTCTACGCCAGGCTGCACGCCATGGGGCTGGACGAGCCAGCCAAGGCTGACATTACCTGAAGCAACATTGCCAGGGCGGGTAACGCCCTGGCATGCCAAGGCATGCAATGTGTCATTGGCTGCTTCGAGTCGAATATTTCCCCATGAGCCTTTCGCACGCACTGATCTGGCGCCCGGCAAAGTCATTGCTATGCTTTCGTTGCTGTTGACGAGGATGATCCTTGGTCGGTGCGAGAGGGGGTTTGCATGCTGCAACGTTTCCTCTGGAAGCTACTGCCAAAGTCCCAGCGCACCTTTTTGTTGAGCCGCCTGCCTGTGCTCGATCGGCAGGCGGTGAACAAGTCGATGTCGGGCAGCATCCACTTTCCCGAGCCTTTCAGGCAGCGCTCATGCCTGTTCATTCATATACCCAAGTGTGCCGGCAATAGCATTTGCTCCGCCTTGTTCGAGGGTTGGTACCCTGGGCATTTGCCCTTGTATTGGTATCAACTGCAGTTTCCCGAGGAGTTTTCCCAGAGCTTCAAGTTCGCCTTTGTGCGCGACCCTCTGGAGCGGGCGTACTCGGCCTATGTGTATTTGAAAGACAACCCCCAGGGGCGGCGCGATGTTCCGGCGCAGCAGATGCTCGGCCGCTATCGGGACTTCGACCAATTCGTCAGCAAATGGCTGGATGCCGATAACGTGCGGCGGATATTGCACTTCACCCCGCAGGTCGACTTTCTGGTCGATTCAATGGGGCATCTGGCCATGGATTTTATCGGCTATCAGGAAAACCTCGACCAGGACTTCGAGACTGTCTGCCGGCATTTTGGCCTACAACTCCAGTTGCCCCACATCAATGCCTCAAAACGTAGTGGAGAGGCAGCGCAAGCGTGCTGCAGCGTCCGGACGCGCCGGTTGGTGCGCCGGGTCTATCAACGTGACTATGAGTTGCTGGGCTATGAGTGAGAGTCGATCCGCAAATGGCATACCTCTACAAACCTCCCTGGGCGTGGCAGCCCTGTCCGCCATGGCCAGGGCCTCGATCAAGGGGCAGAAACCGTACTGTGTGTGGCTGACCGGCTTGTCCGGTTCGGGCAAGACTACCTTGGGAAATGCGCTGGAGCTCGAGCTCAATCGTCGTTCGCGGCATACCTTCCTGCTCGATGGCGACAACGTGCGCAATGGCTTGTGCAAGGACCTGGACATGTCCGCCGCCGGGCGCAAGGAGAATATCCGGCGCTTGGCTGAAGTTGCGCGCTTGATGTTCGATGCCGGATTGATCGTGATCGTTTCGGCCATTTCACCGTTTCGTGCCGATCGGGATGCGGCCAGGGCGTTATTTGGTCCTGGTGAATTCATGTGCGTATATGTCAGCACGCCTTTCGATGTCTGTGCCCAGCGCGATCCGAAGGGGTTGTACCGGGCCGCGCTGCAAGGGCAGATCAAGCATTTCACCGGGCTCGACAGCCCTTATGAAGCCCCGCTCGACGCTGAATGCGAGATAGATACGACGTCATTGGATCTGCCTGGCGCGACACAAACGTTGTTGCGTCATCTGGGTATGCTTTAATCCACAAGCCTGAGGCGAACGCCATGCAAACCGGCGCTCAAGGCAGCGCCTTGCCTGTGCTAATATCGCCCCCCTTTTAATTTTGTATGTGGGTTGCTCCATGAAGTTGTCCATGCCGCGATTCGATCAAGCCCCTGTGTTGGTGGTCGGCGATGTCATGCTCGACCGCTATTGGCATGGCGGTACCTCACGCATCTCGCCCGAGGCCCCGGTACCGGTGGTCAAGGTCGAGCAGATCGAGGACCGTCCCGGCGGTGCGGCCAACGTTGCCCTGAACATTGCCGCGCTGGGTGCGCCGGCCTCGCTGATTGGCGTCACAGGCCAGGATGAGGCGGCGGAGAGCCTGGCCAACAGCTTGCACGCTGCCGGCGTGCGCGCCATTTTCCAGCGCATTGCGCACCAGCCAACCATCGTCAAGCTGCGGGTGATGAGCCGTCACCAGCAATTGTTGCGTATCGATTTCGAAGAGCCCTTTGCCACCGACCCACTGTCATTGGGTGCGGAGGTCGATAACCTGCTCGAGGGCGTCAAGGTCCTGGTGTTGTCGGACTATGGCAAGGGTGCCCTGAAGAACCACCAGGCCCTGATTCAGGCGGCGCGTGACAAAGGCATTCCGGTGCTGGCCGACCCCAAGGGCAAGGATTTCTCCATTTACCGCGGTGCCAGCCTGATCACGCCCAACCTCAGCGAGTTCGAAACCATCGTCGGCCGTTGTGCCGACGAAGCCGAATTGGTGGCCAAGGGTGCACAGTTAATGCATGAGCTGGAACTGGGCGCCTTGCTGGTCACCCGTGGCGAACACGGCATGACCCTGCTGCGCCCGGACCACCCGGCGCTGCACCTGCCAGCCCGGGCCCGTGAAGTATTCGATGTGACCGGTGCCGGCGACACGGTGATTTCCACCCTCGCAGCGGCTATCGCGGCTGGCGAGGAGTTACCCAATGCCGTTGGTCTGGCCAACCTGGCGGCCGGTATTGTGGTCGGCAAGCTCGGTACGGCGGCTATCAGCGCCCCTGAGCTGCGCCGCGCCATCCAGCGCGAGGAAGGCTCCGAGCGTGGCGTGTTGAGCCTGGACCAGTTGCTGCTGGCGATCGATGATGCCCGTGCGCACAAAGAGAAGATTGTCTTCACCAATGGCTGCTTCGATATTCTCCATGCCGGTCACGTGACCTATCTGGAGCAGGCACGGGCTCAAGGCAATCGCTTGATTGTGGCCGTCAACGACGATGCCTCGGTCAGTCGCTTGAAGGGGCCTGGACGGCCGATCAACAGCGTTGATCGACGCATGGCGGTGCTGGCCGGCCTCGGTGCCGTGGATTGGGTGATCAGCTTCCCGGAAGACACGCCTTCGAACCTGCTCAGCCAGGTCAAGCCCGACGTTCTGGTCAAGGGCGGCGACTATGGAGTCGAGCAAGTGGTGGGAGCCGATATCGTCAAGGCCTATGGCGGCCAGGTGAAGGTGCTGGGGCTGGTGGAAAACAGCTCGACAACCGCGATCGTCGAGAAAATCCGGAAGAACTGAAGGCAAGGCCGTCGCACCCGGCGACGGCTTGTCTACTTGTTCAAGCCGCCGCGAGCCAGCTGCAGCAATTGCCGAGCCTTGCCGGTAAAGCTGTGCAGCCCGGAGCGCGGCCGTTGTGGCTGGCTCAGGCCTTGTTGCCTGAGCCAATCCTTCCAGCGAATTCGTTCCTCCTTGACCAGCCAACCCTCCTGGTGGGCAAAACTCTCTGCCAGGTAGATTCCGCGGGTGCTGGCCGGTTGCAGTTGATCCTTGCTCAGGGTGTACAGCTCGGGGCAGGGGTGGCCGTCGTTGAGCGGCATCAGGTACAGGTCCGGGCTGTTGCGATTCAGGCGTGCCACCAGTTGGTCCTTTTCCAGGTGCTCGTCAACATGAAACAGGCTCAGTGCCCTGGCTTCGCGCGGCACCTGCAAGCGCAGGTCATAAATCAGCTGCAATGACGCGGTGGGCACGTGCACGTACGCCCGAGGTCGCTCGATCAAGTGCATGCTGCCACAGAGTACCGGCCGTGCCGCACCCGACAGCGGGGTCAGGCGAAATGGCATGGCGTCGCGGTAGTGCAGGGCTCCGGCATAGGGCGCCGGTAGCCAGGTTTCGTTGAAGCGCCCTCCCAGCCAGCCTTCGGGGGTTTCCAGCAAGCATTCTTCAGCCACTTCCTGAATGGCGGTATGCAACGGCAGGTTCAATTCGTGGGCCGGTACATAACCCGAAATCAGCTTGAGTACGACATCGCCACGGTCCTGGCGGCGCTGGCGCACCAGTACCCAGTAGTCGCGGTTTTGCCAGTTCAATGTCAGGCGTACGGAAACCCCGAGGTTGGCCAGCTCCACGGAGAAGCGTTCGCTGTCGCTGATTTCCACCCGTTTACGCCGCTGCAGGGTCTGGGCGAAGTTCAGGGGCATGCCAACGCTGTGATAGCTCAGGCCTTCAGGTGTCGCCTCGACGTGCAAGGGCAGGGTCTTGAAGGTGCTGGGGTTCTTCTTCATCAGGGTACGCGGCATGTCGGCTCCTATGTCTTTGGGGCAGCCGCGAAGGCGGCGCTAACGCTTGCCCAGGACAGCCGCGGCAGTGGCCACGTTATGGGCAAGGTGCACGGGATTGATTGTCCCGATAATGGCACTGGCGATACCCGGATGGCCAAACAGCAGTTCGAAACTGGCGCGTACCGGATCGACGCCGGGGGTCAGGCACACATGGCCACTGGCCAGGGCTTTCTTGACCAAAATGGCTTTGCCATGGGTGGCGGCGTAATCGATGACAGGCTTTTCGTGCTGCTCGTTGAGATTGTAGGTGACCATGGCACAATCGCCTTGTTCAAGTGCCTTGAGGCCGCCCTCGACGGTTTTGCCGGACAAGCCGTAACTGCGGATCTTGCCTTCACGCTTGAGTTCGGCAAGCGTTGCATACACGCCGCTGTCGTTGAGGATGCTCAGGTCATTGCCGTCGGAATGCACCAGGACCATATCGATCACATCGGTTTCCAGGCGTTTGAGGCTGCGTTCGACCGACAAGCGGGTATGGGCTGCGCTGAAATCGAAATGCGACAGGCCATGTTCAAACTCCTCGCCGACCTTGCTGACGATCACCCAGTCCTGGCGCTGCCCGCGCAGCAAGGGCCCGAGACGCTCTTCGCTACGGCCGTAGGCCGGGGCAGTGTCTATCAGGTTGATGCCCAGCCCGCGGGCCTGGTCGAGCAACTGGCGGGCCTCCCGGTCATCCGGAATGGTAAAGCCATTGGGGTATTTGACGCCCTGGTCACGGCCCAGCTTGACCGTACCCAGCCCGAGCGGTGAAACGCTCAGGCCGGTGCTACCCAGCGGGCGGTGCAGATCGTGCAAGGTGGTCAGGGTCATGGCAGCAGTTGCTCCCACACCGGTTGGGCCAATGGCGGCCTGGGCAATTCGGGCAGAGGCATCGGGTTGCCAGGTTTGATGCCCTCGCGCTCCAGGACAGCCAACACCCGGTCGGCGAAGTCGGGTGCCAGCGCCAGTTTGGTCGGCCAGCCGACCAGCAAATGCTCCTGCTCGGCCAGGAAGGCATTGTCCGGGCGCATCAGGCCCGATTGCGCGGGCTCGGCGCGGTCGACGCGCAGCGTCGCCCAGCGCACCTGGCGGAGGTCGATCCAGGGCAGCAATTTGGCGACTTCATGTTTGGCGGCGGCAATCTGCGCCTCTGGTTCGCGCGCGACGCCTTCGGCTTCGGCCAGGTCGCCGCCCATGTACCACACCCATTGGCCGTCGGCCGCAGGGTGGGTGGTGACCGTGATGCGCGGCTTGGGGCCACCGCCCAGGCAATGGGCAAACAACGGTTTGAGGCTAGGGCCCTTGGCCAGGACCATATGCAGTGGCCGCCGTTGCATGGCCGGTTGGCTCAAGCCGAGGGCCTTGAGCAGTTCGGCATTGCCGGCGCCGGCACTGAGCACGACTCGTTGCGCGCGGATTTCCCGGCCATCCACGCGCAACCCGGCCAGGCTGCCGTTCTCTTGCAGTGGTTCGATGCATTGCCCGGCCAGCAGGCTGTCGCCGGCCAGGGAAGCCAGGCGCTCGATCAAGCTTGGTACGTCCACCACCAACTCGGCCAGGCGGTAGACCTTGCCCTTGAATGCACGGTCCTGCAGGGCTGCAGGCAACTGCTCACCCTTGACCTGATCGACCCGGCCACGCACCGCCTTGCTGGCGAAAAAGCTGGTCAGGTTGCCTGTCAGGGTGCCGGGCGACCATAAGTAATGAGCTTCGGAAAGCAGGCGAACACCCGACAGGTCCAACTCACCGTTGCCGGCGAGGGCTTCACGCCAGCGCCGCGGCATGTCGGCAATCGCTTCGGATGCGCCGGTCAGGGCGCCGTGCAGCGCGTATTTGGCGCCGCCATGAATGATGCCCTGGCTCTTGAGGCTCTGGCCACCACCGAGGCCGGCGCTTTCCACCAGAACCGTCGAATAGCCCAGCCGGCGCAGACGGGCATTGAGCCAAAGCCCGGCAACCCCGGCGCCGACAATCAGGATGTCGGTGGAAATAACGGATGGCATGAATCGACCTCGCAAGCTGGGACAGGAGCGCAGTATACAACTTGATGCGCTGCGTACCTGCCCCAGATCAATGACCAGCGGTTTTCGAGAACAGCTGGATCACCACCACACCAAGAACGATCAGGGCCATGCCGGCCATCGCCGGTACGTCGAGCTTCTGCCCATAAATGAACAAGGCGGCAACGCTGACCATGACAATGCCCATGCCAGCCCACACCGCGTAGGCCACCCCTACCGGAATGCTGCGTACCACCAGGGTCAGCATCCAGAACGCCAGGGCATAGCCGGCAATCACCAGAATCAGCGGCAAGGGAGTACTGAAGCCTTTTACCGCTTTCATGGAAACGGTGGCGATCACTTCCGCGCAGATGGCAATGGCCAGGTAGTAGTAGGCAGTCATGGTCGAATCTCCTTTGATGTGCCTGGCATTCTAGCCCTTGCTCAGATGGGGTAAAGTCATTACCTATCTGTAGTGGAGATAGGTTTATGAGCGAGCTGTGGAATCTGGAACAGATCCGTTTGTTCGTCGAGGTGGCGGAACATCGTTCCTTTTCGGCCGTGGCCCGCAAGCAGCACAAGGCGCAATCAGCCATCAGTTCGGCAATTGCATTGCTGGAGGCGGATCTGGGTGTGACGCTGTTCGAGCGTAGCAGTGGCCGGCAACCACGCTTGACCGAGGCCGGCAGCGTATTGCTCGAAGAAGCACGCGAGCTCATGCGCCAGTGTGAGCGCCTCGATGGTCGTGCCCTGGCCTTGATGCGTGGGCAGGAAGCTCAGCTTCGCGTTGCCCAGGATGAAGCCATGCCCTATCAACCGGTGCTCGATAGCCTGGATGAGTTGGCCGAGCGTTACCCGTTAGTGGAAGTCCAGCTGTCCAGCGGTGCCCAGGGCGACGTGGCGCGCAAGCTGGTGGAGCGCCGCGCGGACCTGGGCTTGCTGTTTCATCACGAACAGATGCCCGCGGCGCTCGAACGCCAGGCGCTTGGCAGCGTCGAAATGGTCACGGTTTGCGCGGTCAACCATCCCCTGGCAACGCAGGACTATGTCAGCCGGCAGCAATTGGCACGCCATCGCCAGCTACTGATAGCCCCGCAGCAAAGCGGCTACCCCGGTGGTGAGCCGATCAGCCCGCAGATCTGGCGTGCCGACAGTTTCTACGTGATGGCCGAATTGTTGATGAGAGGGCTGGGCTGGGCGTGGCTGCCCCGGCATGTGGTGCAATATCCGGCGTACCAGAGCCAGATGGTCGAACTCGCCAGTGAGTGGACGCCGCCAGCCTTGGTGGTGGAGTTGGTCTGTCGTCGTGATGAGCCCCTGGGGCCCGCCGCGCTGTGGCTTGCAGAGCGTTTTGCACTGCACTTGCGAGCTATTGGCTAGTACACTTCGGGCCTATGAACAGAACTCTTTATACCCTGTTGTTCCATCTCGGCCTGCCCTTGATAGCGCTGCGCCTGTACTTGCGCTCGCGCAAGGCGCCGGCCTATGCCCGTCGCATTGGCGAGCGTTTTGCCTTCGGCCTGCCAGCGCTGCGTACTGGCGGTATCTGGGTGCACGCCGTGTCGGTGGGCGAGAGCATTGCTGCCGCGCCGATGATCCGCGCGTTGCTTGAGCGTTATCCTGACCTGCCAATCACCATCACCTGCATGACGCCGACCGGTTCCGAACGGATCAAGGCGATGTTTGCCGGGGAAAACCGCATCCAGCACTGCTATCTGCCCTATGACCTGCCTTGGGCTGCGTCGCGTTTCCTTGACCGGGTCAAGCCGAAACTGGCGGTTATCATGGAAACCGAGTTGTGGCCCAATCATATCCACCAATGCGCGTTGCGCGGCATTGCGGTGGCATTGGCCAACGGGCGTCTGTCCGAACGTTCGGCTCGCGGTTATGCGCGGTTCGCCGGCCTGACCCGGCCAATGCTTGAAGAAATGAGCTTTATTGCCGTACAGACCGAAGCAGAAGCCGAACGCTTTCGCCGGCTGGGCGCACTTCCTGCGTGCGTCGAGGTGACGGGTTCGATAAAGTTCGACCTCACGGTCGATGCACAGCTGTTGCAGCGTGCGGTGCAACTGCGTGAGCAATGGCAGGCCGGCGGTCGGCCCGTGTGGATCGCCGCCAGTACCCATGAAGGCGAAGACGAAGTGGTGTTGGCGGCGCATCGCCAGCTGCTTTCCAGCCACCCGGATGCCTTGCTGATCCTGGTGCCTCGCCATCCCGAGCGCTTCACTGGGGTTTTCGAACTGTGCCGCCAGCAAGGCTTCGCAACGGTTCGGCGCTCCAGCGGGCAGGATGTGGCCGCCACGGATCAGGTGTTGCTTGGCGATACCATGGGTGAACTGTTGTTCCTCTACGCATTGGCCGACAGTGCATTTGTCGGCGGCAGCCTGGTGGCCAACGGTGGGCACAACCTGTTGGAACCCGCCGCCTTGTCCAAACCGGTGCTGAGCGGGCCGCACCTGTTCAATTTCCTTGAGATCGCGGCCATGTTGCGCGAAGCGGGAGCGTTGCAGGAAGTGGAGGACGCTGCCAGCCTGGCGACGGCGGTACAGCGCCTGTTTGAGCTGCCCCGCGATGCCCACAGGATGGGCGCCGCAGGGTTGGCTGTGATGCGCGCCAACCAGGGCGCCCTGCGGCGCTTGCTGGATGGCTTGGGGCGATTGCTCGCGCGAGGTCAGTAGTTGTTCGGGTTGGGGCGGGCTTCAAGCTGTTCCTGAGCGGCTTTGGCCAGGCCAGGCGGCAGGAAATCCTTGTCCGGGTTGTAGTCCGCCTTCAGGTAGGGGAGCAGGGCCTGAAGGTCTGAGGGGCTGAGCGTGCCAGCCGCCTGCTTGAGCCGCAGGTTGTCGAGGATGTAGTCGTAGCGCGCGTTGTTGTAGTCGCGTACCGAGGTATAGAGCTGGCGCTGGGCATCGAGCACGTCGACGATGTTGCGGGTACCGACCTGGTAGCCGATCTCGGTGGCTTCCAGCGCGCTCTGGTTGGAAATGATCGACTGCTTGCGCGCCTGCACCTGTTCCACATCGGTGTTCACCGCGCGGTGCAGGTTGCGGGTGTTTTCCACCACCTGGCGGCGCAGGCTCTCGCGTTGCTGCTCGCTCTGGTTCAAGCGTTGGTAGGCTTCGCGAACCTGGGAGCTGATCAGGCCGCCACTGTAGATCGGGATATTCAACTGCAGGCCGATGCTGGTCTGCGCGACATCGCCGTGGGTGTTCGCCGCCGGGTTGCTGAAGCCGAGATTGTCGTTGTCGCCATTCTGGTACTGCGCCACGGCGTCCACGGTTGGCGCATGGCCGGCCTTGCGCTGGCGCAGGGTTTCTTCGGCGGCTTCGACGGTGTAGTTGGTCGCCAACAAGTTCAGGTTCTGTTGTGTGGCGGTGTCGACCCAGACCTTGGCGTCGTTCGGTGTCGGTGCGACGATAGGCAAGGTATGGGCCATGCCCTGGACCGAGTTGTATTGGCGGTTGGTAAAGGTAATCAGTGCCTCGAAGGCATCGTCCACCTGCCGCTGGGAAATGATCCGGTTAGCCCGGGCGGTATCGTAGCTGGCCTGGGACTGCAGGACGTCGGTCTTGTCCGAGAGGCCTACGTCGAAACGCTCATTGGATTGATCCAGTTGACGCTTGAACGCCGCTTCTTCAGCCTTGCTCGCCGCCAGGCCATCCTGGGCGCGCAGCACGGCAAAGTAATTCTCCGCGCTTTGCAGTATGACATTCTGCTCGGTCGCCGACAGTTGCAGGGCTGCCTGCTCGTTCACTGCTTCGGCGGCCTGCAACTGGAACCAGCGGTCGGCGCGGAACACCGGTTGTGCCAGGGTCGCCTGCCAGGAAACGCCGCTGCGGGTGGCAGTCAGCGAAGGGTCGTCGAACTTGGTCCGCGTATTGAGCGCATCGGCGCCGCCGGAGAGGTTTGGCAGCAGGCCGGCACGGGCCTGGGGCACGATTTCCTTTTGCGCGGCGTAATCGTACTGTGCCGCAGCCAGGTCGGCGTTGTTGTTGACGGCTTCCTGGAAAACGCTGACCAGGTCATTTTTGTTGGTCAAAGGCACTTCCGCTGCCCAGGCCAATCCGTTCGAAGCACAAGACACGGCAAGGGCCAGTGAGAGTTTGCGCAGCATAAGGCAATCCTTGGAGTGTGGAAAAATCTGTCGGTAGTGCCTGGCGTAACAATCTCCGCGCCATACAGCTACCGCAGCAGTGTGCGAGTGTAGTTGGCCAGGCATTTTGCAACAATCCACGATTTGTGCCATTTATCGAACCTGGCGTCAGGGGGTTGGCGTAATGGGCCAGTTGTGTCTAGACTGGGCGCGTTCTTGTCGGGGTGCCTTGCGTTGAGGCTGAGATCGGATAATTCCGGATCCCGTTGAACCTGATCAGGTTAGCGCCTGCGTAGGGAACAAGATTTCTCG
>RCUU01000551.1_pt1 | contig 20296 bp, 21 predicted proteins | sample 2166211 | NCBI WGS metagenome assembly RCUU01 (sample SAMN09932620, study PRJNA488358) | compost metagenome | feature: garden; material: soil; isolation source: compost soil in phenylacetic acid-enriched culture | place: Germany: Experimental Botanical Garden Goettingen | collected 2016-01-27
TGCAATTGAAAAAGCTGTCTGCCGAAGGCCGCCTCGATGCGCTGGCCATGGCCCAAGAACTCTTTGCCCTCGGTGAGGGCCCGACGGATAAAACCCCGCAATGAAAGCGTCACTGCGCAATAAACTGGAAACCATCCAGGATCGCTTCGAGGAATTGACCGCCCTGCTGGGTGATGCCGAGGTCATTTCCGAGCAAACCCGCTTTCGTGCGTATTCCAAGGAATATGCCGAGCTCGAGCCCGTCGCGGCCACCTGGCAACGCTGGTGCAAGGTCCAGGATGACCTGGACGGGGCGCAGGCGTTGCTCAAGGACAGCGATCCGGACATGCGCGAAATGGCCGTCGAAGAGGTGCGCGAGGCCAAGGAGCAAGCGGCTGAGCTTGAGAGCCAGTTGCAACGCATGTTGCTGCCCAAGGACCCCAACGACGGGCGCAACGTGTTCCTGGAGATCCGTGCGGGCACCGGTGGCGACGAGGCGGCGATTTTCTCCGGCGACCTGTTCCGCATGTATTCGCGCTACGCCGAGCGTCGCGGCTGGCGGCTCGAGATCCTGTCCGAGAACGAGGGCGAGCACGGCGGCTATAAGGAAGTGATTGCGCGGGTCGAAGGCGAGCATGTGTATGGCAAGTTGAAGTTCGAATCCGGTGCCCACCGCGTGCAGCGCGTGCCGGAAACCGAATCCCAGGGGCGAGTGCACACTTCCGCTTGCACCGTGGCGGTATTGCCCGAGCCCGACGAGCAAGTCGCAATCGAGATCAACCCCGCCGACCTGCGTGTCGACACCTACCGTTCTTCGGGCGCCGGTGGCCAGCACGTCAACAAGACCGACTCGGCGATTCGTATCACCCACTTGCCCACCGGTATCGTGGTCGAGTGCCAGGAGGAACGCTCCCAGCACAAGAACCGTGCGCGGGCCATGGCCTGGCTCTCGGCGAAGTTGAACGACATGCAGACCAGCGCCGCGCAAAATGCCATCGCCAGCGAGCGCAAGCTGCTGGTGGGGTCAGGCGATCGCTCCGAGCGCATCCGCACCTACAACTATCCGCAAGGCCGTGTCACCGATCACCGCATCAACCTGACCCTGTACTCCCTCGACGACGTACTGGCCGGCGGCGTGGACGCAGTCATCGAACCGTTGCTGGCCGAATACCAGGCCGACCAACTTGCAGCACTGGGTGAATAAATGACGATTATTGCCAGCCTGCTCCGTGGCGCAGAACTGCCCGACTCCCCGACCGCGCGCCTGGATGTCGAGTTGCTGCTGGCTGCCGCCCTGGGCAAGAGCCGCAGCTATTTGCACACCTGGCCTGAACGTATCGTCAGCAGCGAAGCAGCGCATACTTTTGCGGCCTATTTGCAGCGGCGTCGTGCCGGTGAGCCTGTCGCCTACATTCTTGGCCAGCAGGGTTTCTGGAATCTGGACCTTGAAGTGGCCCCGCATACCCTGATCCCGCGGCCGGAAACCGAGCTGCTGGTGGAAGCCGCCTTGGAACTGCTGCCCGCCACCGCAGCCAGTGTGCTGGATTTGGGCACCGGCACCGGTGCCATCGCCCTGGCAGTTGCGGCCGAGCGTCCGGCCTGGCAAGTCACCGCCGTCGACCGCGTGCTCGAAGCCGTTGCCCTCGCCGAGCGCAATCGCCAGCGCCTGGACTTGCACAACGTAACGGTGCTGAACAGTCACTGGTTCAGCGCCCTTGAAGGTCATCGTTTCGACCTGATCATCAGCAACCCGCCGTACATTGCCGCAAGCGACCCGCACCTGGCAGCAGGTGACGTACGCTTCGAGCCCGCCAGTGCACTGGTGGCCGGCGCCGACGGCCTGGATGACCTGCGGGCAATCATTGCCCGGGCGCCCGAGCATCTGCGCGGCGGCGGCTGGTTGCTCCTTGAACATGGTTACGACCAGGCCGCGGCGGTGCGTGAACTTCTGGCCAAGCACGACTTCGAACAGATCGAAAGCCGTGACGACCTCGGCGGCCATCAACGTATCAGCCTGGGGCGTTTGTCGTGCTGACCGATCAGGAATTATTGCGCTACAGCCGGCAGATTCTCCTGCCGCAAATCGATATCGATGGCCAGTTGCGGCTCAAGGCCGGACGCGCCTTGATCATCGGCCTGGGCGGACTCGGCTCGCCCGTCGCCCTGTACCTGGCAGCGGCCGGTGTCGGCGAGTTGCACCTGGCCGACTTCGACAGTGTCGATGTGACCAACCTGCAACGCCAGGTCCTGCATGACAGCCAGTCGATCGGCATGAGCAAGGTCGATTCGGCCATCTCGCGCCTGACGGCAATCAACCCGGATGTCACCCTGGTAGCACATCGCATGGCCCTGGACGAGGACTCCCTCGCAGACGCCGTGGCGGCAGTGGATGTGGTACTCGATTGCTCGGACAACTTCTCGACCCGTGAAGCGGTCAATGCCGCCTGCGTGAAGGCCGCCAAGCCCCTGGTCAGCGGTGCGGCAATCCGCCTGGAAGGCCAGCTCTCGGTGTTCGACTCGCGGCGCAGCGAAAGCCCTTGCTACCACTGCTTGTATGGCCATGGCAGCGAGGCGGAACTGACGTGCAGTGAAGCCGGTGTCGTCGGCCCGCTGGTGGGCCTGGTGGGCAGCCTGCAGGCACTCGAAGCGCTGAAATTGCTGGCTGGCTTTGGTGAGACGCTGGTTGGGCGGCTGCTCTTGATCGATGCCCTGGGCAGCCGTTTCCGCGAGTTGCGGGTCAAGCGCGACCCTGCCTGCAGTGTCTGCTCCGATGCCTGACCAAGCGCCGATTGGCGTATTCGATTCCGGTGTCGGCGGCTTGTCGGTATTGGCCGAGATCCACCATTTGCTGCCTGATGAATCGCTGTTGTATGTCGCCGATTGCGGCCACATTCCCTACGGCGAGAAAACCCCGGAATTCATTCGCCAGCGCTGTCGCCTGGTCGCTGAATTTTTCCATGCGCGTGGCGCCAAGGCGTTGGTGTTGGCCTGCAACACCGCAACCGTGGCCGCCGTGGCCGACCTGCGCGAACGTTACCCGCACTGGCCGATCGTAGGCATGGAGCCTGCGGTAAAACCGGCCGCTGCCGCCACACGCACCGGCGTGGTCGGTGTACTGGCGACTACCGGGACCTTGCAGAGCGCAAAGTTTGCCGCCTTGCTGGACCGCTTTGCCAGCGATGTGCGAGTGATCACCCAGCCCTGCCCGGGGCTGGTGGAACTCATCGAGCAAGGCGAAATGCACAACCCTGGCCTGCGCCAGTTATTGGCTGGTTATGTCGAACCTTTGTTGGGCGCGGGTTGCGACACGCTCATTCTGGGCTGCACCCACTATCCCTTCCTCAAGCCGTTGCTCCACGAAATGGTGCCCGAATCGGTGGCAATCATCGACACCGGTGCGGCGGTTGCCAGGCACCTCAGACGGCTGCTCGGCGACAAGGGTATGTTGGCTTCCGGGCCACCCGCACCGGCACAGTTCTGGACGAGTGCCGATACCGAGCATTTTCAAAATATCCTACCTATGCTCTGGAATAAGAGCGGCGATGTGCATAAATTCACTCTGTAGGAAAAATGCGAAATGCATTGGATCAAGGTGAACTAAGGTAGATCTGCAGACTTCTATAAGTTGTCCATCGAGGCGACAGAAAATTCCAACAGCGGTATTGGAAAAAAGGATGTTTCTCATGAGGAAACTGCTTAGCTTGGCTGCACTTGCAGCTGCGATTCTGGGGCAATCTTTCACCGCGCAAGCTGTGGATTTCACATTCGCCGTCGGCCAGACCGATGAGTCCACCATGACCTATCGAGTCGGTTTGCAATCGAACTGGGATACCAGTTGGTGGCAGACCAGCGTGGGCAGGGTCACAGGTTATTGGGATGGCGGTTACACCTATTGGGACGGTGACGAGACGTCCAGTAACCACTCCCTGTCATTCGCGCCGGTCTTTGTTTACGAGTTCGCTGGCGACTCGATCAAGCCCTATATCGAGGCCGGTATCGGTGTTGCAGCCTTCGCCACTACCGAAGTTGAAGGCAACGATATGAGTACTTCCTTTCAGTTCGAAGATCGTCTTGGCTTCGGTTTGCGCTTTGCCGGTGGGCAGGAAGTTGGCGTGCGCGCCATCCACTACTCCAACGCCGGCATAAAAACGCCTAACGACGGTATCGAGACTTACTCCCTGCATTACCGCATGCCTTTGTAAGCCAGCCCAGTACGTCGCAACGTTATGCGGCGTACTGGCTTTCAGTGTTGCGTCTGTTGTGGCAATGGCCAGAGAGTGGCCAGTAGCAGCGCTGGAAAGACGATTTCCCGAGGCCGTGATTGCAGTCGTTCGGTCAGGTAGGCAGCGGCCTTTTCCGGCGACCAGGCCACGGGCAGCATTGACTTGGCGCTGGCACACGTCAGCGTGTGATCCGGAACCGGACACACCACGGTCATGTCGATCTCTTCGCCCGTCAGTTCGCGTTTGACCGCCTTGAGTAAAGCGCCAAGCCCAGTGGTGGGTGTGGCCGCGCCGATCGTTCCCAGCGTCAGCCAGGTTATTGCGTTGGCTATTGCCACCAGGTGCGCCGCGCAGCCCTGGCGCAACAGGGGCAGCGCCGTTTCGATGCAGTGTTTGCTGGCCAGCAGGTTGGTGCTGATGACGCGCTCGAACACCTGTTCATGGGCCGTTGACGGGTCCAGGTAATCACAGGTTCCGGCATTGAGCAGGAGCATGTCCAGCGCGCCCCAATCCCGGGCAATGCGCTTACCGATGGCTTGGGCTTCGCAGCTGTTGGTCAGGTCTCCGGGTACATGCAGGACCTGCCCGGGGAAACGTTCGCTCAATCCGCTCAGCGTGCGGCTATCCGCGCCGCTTACGGCCACGTGCGCGCCATCGTGCAGCAGCTGCTCGACCAGTGCAGCGCCCAGGCCACTGCCGGCGCCGGTCAGCCAGATACGGCGTGGAACGTTCATTGCGTGCTCCTGGTTGGCGAAAAAATCAGGCATTTAATCATGGCCGGCATTGGCTTCCATACGATGAGGCAGATTTTTGAAGGCTTGTAAGGCGCGCTGGCGGCTGCTGCCCAGGTCGACGATCGGTTGTGGGTAATTATTGTTGGTGAACATGTTGCCCCGTGCCGCGGGATTGTGAATAGCCACTCCATCGAGCGTGGCGAGCTCCGGCAGCCATTGCCTGAGAAAACGGCCCTGTGGGTCGAATTTCTCCGATTGGCTTGTGGGGTTGAGAATGCGGAAGTAGGGCGCGGCATCGGTACCGGTCGAAGCGCTCCATTGCCATCCGCCGTTGTTGGCCGCCAGGTCGCCATCGATCAAATGACGCATGAAAAAGCGCTCGCCTTCGCGCCAGTCGATCAGCAGGTTTTTACACAGAAACATGGCGACGATCATGCGCAGACGGTTGTGCATCCAGCCGGTTTCCAGCAATTGGCGCAGGGCGGCATCGATGATTGGAAAGCCGGTGCGCGCCTCCTGCCAGGCAGCCAGGTCCGAAGGGGCATTGCGCCAGGGCAAGGCTTCGGTCTCCGGGCGAAAGGCCCGGTGCCGGGACACCCGTGGATAGCCCACCAGAATGTGCTTGTAGAACTCCCGCCACAATAGTTCGTTGATCCAGCTCGTTACGCCTGGGTTGCCGCTGCCGAACTCACCGAAATTGTGCGCGAGGGCTGCATGCAGGCATTGCCTGGGTGACACCACGCCAGCGGCCAGGTAAGCCGACAATTGGCTGGTGCCGTCCAGGGCGGGTAGATCGCGTGCGTGTTGATAGTCACCGATCGCCTCGCCCATGAAGCCGGCAAGGCGCTGGCGGGCCTGTGTTTCACCCGCCGGCCAGCGATGTTGCAGGTTCAAGCTGGGAGTTGGGAAACCCTCGACCTGTGCCGGCAACGGATCGCTGTCGATGGGCAGAGGATGTTGCGCGCGTGGAGCCGTTACCAGGCCAGGCAGCGAATGATGCAGGCGATCGTGGCAAACCTTGCGGAACTGGCTGAACACCTGAAAATAAGTCCCGCTTTTGGTCAGCACGCTGCCGGGCTCGAACAACAGTTGGTCAAGATAGCCAATTACGTCGATGCCGGCGCTTTCAAGGCTGGCAATCACGGCTTGATCGCGGCAGCTTTCATTGGCGCCATATTCTTCATTGAAGTGCACGCTGGTGACTGCAAGCTGCCTGCACAATTCGAGCAGCACGGCGGGGGCCGCATCCCAGGTTTCGGCACGGCGGATCAGCAGCGGGATGTTCAGCTTGGCCAGGTCCTGCCCGAGTGTGCGCAAATTGCGCAGCCAGAAATCCACTTTGCAGGCGGCGTCATCATGGCGTTGCCACTGCCCTGGCGAGAGCAAATACACGGCAATCACCGGCCCGTGCGCGCAGGCGGCAGCCAAGGCGGTGTTATCGTTGATTCGCAGATCGCTGCGTAACCAGAGCAGATGCATGGCTTTGCTGTTCATGTGGATTGTGACTGCAATAGTTTCAGGTGTTGCAGGCACTGGAATGCCGAAAGCAGGTCTTCGCGCAGATGCAAGTGTGCAATGGCGACAACGCGTTCACACAGCACGGCTTTATGGATGATGACTGCCTGGCCGAACAGGAGTTTCGGGCAGTGGATGCCTTGGAGCAGCCGCTCCAGTTGCGCTGTGTCGAAGCGTTTGCTCACGCTCAACAAGACGGCCCTGGCGGCAAGTCGATCAACGGCCAACGCCAGTTCACCCGCCGGTAACGGCCAATCGAATACCTCGACACGGCAGCCGGCACTGCTGACCAACCAGGCAGTCAACCAGAGTTGCGGGTCCAGGGCGAGGTCCGAGTGATTGATCAGCAACAGCGGCGAGCCACTGAGTTGGCGATTGTTGTAGTAGATCCGTGCACCGAGTTTGCTGCGCAGCCAGGACAGGAAAAACACACGCTCCATTTGCATGCCGAATTGCCCCTGCCAGCGCAATTCCAGCTCACCCAGCAGCGGCACCCACAAGTGCTCGCACAGCGTCAGCGGCGGGTACAAGGCCATGGCTTGGTTGATGCTTTCATCCAGGCGACGCTCAGCCAGGTTGCCGACGTTTTCCAGCAGTGCCCGGCGCAGTTGCGACCAGCCGTCGGCGTGTGGCAACGGCAAGGCCGGTGCAGGGCATTGCAACAGCGCCTTGACCTGACTGGCGGCCACCCCGCGGCTGAGCCAGAGAAGAATATGCTGGATGCGATCTACGTGTTCCTGGCTGTACAGCCGGTGACCCTTGGCCGTCCTTTGCGGCACGATCAAGCCATAGCGACGCTCCCAGGCTCGCAGGGTCACCGGGTTCACCCCTGTCAGCCGCGCCACTTCGCGTATGGGTAGCCATTGCGGAGCATGGGCGTCTGGCTCATGCATGGCATCAGGTGGCATCGCACAAGCTCGGGTCTTGTGGGTGGGATTGCAGGTAAACCTGCTGCTGCACATAGGGATCCGGGTGCAGGTTGAAGTGGTGCTGGAGCAGGGCGATCGGTGCTGTCAGTGGCACCTTGCCTTGGTGATATTGCTCGATCGACTCGTGTACTTCTCGTTTGTCTTCGGCGCAGATGGCCTGGCGCAGGTAGCCGCTCAGGTGCAGCAGCACATTGACATGGGTGCCACGGGTTGCGCGGCGTTCGAGCGCGGCCATCAATTGGCTGAAATAATAGGGCCCCAGCTGTGCTGCATCAGTACGGTCCATGGTGCCCAGCAATTTTCCGAGCGCCTTGTACTGCCAGGGATTGTGTGCCATGAGCAGGTATTTGTAGCGCGCATGGAATGCTGTCAAGGCTTGCCGACTGAGGCCCTGTTGCAGCAGTCGTTGCCAATCGTCACGGATGTTCGCGTGCGTAACGGCGATTTCTGGCTGTTGCGGTTCCCTTGGCCTGGACATGTATAACCTCTGCCATAAAACCTGTACGAAATAGCTATGGCGTACAACCTGATTTCATCTTAGAGGCATGGGTATACAAGTCAATTTTTTTGTATAGGTGTGGTAGAGGTTGCCACGCGCGCAAAGGTAGAAAGCCCCAAGGAAAAAAGGGAGGAGCAGAGTAATCGTCGCGTCGCTCGATTACTCCAGGTGTTCCATCAGGCGGCGGGCCGCCTCCTGGCCGCTGAGCCAGGCGCCTTCGACGCGGCCGGACAGACACCAGTCGCCACACACGTACAGGCCCAGGTCGGCATCGGCCAACGCACCCCATTCATGTGCGGCGGTCGGGCGTGCATAGAGCCAGCGGTGGGCGAGGGAAAATGTGGGGGCGGGCATGGCGCAGTGCAGCAGTTCGGCAAAGGCACCGTGCAACTGCTCGATCACTTGCTCCTTGGACAGGCCAATGTGTTTCTTGCTCCAGTGACTGCTGGCATGCAGCACCCACGTGTCGAGGGTGCTTTCACGCCCGGGTTTGCTCCGGTTGCGGGCGAGCCAGTCCAGTGTGTTGTCCTGGACAAAGCAGCCTTGCATGGGGCTGTCCAGAGGCGTATCGAACGCCAGGGCAACCGCCCAGGTGGGCTCCATTTTCACGGTCGCCGTGACGCTGGCGAGCTTGGGTGCGACCGTCGTCAGCAAGGCATTGGCCTGGGGCGCCGGCACAGCGATGATCACATGGCTGAAGGGGCCGTGGTCGTGGTCTTCCGTATCATGTAGATGCCAATGCTGTTCGCCCTGGAAGACGTCGCTGATCCGGCAGGAAAAGGTAATGGGCAAATCGCCGAGCATGGCCCGGCTGATGGCGCCCATGCAGGGGACGCCAACCCAGCGGGTCTGCTCATCGGGGGAAGGGGTCAGTTCGCCGTGGTGGTAGTTGTAAAGTTGCGGCGCCCACTCTTCCACACAGCCGCTGGCTTGCCAGCGTTGCAGCTGATCGACAAAACGCCGGTCTCGCGCAGTGAAATACTGCGCGCCCAGGTCCAGTGCGCCGGCATCGGTTCGCTTGCTGGACATGCGTCCGCCGCTGCCGTGGCTCTTGTCGAATAAATGCACGGCGTGCCCGGCCTTGTGCAGTGCCTGGGCTGCCGAGAGTCCGGCGATGCCGGTGCCGATGATCGCAATAGGTAGAGTCATAGTGGCCTCGTTTACCTCTATACACAGACTACGCTGCAGGATAAACCTGTACAACAATGAAATGCGGTATAACTTGTTCCGGTCATGGTTGCCAGGTTGGCCTATGGTTTAGCTATGAGTTGTCTGCAGTAAAAGAGCCTTGCTTTAAAAATAGACTAGCGAATCACGCTCAAGGCCACGCGAGGGTATGCAGATGCAAATTTTGCTGACCGGCGGTACGGGACTGATAGGGCGGCGGCTCTGCCAGTACTGGCTAGGGCAGGGGCATCAACTCACGGTATGGAGCAGACGGCCTGCGCAGGTTGCCAAATTGTGCGGTGCCCAGGTCAGGGGCATAGGCCGCCTTGAAGAGTATGGCGAGCAGCCGCTCGATGCGGTGATCAACCTGGCGGGTGAGCCGATCGCCGATCGTCCCTGGACGGGGCGCCGCCGGGCCTTGCTGTGGAGTAGCCGCATCACCCTGACCGAGCAGTTGCTGGCATGGCTGGAGCAGCGTCAACAACGCCCAGCCGTTCTGGTCTCCGGTTCTGCCGTGGGTTGGTATGGGGATACCGGTGAGCGTGAGGTAAACGAAGCGTCGCAACCGGTGAAAGAGGATTTTGCCAGCCACCTTTGCCTGGCCTGGGAAGAAACTGCCCAGCGTGCCGAAACCTTGGGCATACGTGTGGTGCTGGTACGAACGGGCCTGGTATTGGCCAGCGAGGGCGGCATGTTGTCGCGCATGCTACCTATGTTCAAACTGGGCCTGGGGGGGCGCATCGGCAATGGTCGGCAATGGATGCCATGGATCCATGTGCAGGACGAAATCGCCGTGATCGATTTTCTCATGCAGCGCAATGATGCCAGCGGTCCTTATAATGCCTGTGCCCCGGAGCCGGTACGCAATCGCGAATTCGCCCAGTGTCTGGGCAAGGTCTTGCATCGGCCAGCGATTATTCCGGTACCGGCGCTTTTGTTGCGCGCAGGGTTGGGCGAAATGTCCGGGTTGTTGCTGGGCGGGCAGCGGGCTCGACCGGCTCGTTTACTGGCGGCAGGGTTTACCTTCCGTTTCAATGATGTGCAATCGGCCCTGGATGAGTTGTCCAGTCGCCTCTGAAATAGGACGTTGCATGACCGATCATGCTTTGCTGCTGGTCAATCTGGGTTCGCCAGCATCCACCGAAGTCGCCGATGTGCGCAGCTACCTCAATCAGTTTTTGATGGACCCCTACGTCATTGACCTGCCTTGGCCGATTCGCCGGTTGCTGGTATCGCTGATCCTGATCAAGCGCCCGGAGCAATCGGCACATGCCTATGCATCCATCTGGTGGGATGAAGGCTCGCCCCTGGTCGTGTTGACCCGACGCTTGCAGCAGGCGATGAGCGAGCACTGGCCCCACGGCCCGGTGGAAATGGCCATGCGTTATGGCGAGCCATCGCTGGAAACGGTATTGACCCGGCTGGCTGAGCAAGGCGTGACCAAGGTGACGCTGGCGCCGTTGTACCCGCAATTTGCCGACAGCACCGTGACCACCGTTGTGGAACAGGCCCGGCAGGTCGTGCGCGACAAGCAGTTGCCGTTGCAGATGGCACTGCTGCAACCCTTTTACGCGCAACCTGAATACATCGATGCCTTGGTGGCGAGCGCCAAGCCTTACCTTGAGCAACCCTACGATCACTTATTGATGAGTTTTCACGGGTTGCCCGAGCGCCATTTGAAGAAGCTCGACCCTACCGGCACGCATTGCTTCCAGGATGCTGACTGCTGCCGCGATGCGTCGCCGGAAATGCTTGCGGTGTGTTATCGCGGCCAGTGCATGCGCACTGCCCAGGCCTTTGCTGCACGCATGGGGCTGCCCGAGGGTTCCTGGTCGGTCTCGTTCCAGTCACGCCTGGGCCGGGCAAAATGGATCGAGCCCTATACCGAGGCACGGCTTGATGAGTTGGCCAAACAGGGTGTGAAGAAAATCATGGTCATGTGCCCGGCATTCGTGGCCGACTGCATTGAGACACTGGAGGAGATCGGTGACCGCGGGCGTGAGCAGTTCCGCGAGGCGGGCGGGGAGGAGTTGGTGCTGGTGCCTTGCCTGAACGATCATCCGCAGTGGGTGCAGGCGTTGAAGGTATTGTGTGAGAGGGCGGTGTGAAATATAAGTTTTGTGTTGGTTGTTCGGGCGTCATCGCGGGCAAGCCCGCTCCTACAGGTCGTGTAGGAGCGGGCTTGCCAGATCGCCGCGATGCTTCTCAGCTAAGGCAACTGATCATCCAGCGTCTTGTTCTTCCAGTTGTCATGGCCCGGCAACAACAGATTCAAGGCAATGGCAACCACGGCGCACAAGGCGATGCCCTTGAGGCCGAAATCGTCAGGGCCGGTACCGGTACCGATCAGTACGCCGCCGATACCGAACACCAGCGTCACTGACACGACGACCAGGTTGCGCGCTTCGCCCAGGTCGATCTTGTGGCGGATCATGGTGTTCATGCCCACCGCTGCGATCGAGCCGAACAGCAGGCACAGAATGCCGCCCATCACCGGTACCGGAATGCTCTGCAGCAGCGCGCCGAACTTGCCGATGAAGGCCAGGGTGATGGCGAAGACCGCCGCCCAGGTCATGATCTTCGGGTTGTAGTTCTTGGTCAGCATCACCGCGCCGGTGACTTCGGCATACGTGGTGTTGGGCGGGCCGCCGAACAGGCCGGCAGCGGTGGTGGCAATGCCGTCACCGAACAGGGTGCGGTGCAAGCCGGGTTTTTTCAGGTAATCACGGCCAGTCACGCTGCCCACGGCAATCACGCCGCCAATATGTTCGATGGCCGGTGCCAGGGCCACCGGTACGATGAACAGAATGGCCTGCCAGTTGAACTCCGGAGCGGTGAAGTGCGGCAGGGCAAACCAGGGCGCAGCGGCAATCTTGGCGGTGTCGACCACGCCGAAATAGAACGACAAGGCAAAGCCTACCAGTACACCGGAGATGATCGGTACCAGGCGAAAGATGCCCTTGCCGAACACGGCGACGACCAGCGTGGTCAGCAGCGCCGGCATGGAAATCATCATGGCCGTGGCGTAAGGAATCAGCTCGGCACCGTCACCGGCCTTGCCCATGGCCATGTTCGCGGCAATCGGGGCCATGGCCAGGCCAATGGAAATGATCACCGGGCCGATGACCACAGGTGGCAACAGGCGGTCGATGAAACCAGTACCTTTGATCTTCACTGCCAGGCCCAGGAACGTATAGACAAAGCCTGCGGCCATGACTCCGCCCATGGTCGCGGCAAGGCCGAACTGGCCTTTGGCGAGAATGATCGGGGTGATAAAGGCAAAGCTCGAGGCCAGGAACACCGGGACCTGACGACCGGTGACCAGTTGGAACAATAGAGTCCCCAAACCTGCGGTAAACAGCGCGACATTGGGGTCGAGGCCGGTAATCAGCGGCATCAATACCAATGCGCCAAAGGCTACGAAGAGCATTTGCGCACCGGAGACGACCTGGCGCCAGAGCGGGTCCTTGAACTCATCCGGCATTATCAGGCGTCCTTCTGCTTGGTGCCGAAGATTTTATCGCCGGCATCGCCCAGGCCAGGAATGATGTAACCGTGTTCGTTCAGGCGCTCATCGATCGAAGCCGTGTAGATCTGCACGTCCGGGTGGGCTTTCTCGACCACGGCGATGCCTTCGGGTGCGGCGACCAGGACCATGGCGCGAATGTCCTTGCAACCGGCTTTTTTCAGCAGGTCGATGGTGGCGACCATGGAACCGCCGGTGGCCAGCATTGGGTCGATGATCATCGCCAGGCGTTCGTCGATTTCCGGTACGAGTTTTTCCAGGTAGGTGTGCGCCTCCAGGGTTTTTTCGTTACGGGCCACGCCGACGGCGCTGACTTTGGCGCCTGGGATCAGGCTGAGCACGCCATCGAGCATGCCGATGCCGGCGCGCAGGATCGGTACCACGGTAATTTTCTTGCCGGCGATCTTCTCGACCTGGACGGTGCCGCACCAGCCTTCTATATCGTAGCTCTCAAGGGGCAGGTCCTTGGTCGCTTCGTAAGTCAGCAGCGCACCGACTTCCTGGGCAAGTTCGCGAAAATTCTTGGTGCTGATGTCGGCACGGCGCATCAGGCCGAGTTTGTGGCGAATCAGCGGGTGGCGGATTTCACGGATGGGCATAGGAAAAGACTCCGGGGCGGGCAAAAAACGGCGCTAGAGTAATCTATTCGGACATTGAGTCCTACAAGCATTATTGGACGTTAGTCCATAAATGCTTGATCTGATCCGAGCGGATGCGTACCTTTGCCCGCTTTTCTTCCAACCAGCCCCACCGGAGAGCGCCATGTCCGCTAATCTCGAGCACATCCGTCAAGTCATGCGAGAGGCCGACTGCCTGTACAGCGAAGCCGAAGTCGAAGCGGCCATTGCCCGCGTCGGCGCACAAATCAACGCTGACCTGGCTGAGAGCAATCCGGTGGTGTTCTGTGTGATGAACGGCGGCCTGATCTTCGCCGGCAAACTGCTGACGCACCTGAATTTCCCGCTTGAGTCCTCGTACCTGCACGCCACCCGTTACCGCAACGAAACCAGCGGCGGCGATCTGTTCTGGAAAGCCAAGCCGGAAGTTTCGTTCATTGACCGCGATGTACTGATCATCGACGACATTCTCGACGAAGGGCACACCCTGGGTGCGATCATCGACTTCTGCAAGCACGCCGGTGCGCGCGCCGTGCATACCGCCGTGCTGATCGACAAGGACCACGACCGCAAGGCTCGCCCTGACCTGAAGGCCAATTATGTTGGCCTGCCGTGTATCGACCGCTACATCTTCGGTTATGGCATGGACTATAAAGGCTACTGGCGTAATGCTGCCGGCATCTACGCGGTCAAGGGCATGTAAATCATGAGCGAGTCCGGTTTTCTCGATCAGTCGTTGTTCGCCGAACTGGCACAGAAAGCCGCAGTTAACCCGCGCGGGCGCCAGCATCACAATTTCCACCAGATGGAAGAGCCGTGCCATCGCATGGCAGTGGGCATGCAGCCCTCTACCTATATCCCGCCACATCGACACTTGGGCGCCGACAGGGCCGAAACCTTGATCGTGCTCAAGGGCAAGTTGGGTTTGCTGCTTTTCAGCGATAGCGGGGAAGTGCTGGCCAGGCGTGTGCTACAGGCTGGCGGAGATTGTTTGGGTGTCGATCTGCCGCCCGGTGTTTTCCACGGGCTAGTGGTGCTTGAAGCCGATTCGCTGATGTTCGAATGCAAGGCAGGGCCGTATCGACCGGTGGGTGAGGGCGAGTTGGCCAGTTGGGCGCCGCGTGAAGGCGAGCCAGGGGTGGCTCAATACCAGGCGTGGATGCGAGCACAGTTCGATTGACCCCCTGGCTTGATCGCTGACTGGTCGCGTTGTCGAACCGCAGCTCCCTCAGGAGCTGGGTTCGATCCGGATATATGTGGGTCGTACCGGGCTCTGTAGGAGCGGGCTTGCCCGCGATAAGGTCCGAAGGGCCTTCATGCCAGCTCCGTGATAGAGTGCCAAGCCTCTATCACGGAGCCCGCCATGCGCCTGTCGATCCGCATTTCAACCATTGTCCTGCTGTCGCTCAGCCTGCCCCTGGCAGCTGCCCCCGCACCGCTGCACAGCCAGTTTCTGCCTCCCGACGAACTGTCCCTGCGCACCGAACAGCCCGAACAGCAACAATTGCTGCAGGTAACCGACTACTCGGTCGTGGTCGGCAACCAGCGCCAGTCCAACCAGCAGCCGATCCCGGTCACCTCGCCGTTGCTGTTGCGCCTCAAGGGTAAACCCCTGAGCAAAGGCGCGACCCTGAGCCAGGTGCTGATCAGCTTTGATGCCGAAAGCAAAAGTCTGAAAAAACCGGCCTTCGACGCAAAGACCCGCACCTTGACACTCAACTACCCGTTGGCCCAGTACCGGGTCATGCTCGACCTGTTGCGCAACGACACCGTCTATGTGCAGTTCCTGAGCTATGCCAACGGCCATATCTGGGTGGATTTGCATACCGGTGCGATACGCGCGCGTTGAGCGGCGGGGCAGGCGAGGGTTAAACTGCCGGCCCGTGAGATGTCCGTGATCGTTCAGTTGGAGTCGGCAATGCGTAAAGACAAGAAGCAGGTGATTGGTGATGAGATCGGCGATGCGCAGATCAAGTTGTTCCTTGATTTCGAACCGGCCGACGCTACCTCGCCGTCGCTGCACAAGCTGATCAAGGCCTACCGTGGCCTGCGCATCGACGATTTCGAGCGGTTTGTCGGCTTCTTCAAAGAGGCTGGCTACGACCTCGATGGCAAGGACGAGCATGGCCAGGACTTCATTGCCCTGATCCAGGATCAGCGCAATGCGCCGGAATACATCGAGATCATCAACAAAGCCCGTGGTTGAGCGAGTGCTGCCAGGAAAAACGAAGCCATAAAAAACGCCCCGAAGGGCGTTTTTTTATGGGTACGCATCAAGCGTAGTTTTGCGCTTCGCTGTTGCTTTCCACCAGGCCCAGGCATTCGTCGCTGTGAATGCTGACCTTGTGGTACAGCGCAGCATCGGTTTCCAGGGCTTTTTCACGCGCCGGGAAAATTTCCTTGAGCTTGGCAGCCCAAACGGTGCGGGTTTTTTCCGGGAAGCAACGTTCGATCAGCTCGAGCATGATCGAGACGGTAACCGAAGCACCTGGCGAAGCACCCAGGAGGGCGGCGAGGCTACCGTCCTTGGCTGCTACCAGTTCGGTACCGAATTGCAGTACACCGCCTTTTTTCGGGTCTTTCTTGATGATCTGCACGCGTTGGCCAGCCACTTCCAGGCGCCAGTCCTCGGCCTTGGCCTCGGGATAGAAGCGACGCAGCGATTCCAGGCGTTGTTCCATGGACTGCATGACTTCGCTCATCAGGTACTTGGTCAAGTCCATGTTGTCGCGCGCCACGGCCAGCATCGGGCCGATGTTGGCGGCACGAACCGACAGCGGCAGGTCGAGGAACGAGCCGTGCTTGAGGAACTTGGTGGTGAAGCCGGCATAGGGCCCGAACAGCAGGGAGGTCTTGCCGTCGACGACACGGGTGTCCAGGTGAGGAACCGACATGGGCGGCGAGCCGACCGCAGCCTGGCTGTAGACCTTGGCCTGGTGCCGCTTGACCACTTCCGGGTTATCGCAACGCAGCCATTGGCCACTGACCGGGAAGCCGCCAAAGCCCTTGCCTTCTTCGATGCCCGACAACTGCAGCAGCGGCAGGGCCGCGCCACCGGCGCCAAGGAAGACGAAGCGGGCGTCGACGTCACGGGACGAGCCGCTGTTGACGTCCTTGATGGTGACGGTCCAGCCCTCGCCCTTGCGCTTGAGGCCTGTGACTTTCTTGCAGTACTTGACCTGGGCATCGGGTGCGCTGGCCAGGTGCTTGAGCAATTTGTTGGTCAGGGCGCCGAAGTTGACGTCTGTGCCGTTCATGCAGCGGGTGGCGGCGATTTTCTGGTCGCTTGGGCGCCCAGGCATCATCAGCGGCATCCACTTGGCCATGGTGGCTTTGTCTTCGGTGTATTCCATGTCCGCGAAGGCGTGGTGCTGCTTGAGCAGCTCAAAGCGCTTCTTCAGGAAGTCGATGCCCTTTTCACCCTCGACGTAGCTCAGGTGTGGTACTGGCGTGATAAAGGACTTGGACGAGCCGAATGTGCCTTTCTTGGTCAGATAGGACCAGAACTGCTTCGACACCTCGAATTGGGCATTGATGTGCACGGCTTTCTTGATATCGACAGCGCCGTCGGCAGCCTGTGGCGTGTAGTTCAGCTCACACAGCCCGGCGTGGCCGGTACCGGCGTTGTTCCACGGGTTGGAACTTTCCGCGGCACCGGAGTCCATCAACTCGACGACTTCCAGCTTGATCGCCGGGTCGAGTTCCTTGAGCAGTACTGCCAGGGTGGCACTCATGATGCCGGCCCCTACCAATACCACGTCGACTGTTTCGTTCTGCGCCATTTAACGCGTCTCCAAATCTTCAGCACCAATAGACAGCATAGGACCCTGGCGTCTGCCAGGGATCACCCTGTCCGTTTCTTCGCAATTAATGCAACTTCAGCGGAGGCTGCCTGCGGGGCTATCGAGTCCTCATGAACTCATTTTGCGGCCCGTGTGACAATTCGACTTATGGTCGAGGCCTCCGTTTTGCGTAGTGGACAGGCATCAGGCTCTTATCGTGGATGAAGAGTCCATGTAGCTCATCAGGGCCGATCGGGACGCAGTTGGTGCTTTTACACATGCCAAACTATTCATTGCTCGCCACACTCTTGTGAAGTTGTGAAAACCCGTTTTTTCACGCTCTTTTGGAGTCGTGAACCTCAAAAAGGGCTGCGCGGGGCAGCTCTGGCAGGCCAGAGGACGAGATGGGCGCCGAAAAACAGCGGGTGCACATCGGCTCACATGACCTGTGTGGGCGGCTCTCTGTGGGCGGTGCGGGGAGCTGAATGCAGTGCATCAGCGATGCTGCGAGGCCCGATCAGGAGACGTCCTTATAATCGGGGGGAGATTATAGCGATGAAACGCGCAGAAATGATCTTTATTCAATGACTTTTATTGAGGTACCGGTCAGACGGTCATCGATGGCTGCATCCGGTTGCGTGGGTGACGCTGCATCACACGTGCGCTGGCCGGCAGGAACTGGTTGAGCCACTGCAGGCGAATTTCGTTGATTTCCACCCAGCCGGCAGCCCTTGGCAGCTCCCGGCACTGTTTGAATGCCCGGCAGCGGCCGTTGGCATCAAGCCTGGCGAAATTGCGGATGACGAATTGGGGGAACATCCAGGCCCAAATGGATTTCATGGCATAGACCCTCGTTTGAATGGCTTGAGGATGCCCGGCAAGAATGACATGCGCATGACAGGAACCCGCACTGCAATGACCTGTCTCACAGTATCAGTGCCGATGATCTCTGGTGGGCCGTATGCCCGGCCCGCTATACTGCGGCCCTATTTTGTGCCAATTGCTGGAGAGATGAGCATGTTGCAACGCCTGTTGTTCGGTTTAATCACCGTGACCACGCTGACCCTGGCCGGGTGCGCCCACAGCCCGCAACAACTCAGCCCGCAACCCAAGCTCACTACCCAATTGGCTCCGGTAGGTCATGGCCAGCCAGTTACAGTCCGGGTGGTGGACGGTCGTCCTTCGCCGACACTGGGCACCCGTGGTGGCCTGTACCCGGAAACCAGTGCCATCAGCGTGTCTGGCCAGGACATCCTGCCCAAGCTTCAAGCCCAGGCCGAAGCAGCGGTACGCCTGCTGGGCTTTACACCGACTCCCAATGCCTACAATGCGCCCCAGTTGACCGTCACCTTGGCCGAGCTGAAGTATCAATCGCCCAAGGAAGGCCTGTACGTGACCGAGGCGACCATCAGCGCGACCTTCCGTGCTGACGTTGCCAACGCCAACCGTCGCTACAGTGGCCGTTATGGCGCATCCCTGGACCAACGCTTCGGCATGGCCCCAAACCAGGAAACCAACACCAAGCTGGTCGGCGACGTGCTCAGCGATGCCCTGACCCGACTGTTCAAGGACCCGACCGTGGGCCAGGTGCTGGGAGAATAAGGCTAGCTGCAAGCGGGAAGCTTCAAGCTGCAAGAAAAAAGCCGGTGTCAGCCTTGGGTGACATCGGCTTTTTTGTATTCGGGATACGTCATTGGTCGTAAAGCGCGGGTTTTTCAAACGAGGTTGGATAGAATTCGCGCCGCCTGAACGGTTTCGATGGGCTTTTTATTCGAGGTTTTCGATGTCGCTGCAAATGATCTGGTCGCTGTTCGCATCCCACCCTGCCAAGTTGGTCAACGTCCTGGCCTTGCTGTTCGCTTGCCCAGGTGCCTGGTTGTTGCACGCTACGCGTCGTCGCGAACAACTGGCAGTGGGGGGCGTGGTGGTGCAGGGTGAGCAGCGCAGCGTCGATGAGCGCACCTTGAAGATGAACCGGTTTTTCTATCGGTTCGGGTTTGGTTGCCTGGGGCTGGCGTTGCTGGTTTCTTGGATTAGTACCCAGCTTTGACGGCATTTGCCTTACGAATTATCGCGGGCAAGCCCGTTCCTACAGGGGTGCTGAATGCACTTGTAGGAGCGGGCTTGCCCGCGATGAGACCCTCAAATCAGAGCGGTAAACCAGCCTTGACCCGGTACTGATTACGCACCGGCGTCGCATACTGCAGCACCAGATATGGCCGGTGTTCGGCCGGGCAGGCGTCCAGGCGACGCTGCCATTCCGCCTTGGCGCGTTCCAGCTCATCGGCGGCAAACACTTTGTCAGCGCTTGGTACCTGCAGCGCCGGGTCGGCATCGGCCCATTGGGCATAGGCCAGGTAATGCACCGGGAACAACCGGTAGCCGCCGAGAATCTGCCGATCGATTTCCACCGCCAATTGCTTGGTGTCTTCGAACAACCCGGTCACCGGCGCTGCGAAGTTCACATGCACCCGGCCTTTGTAGCCGGTGATACCCAAGGCAATGCTGACGTCATCCTCGCCCGGCACCTTGCTGTAGGTACCGGTGGTTGCGCGGATATACAGTTCGCGGGCCTTGGCCTGGTCGCAGGGGTCGTATTCGTAGCTGATCGACACGGGCGTCAGGTTCAATGAGCGGATGACCTCGGCGAACGGTTCATCCTTGCGGCTCATGTGGAACATCTTGAGGATCGCCGAATCGGTGCGATCGTCGCCATCCTTGGCCCGGCCTTCGGCCTGGGCAATCCAGATTGACTGGCAATCGTTGCGGATCGAATGGTTGATGTAGGCGGACAGCAGTTGGTAGGCCGCCATTTTTTCCCGGCGGCCGGTGATCGAGCGGTGCACGATAAAGCTCTTGTTCAGGCGCATCAGGTCACTGACGAAGGGCTTTTGCAGCAGGTTATCGCCAATGGCGATACGGGGTGTCGGCAGGCCGGCGTGGTAAACGGCATAGTTGACGAATGCCGGGTCCATGACGATATCGCGGTGGTTGGCCAAAAACAGATAGGCGCTGCCGGATTTGAATTGTTCGACGCCTGTGTAGGTCACACCATCAGTGGCCCTGTCGATCGTATGGTCGACATACACCTCGACTTTGTCCTGCAGGGTCGAAACACATTTGACGTCGGCGAACTCGCGGCGCAGGCGATGAGCTATAAGAGGTTTGAGCAACCAGCCGAAGGTGCCGGCAAAGCGCGGGAAGCGGAAGTGGGTGAGGATATCGAGGAACGCCGGATCACTGAGCAGCCGGGCCAGAACGGCAGGGACTTCAGCGTCGTCGTACGGTCGGATGGCATCGAATTCGCCCATCATGCTCTCTTGTT
>RCUU01000552.1_pt1 | contig 20295 bp, 17 predicted proteins | sample 2166211 | NCBI WGS metagenome assembly RCUU01 (sample SAMN09932620, study PRJNA488358) | compost metagenome | feature: garden; material: soil; isolation source: compost soil in phenylacetic acid-enriched culture | place: Germany: Experimental Botanical Garden Goettingen | collected 2016-01-27
ATTTTAATGGCTATGTCTGCTGGAGGTTATTTATGCTGCTAAATTGTTCAAATGAAGTTTTCCAGCGTATATCTACAACATTTCCAGAGTCGTCGCACATGATTTGAAAAGCTTTTCAGAATGTTGGAAAATTAGCCGTGCTCATCTTTCCCGTGAGGATTCCCTTACAATCAGCTTATGCTCCATCTTTTCCGTAGGAACTTCTACCTTCCCGGTGGTCAGCAGTTCATGCAGCTTCTCCGCTGCCCGGTAGCCCAGTTGATAGATCGGCTGTGCAATGGTCGTCAGCTTCGGAATGTACATACCCGACATCCGCAGATTGTCGAACCCGATGACGGATACCTGCCCCGGCACCAGAATATTGCGGTCCTTCAGATACGAAATGGCCCCCATCGCGAACTCATCGGCTACACAGAACAGCGCTGTCACTTCGGGATACTCTGTAAACAGCTCATGCGCAGCTTGATAGGCATGTTCAAAGCGGTGATAGGCATATCTGACCTTTTCCACATTGTGCTCAAGACCGGCTTCAGTCAGCGCCCTCACAAATCCCTCGTACCGCGGCGGCCCGGAAACAGAGTTGTCATGATCGAACCCGATCATCCCGATCTCGGTGTGTCCCAGCTCAATCAGGAACTTCACGGCGTCGTAAGCCGCTTTCTCATCATCAATCTCTACTGACGGCACATCGAATTCTTCCGAATGGGAAGACACCAGCACAAAGGGTATTCTGCAGCCGGTCAGCTTCTCATAACATTCCGGGTACAGAACGTCACTGGCGTACACGATCCCATCCACCTGCTTCTCATGAAACGTGTCAATGTAGCTCAGCATCCGTTCCTTATCGCGGTCCGTATTGCAGATCATCAGACTGTAGCCCAGCTTAATGCAGGCATCCTGCATCCCCCGGATTACCCCGGCAAAATAAAGGTTCTCAATATCAGGTATTAGCAGGCCGAGGGTATTGGATTTCTTGTAAATAAGTCCTCTGGCAAAAGCATTCGGCTGATACTGCAGCTTCTCAATAGCCTCAATTACACGGCTGCGCTTACTCTCAACTACAGTGTTTGGCGCATTCATTACACGGGACACGGTGCTGATTGACACCTCTGCCATTTTGGCGACATCTCTGATGGTTGGCTTCATTTGCGTAACTTCCTTTTTTAGAAAAGCTTTTCAAAGCGATTATAACAAGGGTTCACAGCTTTGACAAGAGTTTTTTTGAAGCGCTTTCATCATCAGGATTAGAGTTATATAGAGTGAATTTAAGGATCCTAGCTTGATGTCTGATGAAACCCTTTGCCCGTAAGAAATTCACCTGCTTCGCTTGCCAGGTTATTTTTGAAAACCTTATCATACTGATTCTGCTGTAAATAACTACTACTGAACCCGCTCTATTGCACCCGTAATTCCTGCTAATCCATACAAAATTCATACATAATTCATACGTCCCGCTAGAAAACCGCCTTCTCCGGGATACCCGCTTACTTAAAGTGTGTAAATAATATTATTTCATGTTATAATTGCCGGGTAGATCACTTCAACACTGCAAATACTGGTTTTTAATAGAAAGCATCTATTAGGGAGGGATTATTCGTGAAAAAACTGCAGGACATTCCGTTTTCCGTACTGGATCTGGCTCCAATTGTGGAGGGAGGAACGGCGGCGGATTCTTTTCATAACACGCTTGATCTGGCCCGCCACGCCGAGGCTTGGGGTTACCACCGCTACTGGCTCGCAGAGCATCATAACATGCCGGGCATTGCCAGCTCTGCCACCTCACTGGTCATCGGCCATGTAGCCGCAGGCACCAAGAGCATTCGCGTAGGGTCCGGAGGCATCATGCTCAGTAACCATGCTCCGCTGATGATTGCCGAGCAGTTCGGAACATTGGAATCGCTGTATCCGGGCCGCATCGATCTGGGTCTGGGCAGGGCCCCCGGTTCTGATCAGGCGGCTGCCCGCGCAATGCGCCGTGGCCTTGGCCAGGACGGCAGTGAATTCCCCGAGCAGCTGAGCGAGCTCAGAGCCTATTTCAATCCAGACGGAGCAGGCTCACGTCCGCTTGGCGTACGCGCGGTACCTGGTGAAGGGCTGAATGTGCCGATCTGGCTGCTCGGCTCCAGCGGCTTCAGCGCCCAATTGGCGGGCCAGTTGGGTCTGCCCTTCGCTTTTGCCAGCCATTTCGCACCTGATTATCTGCTGCCGGCCCTGCATCTGTACCGCACCAGCTTCAAGCCGTCAGCCGCACTCGATAAACCACATGTAATGGTAGGGTTAGGCATCACCGCTGCCGAAACAACAGAACAGGCCCGCTGGCTTGCCACCTCGCAGCAGCAGCAGTTCCTCAATATTATCCGCGGCCGCACCGGCAAGCTGCAGCCACCGGTAGACAGCATGGAGGGACTGTGGTCTCCTCAGGAAAAAGCCATGCTGCTTAGCAAGCAGTTATACTCCATTGCCGGAGATCAGGCATCTATCAAGGAAAGACTGCTGCAGATTGTGGAGGAAACACAGGCGGACGAATTCATCGTCGCCTCGCAGATTTATGACCACTCTGCTCGCTTGCATTCCTATGAGCTTGTAGCCGAGCTGGTCAAAGGAAGCTAAGCATCCCGAAGTTCATAGGTCATAGTACCGGAGATTATACGACCAGGATTGGAATTTCCTCCTGGTTGTATAATACGGGTGACTAACATAAAGCGCCCCTTAGAAATAATATCGGCCCTCCCGGAGGGTAACCGATGAGATTTCAAGGGGTATTTTTTTATGGATAGGGGAACCCTTCCGCAATTTCAGTGAAATAGACGGCCACAGTTGTGTCTCCCACTATGTTGTTCTTTATAAAATACATTCCTTTCCTCTCCAAAACCGAGAAATAAACAGATATCTGAAGCTATCCTTAAATAATTCCCCATTCAGCTAGATTATTGGCTGTTTTAACTACATTCAACCGATTATTTCCGTTTTTATTTATCTGTAATTTTGATTATACTGATAATATTCGTTATAACGAACATACATATCTCTCCTCTACCCAAGTCGCGTCTTCATTGCCTCTCTTTTCAATGTAGTGGTTCTTTAAAAAACTACTCTTTTCGACAGGATTTGAGCAAATCACTGAATAAAGCGGGGATGGTGCCGGATTTCCCCGGTAGCAGAGTTGACTTCCCAGAAGGAAAGGAGCGGGCAAGTGAAGAAAAAATACCACAAGGCAATAATAGGCGTGTATATTCTGATCGTTCTAGCCGGGGTTGTCTGGCATGCCGGAGGAGCAAGTGCGGAGAATACAATAAAGCTTACGGTGAACTCGCACACTACCAGTATGGCGAAGATGAATAATATGCAACCGGGGGATGTTACCACTTCGGACTATACCGTGATTAATGAAGGCAATGAGCCGTTCAATTACTATGTGGACTTCAAATTTATATCCGGGGACGAGGAATTGTACAATATTCTGCAAATGACCCTGCAAAAAGAGGGAGTAATCCTCTATTCCGGGGTAATGAGCGAAGCAGAGGGACGAGTGGCTGTGGGGAGACTGGCCGGGGGAGGCCAGGAATCCATTCAGATGGATGTAACGTTCCCGTATGAAGCGGGCAATGAATACCAGGCGAAAACAACCAGCGTAGCCTTTGTGTTCTCCGCTTCCGGTGAAGCCGAACCATCGGCTGAGCCGAGCGCTACACCATCAGCTTCTGCTACACCGAATCCGTCGGCTGACCCAACTGCTACACCTTCGGCTTCCGCTACACCGAATCCGTCCAGCGCCCCAACGGCTCAGCCAACAGGCAGCTCGGTGCCGGGAACAATCGTCACACCGTCCGCTTCACCTTCGGCAACAGCTTCACCGGGTCCGAATGAAGCTATTGTAACCGACCCGCCGGTTCCGCTCGGAGGCAATAACAGCAGCGGCGGTAATGCACCATCAGCTTCACCGGGTACCGGCAGCACCGGAACCGGCACTGAGGCCACCCCGTCGCCGGACCAAGAAGCGCCGCTCACTGATGATGAGCTCCCGCTTGGGGGGCCGGATGGCGGCGATAAGCTGCCGGACACCGCTGAGCCATGGTATAACCTGGTTCTGCTCAGTTTGGCCGTAGCGGTTGTGAGCGTGATTATCTTGCGCAGACTGAGCTCGAAGAAGTAAGCCCATTTCACTACAGGTTGGAGGAGAGAGTATGAAGAAGCGTTCCTGGCTGGTCATTGCCGTGAAGCTGGTCTTCGTACTCTCTTTGTGTGTACTGCTCTATTCAGCCTTCCAAATCCTCAAAGCACCTGTAGAGGCACGTCAAGCCCTGCAGGAATGGGAGAAAAAGAGGGAGGAAGCTCCCAATATCTACCATAATGATGAGGAAACACCTCTGCCTGAAGGAATGATCAGCCCATCGGAGGAAGACAGCACATCCAAGCCCGCCTACAAGGAGGGCGAGATTATAGGGGAGATTTATCTGCCCAAGCTGGATAAGCGGATCGCCATAGTGGAAGGCACAGAGCGGCCGCAGCTGAAAAAGGGAGCCGGACATGATAAAGGCAGTGCTCCGATTGGCGCTGCCGGCAACAGTGTGCTGGCAGGCCACCGTGATACGGTGTTCCGGGGACTCGGTACTTTGAAGACAGGTGATCATATAGAGGTGGAGACTGCCGAAGGCAAATTCATCTATAGCATTACAGGCAGCACGATTGTAGACGGGGACGCCAGAGGGGTTATCAAGCAGAGCAGCGAGGCAGTGCTTACGCTCATTACCTGTTATCCGTTTACCTACGTCGGCTCCGCACCGGACCGCTATCTGCTCTCAGCTGTTCTTCTCAGGGATGAGACATTGTATAGAAAGTGATACTATAGACATACGATGTTACAGAGGAGATGGCCTGTTAATGAAAGAAAAGCTGATAGAGCGGTTTGTTTCGTATGCTCAAATGGATACCCAATCGAATGATGACAATGAAGCCTGCCCTTCTACACCGGGGCAGATGGCTCTGGCCCGCAAGCTCGTAGCCGAGCTGCAGGAGCTGGGCCTTGTGGAGGTCACAGTGGACGAGCATGCATATGTCATGGCTACACTGCCTGCCAATACCGATAAGGAGGTTCCGACCATTGGTTTCCTCGCGCACCTGGATACCGCAACTGACTTCACCGGCGCGGGTGTGAAACCGCAAATTGTCGAGAACTATGACGGCAAGGATATTATCCTGAATGAAGCGCTGGGCATTGTACTCTCCACAGAGAGCTTTCCCGAGCTATCCGGGTATAAAGGCCACACGCTGATTACCACAGATGGAACCACGCTGCTGGGTGCGGACAATAAGGCGGGAATCGCCGAGATCATGACCGCCATGGCCTATCTGCTGGAGCATCCGGAAATCAAGCACGGCAAGATCCGGGTGGCTTTTACCCCCGATGAGGAAATTGGGCGCGGACCGCATAAATTCGATGTGGCGCGCTTTGGGGCTTCTCATGCCTATACTGTGGACGGCGGACCGCTTGGGGAGCTAGAATACGAAAGCTTCAACGCTGCGGGGGTCAAAATCAGCTTCAAAGGGGTGAATGTGCATCCCGGCACTGCTAAGGGCAAAATGATCCATTCCTCCAAAATCGCCATGGCATTCCACCTGAGACTGCCTTCCGGAGAAGCCCCCGAATTCACTGAAGGCTATGAGGGTTTTTACCATCTGATCTCCATACAGGGTACGGCGGAGCACAGCAAGCTGCAGTATATCATCCGCGATTTTGACCGCGAGGCTTTCGAGAACCGCAAGGCGTATATCGCTGCGATTGTGGAGGAATTCCAGTCAACCTATGGAGCGGACAATGTGGTGCTGGAAATGAAGGATCAATACTATAATATGCGCGAAAAAATCGAGCCGGTGCGCCACATCGTCGACATCGCCCAGGAAGCCATGGAGAACCTCGGCATTACACCGGTGATCCGCCCGATCCGCGGCGGCACGGACGGTTCGCAGCTGTCGTATATGGGGCTGCCTACACCGAATATTTTCACGGGCGGCGAGAACTTCCACGGCAAATTCGAATACGCCTCGGCAGATGTGATGCTCAAGGCCGTTCAGGTTATTGTCGAGATCGCCAAGCTGACCGAACAGAAGGCTTAACTACTGCGGATTCCTCGTTGCACGAGCCCGCATAAGACAACAAATATCCCCGGCTAGCTGGAGCAGAGGCCCCTAGCCCGGGATATTTGTGTTCATTCACTTCCCGCTCCGCTGATCAGATCAAGTGTGCTCCGAAGTGATTCCGTCATTAGAGATGGATGATCCGCTGCTTCGCTATACATTCATTAGCTGCCGCGATCTCCTTCGCCCAAATTATATAAATCGCTAATTCATACGAATGTTACCGATCACCGGGAGGGATGTCCTTCCAGATTACATTCTCGCCATAGCTCTTGCCCCAATCATACATCATGCGCAGTACCGGCAGCAGACTTTGGCCATATTCCGTCAATGAGTATTCTACTCGCGGAGGAACCTCGGCATACACTTGCCTGAATACAAGCTGATCCTCCTCCAGTTCACGAAGCTGGTTGGTCAGCATTTTTTGGGTAATATGGGGAATCAGCTTCTTGAGCTCGCTGAAGCGCTTGGTCCCTTCCAGGCCCAGATGCCACAGAATAATCAGCTTCCACTTCCCGCCGATCACTGCAAGCGTCAGTTCTTTTTCACAGTTGATTTCTTTCAGGTTAATGCGGTCCTTAATCTCCGTTGCCAATGTGAATCGGCCCCCTTTCCACCTTAATCATACTACAGAACATCGGGGAAGCGCACATGACGGGCGGATGCATCCAGCCTGCCCCTTACAGATAAAAGACCGCCGGCTGAGGAGCCTGCGGCCTGAATTCTGGCACTATTCGTCTTCTACTTGCCGGCCAGCGATCCCTGCAGGCTGCCTGCATTGAAATCCGGCTGTGCTTCAATGTTGGTGTCACCTGCGGCTTTGGCTTTTTCCAGGGCCGCATTGTAGCGGGTATTCAAATCCTGGAGCTCTTTGTCCAGGTCACCGCCGTCAAAAATATATTTATTGAAAACATCGACCTTCTTCAAGCCTTCCAGTCTTCCTTCAGTGATAACCATTGGAGTCGCCGGGTAGATCCCGTCAAGCTTCGTTGGCAGGAAAGCCTCGATTCCGGCAATGTCCGGTGCCTTGGCAACAGCGGCAACTGACGGAATAACCGAAACCCCGTATCCGCCCTCCTGGTAGGCTACCTGCACATCATCGCTATACATCCATTCGATAAATTTCCAGGCGGCATCCTTGTGCTCCGAGTCCTTGCTCATCGCCAGATAGCTGCCCGCAATAACCTGGCTGGCGCCGTTTTGCTGACCGTCAATGGTCGGAGGAAGCGCAGCAGCCCAGCGGATTTGCGTCGGGAATTGGGTTTTGTAGACACTTGGCTCTACAGAATGGTTGAAATACATACCGATCTTGCCTTGGGCGAACTGCGCGCGCAGCGGGTCAATATCCAGCGATTCAGAACCAGGCAGCATGCTTCCGTCCACCTTAATCTGACGCAGCGCCTCGGCAACCTCCTTGTACATCCCAAAGTCGAACTGGCCCGTCTGGAAGTTGAAGCCCTCTGTGCCTGCAGTCTTGCTAAGTGTAGTTATCGGATAAGCAATACGCTCAAATCCGCTGGAGCTTTTGAAGTTTCCCGCGAAGCCGTAAGCGCCGCTGTCTTTCCCGGCTGCTGTAATTTTCTTGGCGTCTTCCACCATCTCTGCCAGCGTGGTCGGCGGCTCTGTAATGCCGGCTTTCTCGAACAGATCAACGTTATAGATCAGACGCCAGAACTGGCCGATATTCGGCAGGGTGTATATTTTGCCGTCAACCGTGTTTTTCTCATTAATAAGCACGTTCTCGAACCGGCTCTTCATCTCCGGGGATATGTAGCTGTCGAAGGATTCCAGGTAGCCTTTTTTGACCCATGTAGGCACATTGCCCGTATCCACGCGGAGAATATCCGGCGCCTGCTTGCTGGAGAACGCAATATCCACGGACTGGGTGTAGTTTTCAGCCATAACCTTCAATTCAATATCGATATCAGGATTGAGACCCTCATACTCACTGATTTTCTGATCGATAAAGTCTGAATCATGACGGTCAATCGTCCAGTAGACCAGCTTTGTTTTTTCAGGAGCTGCATTATTGCCGCTTGCCTCCGCATCAGGTTCGGACGAGGAGCAGGCGGCCAGCGAACCGGCCAGCACCAGCGAAACTCCAGCCAGCATCCATTTGTTCTTTTTCATCTAAATTGCCTCCCTTTTCTTTTTGTAATCGCATTCATTTCATATAAAAATTATAGTTTGCCTGGCCGTTTGTCAGTGAAGGAGAAAACAACTATTCATGGGAGACGAAATCACTGTTTCCTTGCTCTTTGGCCGAGGTATATTTCGCGCGGAAGTCCGTAGGCGTCATTCCGGTATATTTTTTGAACAGCTCGGTAAAATAGGGGCGGTCCTCATACCCCAGAGAGACAGCGATATCCTGAACCTGCATACCCTCCAGCACCAGCTCCTTGGCTCTCTCCATTCTTCTGCCGATAATATATTGGGCAAGCGTCATCCCCGTCTCCTTTTTGAACAGATTGGAGAAATAACTGGGACTCAGGTGTACCTCCCGCGCACAGTCGGCGACCGACAGGTTCCGGTGCAGATTCCCATGGATGTGGGTAATTGCCCGGTCCACCAGTATACGTGCGTCACTGGACTTGCGTATCTGCACATACGCGCAGCCCTGGCGGCAGAATTCCCGGATCTGTCTGCGGAGCTCCTCGAAGGAAGCCGCGCTGTTCATATCAGCCAGCTTCTTTTCCAGTGTTATAACCTCCGAATCGGGCGCCTTCTCTGAGAAAATGCGATGGATCGAATGGGCGAGCTCCAGACACAGCGTCTTTACGATGGCCGGATCAGGAAGCGCCGATGCAGTAAGCCATTCATTCCAGATATCATCCAGCTGTTCTTCCGCCTTCGGCAGATTCGCCGAAAGAAGGCAATAGAGCAGCTCCTTTTCCTTGTCATACGAGTATCTCGGCAACGCTGCATCTGCTGCTTCGCCTTCAATGTAACGGTACACGCTGTTCCCGCCGGTCAAAAAGGTGTTCGCAAGCGCGGACAGCGCCTGCGCGTAGGAAGCGGACAACTGCCCGGCCTCCTCCACCTCTCCGCCCAATCCGATAGACACCGTCTGGTAGGTATACCGGCGCACATTCTCCCGGCATTGCTCGGCAAGCTGCTCCGTATCCAGCTCCGCCGGAGGATTCATAACAATGACGAACTGGTTGACATGCTCGCGGAACACGATTCCCTGCGTATAGCCGGTTATCGTTTCTTCCAGAATATTCTGTACGGCAAAGCGGATCAGCTCCACTTCCGGAACCGGCAGTTCAGCGGTGCGCTCTGCAAAAAAATCCATCTCCGCCACCATCACACAGAGGCTGCGGCTGTTCATCTTGATGTCATAGAAATCCCACTGCTGGCTCCGGTGCTGCTGCCGGCTGCCGTAACGGATAAGCAGACGCATATATTCCTGACGCAGATAGGGCAGGCTCTCCCGCAGCTTCTGCTCCATGCCCCGCATCTGTTCAGCCTGGCTGCGTTCCCGCTCCAGTACCTCTTTAGCCTTCAATACGGATTCAAGCACCTGAACCTTCGTATACGGCTTGACGATCAGATCGAAAGCCCCGAGCTTAACGGCTTCCTGTGCGTAGGTAAAATCAGAGTAACCGGTCAAAAAAATCAGTTTGATGCCCGGCTGCTCCGCTTGAATAATCCGCATCATCTCCAGACCATCCGTAAAAGGCATCCGGATGTCCGTCAATACGATGTCAGGGTGGTGCTTGCGGATCTGCTTCAGGCCCTCTTCACCGTCAGCTGCGGTGGCTGCAACCACAATACCATGCTCCTCCCAGGGAATCCGCAGCGACAACCCGCGGACCACCGCAGGAATATCATCAACTATGCATATTTTAATCTGGGTGTTGTTCAGGATTCACACCACCTTCCACAGGAATTGACAGAACGGCTTCGGTTTCAATGAGGGGCCTGCTGCGGAAGACCAATCCGGCGTCTTTACCGTAATACAGCTGCAGACGGCTGCAGATATTGGAGAGCGCATACCCTCCGCTGCCGCTGGGCTCCTTCAGCCGGGCGTTCAGCTTGTCCGCGTCCATGCCGGTTCCGTTGTCGGTGACCCGGATCAGCAGCGTATACTCCGCCCTCTCCACCGAGATTCGGATCACGCCCCCTCCCCGCAGCTCCTTAAGCCCGTGCAGGATGGAGTTCTCCACCAAAGGCTGGATGATGATTTTCAGCACAGGAAGCTCCAGCAGTTCCGCTCCGGCAGTAATGGTATATTCGAACAGCCCTTCGTAGCATTGCTGCTGGAGGTTCAGGTACTGGCGGACATGCTCCAATTCCCTGCCTACAGTTGTAATTTCCATTCCGTTATTAAGGCCAAGCCGGAACAATGCAGACAGGGAAATGACCATCTGCTTCACATCCTCATATTCTTCCATTTCACATTTCCAGAAGATCGTATTCAGCGTGTTATATAAAAAATGGGGCTCAATCTGCGCTTGCAGCGCCTTGATTTCAGCCTTTCTCTTTTCTTTTTCGGTATCCTTGACCTCCAGAATCAGCTCACCGATCCGGTCCAGCATCTGGTTAAATTTGCGGCCGGCATCCCCGATCTCATCCTGAAAGGGACTCTGGAAGCGGGCATTCAGATCCTCCTGCTCGACCCGGGACATCGTCTTCTGCAGCTTCAGCAGCGGTGCCAGCAGCAGCGCCGACAGGTACCTGGCCAACAAAAGCGCGATAATAATGCATACCGCCATGATCATCAGCACCAGCCACTGGATGCTGCGCACCGGCGCCAGCAGCTCCTTCTTGGACAGATAGCTGACCAGCACCCAGTCGCCCGCATACCGCGAACCGGCGTAGCTGACCAGCATCGGCCCGTCCCCGGCGGAATATTCGAAGTTGCCGCGGCCGGCCTCCATCAGCCTATCCAAAAATCCGGCGGCCCTTGTCCATTCCGGACGGTCCCTATCCCCGAAGACACTTGCCCCCGCTTTATTGATCAGCAAAAAACGCGCAGAGCCAAGGCTTGCGCCTCCGCTTACGGTATCTTCCAGAATATCCTCATTAACATTGACAGTCAGAAATACATCAGGCACGTAATTCTCTGTAAGCGGCTGCAAAAGCAGGGAAATCACGTGGCCCTTCCCCGTAAAGAGCTCATCCTGATGACTCTCGACCCAATTGGATTCCGGATTGTCCTTAATCCGCTGGTACAGTGAAGACTTGAGAAATGAAATCTCTGACCGGCGCTGATTGCCGGCGGAGTAGAAATCCCCGTCCGGCGTACTGATCAGGATGGATTCGATAGAGTTCTCTGTCAGCGTTGCCTGGGTGAACGGGCCTTGCAGCAGGGAAAAGTTGGCAAAGAACCGGTCTGTATTATGAGCCTGGATATCGCGGATGGTCTGCTTATAGGCTTCACTTAGCATCATCGTGGAGGAAGCCACTATAATTTGCTTCAGCTTCTGGTCCAGGACATTGACCGACTGGTTCAGCACATTCTGATTAAGGGCGATGGCGTTGCGCTCCATCGCCCGCGAAGCAATAGAATAGGCCCAAAGGCCGGTGACGGAGATGCAGAATACCGTCAGCGCGGCAAAGGACAGCCATATTCTCTTCTTCAGCGAGGTCCGGTAAAGCCAATCCTTCAGCATGTATTCACACCCTTCCTGAATAGCCGTCCGGAGCCTCCCGCCTTGACCTTAGCCCTTTACGGAGCCCGCAGTCATCTGCATGAACGATTTATTGGCGAAGATATAGACAACAATCATAGGCAGCATGGACAGACATGCGCCGGCGAGCATTAATTGAGGCTGTGCGGCATCGCCGACGCCGTATTTAAGCCCTGCCAAGCCTACGGTAAGTGTCTGTAAAGCGGGCTGGGTCATGGTAAAAACGAGCGGCAGAATATATTCGTTCCACGCTCCGCGGAAGGTCCAGAGCGCCGTGACCCCTAAAGCGGGTGTCAGGAGCGGCAAGATAACACGAAAGTATACGCTATAAAAGTTACAACCGTCAATAAAAGCGGCCTCGTCAAGCTCCTTCGGAATGGCCCGCACAAAACCGATCAGCATAAAGAATGCCGTGGCATGGGCGCTGATCAGAATGATAATGACCCCCCATAGCGATTTCTGCAAATGAAGCGACACCATGAGATCGAACTGGGGCCGCAGCACAACAGCGCCGATCGAGATGAACAGCGTGCAGGATTGGATTACAACATACAGCCGTTTGCCGTAAAAATCGACTCTCGCTACTGCATAAGCAGCCATTGTTCCAATTAGTAAAGTCCCCACGGTAGTAAATATGCTGATAAATACACTGTTCCAGGTAAAGCGGGCAAAGTTGGCCGAATTCCAGGCCTGCGAATAGTTTTCGAACTTCCATTCCTTCGGCAGCAGGGTGGTTCCTGTCGTCAATTCCAGGTTGGTCTTCAGCGATCCGAAGAACGCCAGAATAATCGGGAACACCGCAAAAGCCGCTACCAGGAGCAGGAAAATCCACAGCAGTGTCCGGGACACCGCCGCTCGCGTCTTGACGGAACGGGCAGCCTGCGCCGGAGTGATCTTCGTTTCCGCATGCAATGTGCTCACTGTTCATTCCCCTCTCTTTTAATAGATATCATTCAGTTTCTTGGATACATAGAAGTAGACCAGCGTGATCAGACCGACAATGACTGCAGTGGCAAAGCCGACCGCACTTCCGTAGCCAAACTGCTGGATGCTTGTGCCTCCACTGGATACCGGGAAAAACAATTTATAGAGATACAGGTACATGACTTCCGTTTTGCCATAAGGCCCGCCTTCGGTTAGCACCATAATGCTCTCGTAACCTTTCAGGGAGACGGTAATGGCAAGCATAATGATCATCTGAAGCACAGGTCCGAGCATGGGGACGGTGATACTCCACATTTTCCGGAGCGGTCCGGCCCCATCCAGGGAAGCCGCTTCATAGAGGTCTTCGGGAATATTCTGCAAGCCGGCAATGAAAAGCAGCATATAGTTGCCGACGGCTCCCCAGATCGCGATCATAATCGCTGTCAGCAAGGCGTATTTCGGCCCCAGCCAATCTATGGGAGCGGATACAATCCCGGAGCCGACCAGCAGCTGGTTAACCATCCCGTTGTATGAATTAAAAACAACATAGAAGACGATGGCCATAACCGATGCGCTAATAACAGTCGGCATGAAATAAATTGCCCGCAGCAGCTGCCGCCCCTTCAACGCCCGGTTGAGGACAACGGCCAGTACAAAGGACAACGGCAGGGTAATCAGCAGCTTGCCTCCGGCATAGATAAAGGTGTTGACCACCGACTGCCAGAATTCCTTGTCCCGGAACAGGCGCTCAAAGTTATCCAGTCCGATGAACAGCGGTTCGCCGAAGCCCTGGTAATCATAGAACATGTACTTCAGGGCCCAGAAGATAGGGTACACTCCAAAAATCAGCGTCAAAATCAAGCTGGGAGCGACGAAGGTCCAGGCATTCATTTGACGTTTCGATTCATTCATTTATTGTTCCTCCTGTCATTGGACTAAGCTTCTGTCCTTAATGATAGTTCTCTCTGTTCATAACGGTTAGGGAGAAAGCGACTGCGTTTGGGGGAGAATTTCACTTTTTCAGTTGCTTTGTCCCCTTTCTTCCCTTCGTTTATCCATCCCTTCCTTCGCAAAGGCACGGGTATACTTATAGATGAAAGCGCCCCGGCGAAATATGACAACTTTACAAGGAGGTATGAACTACCAATGAACCCAGCACATGGCGGCAGCACTGAAACCCGCCCTTTTGGCTGCTATACACGATTACACCTTGAGACCATTCAGAGCAGAATCGAACAGCTGCCCGCGATACGGAGGGAGTACGAAAGACAGCAGCAGCTGTCCGGGCAATTTGCCGTCCGAGAGGGGGCCGCGCCGCTTCACCGGCTCGGTGCATTCCGGGTGGAACCCTTTGTTTTTGAGGTCCCTGCCGGAGCGGCCTTTCTGAAGCTGGCTGTGCAAATTCAGGGGCGGGGCGAAGCGCGCATAGGGGGCCTGCGTCTGACTCATTCCCAGATTGGCTTGCCCGTTGTGCTGGTGAACAGCGGCTTGGAATATGCATTGTCTGGATGGTGCCAGGAGCCGGGAAGCAACAGCAAGGTCTGTCTGGAGCGTATGGCTGGCGTGCAGCATGGCCTGCAGCCGTCCGGTGTGACTCCGGCCGGCACTGCTCCGGCAGACGATCTTCAGTGCGTCCGGATAAGCAATGAGGAGGAGCAGGGGTTGACGGTCCTTCGTTATGAAGAGGCCATCCCTGTGCATGAAGGGGACCATTACAGCATGCAGACGGCGCTCAGCCTGGAAGCTCCTCTGACCGGAGGCATCCGTGCGGAGGTCCGGTTCCTGGATGCCGCGAAGCAACCGCTGGGACCGGAGCTGCTCTCCCCGCTGTTCAACCGGACCACGCTTACCAATTGGGCTTATCTGCTGGAGGCGGCAGGCGCGGACGCTAATATGTATATGGTTTCGGGTGAGAGCCGGTTTGCGGGCAGGTCCAAACGGAAACTGCAATACATGCTTGCAGATATGCGGCAAGGCATGGATATTTTCCGCAGAGACGGCTGGCATGACGACGATACTTACGGCGCGGTCCATATCGGGAGAGGACTCGCTGCTGTCTCCGTTATCTATGATCAGATTGCCGGCAGCGGAATCTTCCTTCCCGGTGAAGAAGCGGAGCTTCTCGCCCACTTCCGCTATATTGCGGCAATGATGATGGATACCGGCTACTACCGGTTTGATCTGGAGACCTTCCCGGATGAGAAGGGCGGCAGGCGCAGCAACTGGAATGCAGACCGGGCGGCCGGACTGGGCGTGTATGCCCTCCTATTCCCGCAGGAGAAAGAGAGCGGTACTTATCTGGACCATGCCCTCTCCGTCATTGACTGGCAGCTCGCAGATGTAGTGGATCAAGATGGCGCTTGGCCGGAGAATATCCGCTACCACGGAGCCGTGCTGCACCGGTATTTTCTTTTCTTCGCCCTGCTGAAGCGCCTTAGAGGCGTGGATTATTTCAGACATGACAAGGTAAAAAAAATGTACACTTTCCTCATGGGCACGGTGACTGCGGCAGATGTCATCCAGGGCGGCCTTTCCGGCCCCCCTGTTCTGCTTACCCCTGCTGTAGGCGATGCCAATGTGCAGGAAAAATGGTTCCGCCTGCTCGGTTACGCGGCTCCGTTCTATGTGGAGGAAGACCCGCAGCTTGCCGGAGTCATGGTCTGGACCTGGAAGCACGGCGGCGCACCCGTGGAGGACACCGGGGCGTTTCCTTTGCCGCTGGTCCCGCTGCTGTATCCGCAGCCGGACCTCCCGGAGCACAAGCCTGCGCTCGGATCGGCACATTACCCGGATATCGGCTATGTCATCTTCCGCGGCGGAGAGCAGAATCTGCAGCATTACGCAATATACGAGGCTTCCCCGCTGACGTACCACGCGCATCACGATGAAGGCCATTTCTCTATCTGGGCAGACGGGATTCCGGTAACACTGGATTCCGGAACGGGAGGCTACTATAATGGAGACCGGCACTGGTATGTATCCGGGGCGGCCCATAACGTTGTCCAATTTGCAGATCCGAACGGAAGATTCGCAAACGGCCCGCTGCAAAGCAGCTGCAAAGAGGTAAGGTTTACGGAAGAGCTGGATTATGCCAGAAGCAGTATTCCGGATATCAACACGGGGGAATACGAGCGGAGTTTCTTATTCATTAAAGCAGGTTTTGACGTTTACCTGGTCTGGGACCGGATCGAGGGGGCAGCAGACAGCGTCTGGAATTTGCATACGCTGAGCACAGGGGCAGAAGTAACGGAGCAGTCCATTGATGCCGCATGCCTCGGCGGCATGCAGCTAAACGTGCACATCGCCGAACCCGCGCAGCCTGTAATTACAGCGGGAGAAGGGGCCGTAGGCGGGGCTTACCCGCTGGCAGCACAGCAGCATTTCCGTGTGTACGGCAGTCAAAACGACTATGTCGTTCTACTGCACCCCCGGACAGAAGGCTCTCCTGCACTACTGCTGGAGCGGCTGGACTATGAAGAGGCTGTTGAAGGCATACGCTTGTACAAGATATCCCGGGCGGACGGGGCGTGGTTTATTGCCGCCATTAACGGTACAGGGCAGGACAGATACATTACGGTACCAGGTTTCGGACCGCTGAGACTGCTTGGAGAACCGGAGCCAGCAGAGCCAATCCATTCTGGGCAGACTGCAATCAGACTGGAAGCAGGCCAGATCCGCATCGCCATTCCGCAATAAGCGGTCAAGTACAAGGAGATAACCATAGATTATTTGAATGGAGGAAGATTAGAACATGAGCAATCTTGGAGTATGGGAACCGGCAGAGCCTGGGGTCAAACGCTGTATCTTGAATGCGGCAGCCAGTCTGATGATGATGGAGGTTCATTTCGAAAAAGGAGCCGAGGGCTACGAGCACAGCCATCCCCATGAGCAGATGAGCTACTGTCTGCGCGGAAGCTTCGAGTTCCGCATTGACGGCAAGAAGCATCAGGTTAGCGCAGGCCAGAGCATCGCCATCCCGCAAGACGCCAAACATGGCGTAACCGCACTGGAGGCAGACTCAGCGCTGCTCGATGTCTTCACGCCTATCCGCGAGGATCTGCTTAAACGCTAGAGCGGCACAATCAAACACCGCCTTTCCGGTTTCCCGGACAGGCGGTGTTGTTTTATTCCAGATTGGCATGGTTGCCGAACATCCGGGCAGAGGTCTGGCCGGTCTCTTCCATCATCCGCAGGATCACGGCATCATAGAAGAGCAGCAGGGTCTGCTCGAACAGCGAAGCCATCGGCTGGATGGTCATTCGGCCTCCATCCGCCTGTTCCTTGGGCGCACCCGGCAGCTTGACGATATGATCGGCCAGCCGTCCGATGGACGACTCCGGCGTAATCGTCACCGCCACAACGGCGGCTCCCACGGCCTTGGCTTTCCCGGCCATGGACAGAAGGCTTGCTGTCTCACCGGACCCGGTGCCCAGCACCAGCACATCCTCCGCTCCGATACCGGGTGTTACAGTTTCGCCGACTACGTAGGCTTCCTTTCCAGCATGCATCAGCCGCATGGCAAAGGCCCGGCCCATAAGACCGGAGCGGCCTGCACCGGCGACGAACACCTTGCCGGAGCGCAGCAGCAGCCCCGCCATCTGCTCGGCCTCTGCGGCTCCAAGCTGCGCGACCGACCGCTGCAGCTCATTCACAATTTCCTGCGCATAGCTGACGGTATTCATAAGCGGCTCAGGCCTGGCTGACCAGGCGCTTCATTTCCGCCGCCGCTGCCTTCTGATCGCTTTCGCTGGTAATGCCGCCGCCAACGATAACCAGATCGGGACCGGCTGCGATCACTTCAGGCAGCGTGTTCAGCTTGATGCCGCCGGCAATCGCCGTTTTGGCCTGCTTCACCACACTCTTGATCGCCTGCAGATCGGCAAAGGAGTTTTTGCCCTCCGCCTGATGGTCATACCCGGAATGCACACAGACATAATCCACTCCAAGCGCATCCACTTCGGCTGCTCTGGCCGCAATGTCCTTGACATTGATCAGGTCGACCAGAATCTCCCGTCCGCTCTTCTTGGCTTCCTCTACTGCCCCTTTAATCGTTGAGTCGTCGGACACACCGAGTACTGTCACGATGTCCGCACCTGCTTCAGCCGCCTTCATCACCTCGTACCCGCCGGCATCCATAATTTTCAGATCGGCCAGCACAGTCAATGCCGGAAAAGCTTCCTTAATTGCCTTCACCGCATGCAGGCCTTCATTAATTACAATCGGTGTGCCGATCTCCACGATATCAATAAATTCCGCTACCTCCGAGACAATTTCCTTCGCTCCGTCAATATTTACAAGATCCAGCGCTAATTGCAGCTTCATCTATTCAAACTCCTTTTCAATATATTTAAGTAAGTGCTTCACACATTGTAGGTGCATTAATTCAATAAGGGAAGTAGGCACTTTGCCGTGTTGTAGTTACCCCAAGGATACTATTGTGCAGGCACAGGTCCTCTTGATGGGAGCCGCCCAGAAAATCCATGTTGATTTTTTTCGGAACTTTCGTAAAAATACTGCATTTTCATGAAAGCTGTGCTAACATACACCTTGTTTGCAGATTGAAGCTGCATGAAATAACAAAAAGAGGTGTGTAATGGACCAAACGAAACACCAGGAGTTTAATTTGGTTAAGCTGACCTGGCCTATTTTTCTGGAGCTGTTTCTGTTCATGCTTATGGGAAGTGTGGATACGTTCATGATCAGCTCTGTGTCTGATGATGCGGTGTCCGGCGTGGGTGCGGCCAATCAGATTATTACTATGGCTATACTCGTGCTCAGCGTGATCGGCAACGGGGCGGCCATTGTCGTTTCGCAATATCTCGGATCAAGGAAGCCCAAAGAGGCCGCTGAAGTCACCGGCAATGCCATTACACTTAATCTGGGTGTGGGCATCATTCTTAGCACAGCCATGCTGATCTTCGGGGGAACGCTGCTGAGAGCGCTGAATGTGACAGGGGATATTCTCGTGCATGCCAAGATCTATATCCATATTGTCGGAGGCGGGATCTTCCTGCAGGCACTGATCAATGCCCTGGCAACGACTATCCGCACCTACGGTTTTACCAAACAGACGATGATGGTCTCCCTGCTGATGAATCTCATTCACGTAGCCGGCAACTATTTGCTGATCTTCGGACATTTCGGCTTGCCTGCGCTGGGTGTGCAGGGAGCGGCAATTTCCACGGTAGCCAGCCGTCTGATCTGCCTCATCATCTTCTTCCTGCTGCTCTACAGAATTATGGAGGTGCGGGTGAAGTGGACCTATTACATTCATCTTTCCAAAAAATATGTGCTGCAAATCCTCAAAATCGGCATCCCGTCCGCTTTTGAATCAGTGATCTATCAATCCTGCCAGCTGATTTTCACTTTATACATTACGTACCTTGGCGCAGAGGCCATGGCTACCCGCCAATACGCCCTGAATATCTCCAGCTATATCTTTCTGTTCAGCGTAGCTGTATCGATGGGCACCTCGATTATTGTGGGGCATCTCGTCGGAGCAAGACGGCCGGAGGAAGCCTACAAACGGGTATTCAGCAGTGTAAAGTGGGCGCTGCTCGTCACAGTAATCATTGATGCTGCCGTCATTTTCTTCCGTGTGCCGCTGATGGGTCTATTCACGGATAACATGAATATCGTCGCAATGGGTGCCCAGGTGATCCTGCTCAGTATCTTCCTGGAGACCGGACGAACCTGCAACCTGGTCATTATCAACTCACTCCGCGCTTCGGGCGATGCCAAGTTCCCTGTCTATATGGGTCTCATTTCGATGGTCTGCATCAGTCTTCCGCTCGGCTATGTGCTGGTGTTCCAGCTTCATCTGGGGCTGGCCGGAGTCTGGCTGGCTACCGCTTTTGACGAATGGCTCCGGGCGGTCATTATGTACTTCCGCTGGAAGAGCCGGGCCTGGGAAAAACATGGCCTGATCGAACACGAGGCTGCAGATCCTGCATCCCCTGCCGCCGCACCGGTACACTGACCTACGGGAAGAACAAATTCACCCAGCCCGTTGAATAAAAACCCGGGGCCTTCGAGGTCCGAACTGTTGTACAAAAGGCAAGATTGCTGCCTATTTGGCGTGGTTCGGGTGCACATTGTTGTAAATGTTTCCAGGATATTTGCCCATTTGGCGTGGTTCGGGTGCACATTGTTGTAAATGTTCCAGGATATTTGCCCATTTGGCGTGGTTAGGACACATATTGTTGTATGACCTGCAAGCGTGTCGCCTATTTGGCATGCTTCGAGCGCACATCGTTGTACAACCTGCAAGATTGTCCCCTCATTTGGATTTTACCTGGCTTCCTCAAAGGACATTATGGGGGCCCTTGCCGATCTAATCACGAGTGTTCCGGACAGGAAATCCGTTATTTGGGCGGATCAAGCCATTCTGCGGGTCAAACGGACAGAGAATCCGTTATTTGCTCCATCTGCCTTCATTCTTGGCGCAAACTACGGATATAAGAGCTCCTGAGTCCGGATCATCCTGAAAAGCAGGTTTTTTCGCTAAATAAGGTATTCTCATTCCGTTTCACTCCGCAGATGAACCCCCATTAAGTTTCCTTTTTCCACTTCAATCTCACAATTGTTGATTTTAGGGAGA
>RCUU01000553.1_pt1 | contig 20273 bp, 12 predicted proteins | sample 2166211 | NCBI WGS metagenome assembly RCUU01 (sample SAMN09932620, study PRJNA488358) | compost metagenome | feature: garden; material: soil; isolation source: compost soil in phenylacetic acid-enriched culture | place: Germany: Experimental Botanical Garden Goettingen | collected 2016-01-27
CCTCTTTCAGCAGCATATACAGAATAAACAGATGAATGAAAATCATCGTTTCTTTACTAATTCCTATTTTGTAGAGTGGATTCAGATCAATAAAACGAAGCTCCAAATAGGCAATCCCTTCTTGCAGCAACTCCTCTAGTGGATGTTTACCTCTTGCCGTCTTTACTCTAACCGGGCTATAGAACTCTTTTACACTTAATAATTCTTCCGAATCGATCAATGCTTGCAGATCATGTACATAGTCCGTAAGGGAATCAAAAGATACATAGAGAGGTTTCTCATTTCGATATCCGCATTCGCTATTCCGAAGTGAATTCATATTTTGAAAGTAATAGCTATTCTGGTCATCCGACTCGCCTCGTGCGACACATTGCTCCATATAAGTCTTATCAAAAACAGGACTAGCACCTGTTAAATAAATAAGAAGCCAACGGTATCGCAATAGGTTACGGGCTATTTTTAAATAAGTAGCATCTTTGAAATCTTTATAGCCCATCTGCGGATGAACTGTGGCATGAAGCTGTTCAAGGAAGGATTCGTCAAAAGAGAAATTATAATGAATCCCGCTCAGCAATTGTCTTTTGCGACCATACTTATCGGCTAGCTGATGTCTATATTCGTCCTCGATCTGATTGCCCATCTTGGCAATAGGAATGTCCTTATCATTCGGTAACATGGGAGGGTTGCTACTTGGCCACAAATATTCATTCTTAAGCTCAAGGGAGACAATATCCTGCAACGCCTCCATAAAGCTATAAGTCTCTTCAATAGAATCAAAAGATGGCGTGACCATTTCAATCTGACTCTCTGAGAAGTCCGTTTGAATATAAGGGTTCTTCATTTTGTTGCCAAAGGCTTTTGGATGTGGGGTCAGCGCAAGATTTCCCTCTGGATCAACTCTGACGTTTTCTTTTTCCAAACCAAATTCGCCGCGAAAAATCCCCCTGGCTAATTGGTTATCCCTTAGAAGCTGTATGAGTTTACGATTTAATAAAGCCATTTCTACGCTCATCCTTTGCTTAGTAGTTTACCTGCTGTCTGTTCATTCTGAACAAAGATCTTCTAAACCAGAACACAAGAATAACTCCCTTGAACACACTGCTTATCGCAATCGACATCCAAACCCCATTCAAGCCAAAAGGTCCAGATAAGAGCAGGGCTAGTGGAATTCGGAGTGCAGTAAATGAAATGCTAAAGATCGGTGGGATGTGGGTTTGACCAATACCGTTAAAAGCACCTACTGTCATCAATTCCATACACATGAATAATTGTGAGTAACCGATAATCCGCATATAATCCGCGCCTAATTCCAGACTTGTCTGATCTGATAAAAACAATGAAAATAGCTGCTGCGGGAACGCAATAAATATAAGCGATACGATCACACCAAAAATGGAGGTTAAGATCAAGGCCTGACGATACCCCTGCCCAATACGATCCCATCGACGCGCGCCATAATTTTGGCCAAAAAAGGCGGCAATCGCTCCCTGTAGTCCTCCAATGGTCATATAGGAAATGGATTCAATTTGAATCCCAACTTTTTGAACCGCGATGGCATCCGCCCCAAAACGCACAATGATCTTGGCAATAATGATCGATATAATCGTAAAAGTGACCCGTTGGATCGTTATTGGAAGCCCCATGCGAATGACTTCTTTCATTTGAGCACTGTCCCAGGCTGAATCGTTTGAAATGATCACTGACCTTCTTGTCTTCATGATAAAAAGAGCCGTAACTATGATGTTCGCCGTTAACGTTGCAATGGCTGCCCCCGCTACGCCCCATCCCTCAAAACTACCCCAGCCAAAAATTAAAAATGGATCGAGGACAATATTAACCATAAGACCAATCGAGAAGATCTGAAACGGTTGTTTACTATTCCCCATAGCGTTTAAGAGTGTGGCAAACAATGTATTTACGATCGAAAATACTGTTCCAAAGATTGAGATCATTAAAAATTGTCGTGCCATCCGTTCGACATCATCGCTTCCAAGATCAAAAAAGCCGATCAACTGATTCTTGGTTAACAGCACTAAAACCATATAGAGAAGTCCTAATAAAGTAGACATCATAAATCCGTTCTTTATATAAGATTTAGCCTTATCAATCTGACCAGATCCCATACAATGCGCCACCTTAATCCCTGTACCGATCGTAATCATAGTCGATAAAGCAATCGCTAGATTTATGAAAAAACTCGCCGTGCCAATCGCGGCAACAGGACCACTCCCTAATCTTCCAACCCAAATCATATCGACTAAACCATATGTAGTAGAGATGAAATTCGTCGCAATAATGGGCAGCGTTAGTTTCATTAAGGTAGGCATAATAGGACCCTGAGTCAAATCGTTCATGTCCTGCAATTCCTTCAAATCTAATAACACCTTCTTCATCTGATTTTCAGATTTATTATATAACCACACACTTATATAATCAATTGATTATATTTGAACAATATTTTTAATTTCTTATTTTTTCAATCAAAAGGGCATTGAAAAGCGTATTTAGTTCGTTTACAATAAAACCAATAATAAGTTCTATATTTATAGAACAAATAAAAAGTTCAGTATTTCACTGAAAGAATGGAGCAACTCTTGGATTATAAAGTAGAGGTCGATTTTGCACCCATGTATGAATGTGTTTATAGTATGACTGCTTTTCTAAGTAAGCAGAACCATACTGCCATGGATTCCGGTAAGCTCTGGGTACGCGATGTTCAAGCCAGATTCGCGCCAATGCTGCTACGTAAAATGCAGGAAGTCGTTAAGAAACTTGATGATTTCAGTTTGGCTCCCTATATTTGGTGCTGTCCGGGAGAGCGTTCGGTAGAGGGGTTTTTGGAGTGGTTCGATGGTTTATCTTCGGGCGAACTGTATGAAATATCCGGACGTTTCGGCCAATCGGTCCCTTCCAATCTTGCGGAGCTCCGGGACACTGCCGCTGACATCCTCCGCGAATGGAACGCGGGATACTTCAGTGGAATCGATCCTAATATCATCAAAGGGCTTGAGCAGGAAGCCGAATCAAGACGCACGATGCTAAGCGGGAACAATGATATGGAAGTCTTTGAAGCAGCTACTGCTGGCATGCGCCTTTATCCAACCGAACATCTAAAGCAAGTCATTATCATTCCGCAATATCATGCTCGTCCACTGGTTACGACCGCTATGTATGATGAATTCGTATTCACCAGCTACTCTTGTGATGTTCTCCCTCCGGAAGCTGGACGGCCTGCGCCTGCATTACTCCGCCTCACCCGTGCGTTGTCAGATGAGACCCGGCTGTATATCCTTCGTTTGCTCACAGGCAAGCAGCTCAATTTCACAGAAATCGTGCGTGAGGTAGGACTTTCTAAAAGCACAATCCACTACCATCTTATCGCACTGCGTGCAGCTGGGCTGGTCATTGTCCATACCAATGTCAGAAACACATCGTACAGCCTGCGACTAGAAGCCTTAAATGGGCTGCCCCAGCAGATTGGGACATATCTGGAGAGTCAAGCATAACCACCTTAGGCGTCCTTATAAGGACGGTAAGCGTATATGCGAGAAATATAAGAGAATACCGTGTAAAACTTAACCTTTCTTATATTTAAAAAAAGGAGCTACCAAGCTATGATAAAACGCAGCTATTATGGTCTTCTCTCGACCATTACTTTAAGCGCTTTTGGTGATGCTTTTGGCCTGCTGGCTATGGAGTGGCTCGTCTATGAGCTGACGGGTTCCAAGCTAGCGATGGGAGCACTCGCGCTCAGCTCAGGCATCCCTGAGCTGCTGCTGCGTTTGCTCGGTTCCCCGTTGTCCGACCGGCTGCACCGGGTTAGTTTTATGGCCTGCTTGGCAGCCATTCGTTTGCTGGCTATAGCCCTGCCGCTCGGCATGGGCCTAGCGGGTCAACTGCAGCTGTGGCATCTGTTTGTCGCCGCCGGACTAAGTGGCGCCTGCGCCGCACTGTTCATGCCAACAGCGATGGCTGTAATTCCCGGCGTTGCCGACAACCGGAAGCTGGTGCGGGCTTTTGCTATCATTGATGGCAGCAAAAGTGCAGCAGCGTTGCTGGGACCTGCCTTAGCTGGTGCGTTGACCGCTGCCAGTGGAGCACTGCCTGCACTTAGCATCAACATGTTATGTTACATGGCTGCCATCACTACCCTGCTATGCCTGCAAAAACTGCCGAAGCCCACTCCAACCCCAGGCCGTTTCTCCATATCTGTCTACGTCCGTGAAATAGCCGAAGGCTTTACCTTCTATAAACAATTTCCTGCAATGCTTACGATTATGATCATGGCCTCCATCAGTAATTTAAGCTCAATTGCCGTCTGGACGATGATGGTGCCTTTTGTACGCGAAGTGCTCCACCGCGATGCCGCGACAATGGGCACGTTAAGTACAGTTTTCGCGCTGGGAACTTTAGTCGGGCTAAGTGTAATTTCCATGATTGGGGAGATTAAAAAAAGGCGATTTGTCATGCTTGGCAGTCTGGGGACCATAGGTTTAGTGACTTCACTATGGGGGTTAGTTCCTAGTTTTCCTTTTGCTCTCATCGCCGTTTTCGCTACCGGAACCTTAGGCCCCTTCTTCGGCTCCTTAAGCTCTTCGTTACATGGCCGTCTTGTTCCGAGTAATCTACAAGGAAGAGTCAATTCTATCCGCTTTCTGATCGGAGGCGGCTTACAGCCTTTTGGTGCTTTTGCTGGTGGTGCAATTGCCGAGCACTACGGTGTGCCTGTACTTTTTATAGTCGCCGGACTGCTTCCATTGCTCTGCGCCAGTGCAGCCTTGCTGCTGCCTGGACTCAAAGCGCTGGATGGCGACCTTTCCAGCCTTGAGACCACCCATCGGCGACCAGTGGTGGAGGTTCCGCAAAGCGTTGTAGCTGAGCGATAAGTAAAAGTAAAAAACAGGTCGATACCGGTATACCGGAACATCGCCTGTTTTTATAAGTTTTGACCTAGGAGCATCGCTACTAGGTATATTCTTTTCTTGAGTGAGTAATATCAGTTGGGTTGTATCTGTTGAGTTATATCAGTGGCTCATATCTACAGCCACTAGTTGTTCCCCTCCCCTTCGGCTAAAAACCGAAGGGGGTTCTTTGAGCCTTTAAGTTGTGTTTGTGTTTTAGGTTTCGTGCTGATAGCAGCGGAGAGAACGGACTGATTGTGGAGAAGCGGAGCGTTCGCCTTTGTCTCCGGATGTACACTACTAAGTGTATAATCAATACATCTGGAGACAACAGCGATTGGAACAATAGTCCGTTCTCGGAGCGTCCGCCAGCACAAAGCACATAGCGCAAAGCACCCAACAACCAACAAACACCTAAGGCTCAATCAACCCATATTTCGTTTTTATCCGATCCAACTTTTCAATCATAGGATTAGCAATAAAAAACAAAAATACCACTGTAGAGATCGCATGCACCATATCAAACCAGAAGGCGGAAATGTAAGTCGCCATCAAAGCCGACCATGAGAACTCTGAAGTGAACATCAACAGCGAGCCAATATTGATAATACCTCCGTATACTAAGAACGTCGCTAACCCTCCGAATATACAGAGAGACAGCCTATGCTTTTTAAGCAGACCCTTCTTGAAGAAAATACCTGCCAGGAAGCCAATAATACCAAAACAGAACATTTGCCAAGGCGTCCAAGGTCCCTGACCAAAGAAGAAATTGGAGACAAAGCCCGCAACAGCACCCACCAGAAACCCTGCCTCAGCCCCCAAACTCACACCAGCGATGATCACAATAGCAACCACTGGCTTAAACTGTGGCAGCATGAAAAAGGCTGCGCGTCCCGCCACGGCAATCGCCGCTAACACCGCTATGACGATCAATTCCCGTGCCTGCGGTTTCCGGTTCTCGAACACCATTGCAAATGGAACCATCGTATAGATGACGATCAAGAGGCTGATAAAGTAATATTTACGATCATCCAGGACAAAGATCCCTAACAAAATTGTAGCTGGAATAACTAGAAAGATTAGTAGTGCCGCTAATAAAGTTCGACGACTCAACCGACGATCTGTTACCTGCTTCGTTGACATAAATCAATCACACCCTCTATCGTTACTCCCTCACTCCACACATGACGCGCCATACGGTTGGCGGCAGTGGTATAGAAGCTGTTTCCGGCAAAAAACTTCTTCGCCTCATTCGTAGTGATGATACTTCCATCAAAAAACATCGCGCAGACTTCAGCATATTTGGCACAAAATTCAACATCATGCGAGACCATTACGATGGTCACACCTTCGGCATTAAGTTTTTGTAGGAATTTAGCCAGTTTCTCTTTAAAAGGTCCATCCAGTCCTTTTGTCGGTTCATCTAGCAGCAGAATCTTGGGTTCTAACAAAAGCACTTTAGCCAGCGCCGCACGCTGCTGCTCTCCTCCGCTAAGGTCATACGGATGCATGGAGAGAAGAGGTTCCAGTTCTGCGAACTTAACCACGGCCTCAACTTTAGCCACCTTTTCTTCCTTGGTTAAAGGAAGCTGGGATAACATTTCATACAAATCTAGCTCGACTGTTTTTTTCACAAATAATGTTTGTGGATTTTGCGGGAGGATGCCCAGATTATTAGTAAACAATGCTTTGGCATTCATCTTCGCAGGGTTATTCCCGCCGATTAGCACCTTGCCTCTATAGGGCTGAAGAATGCCGCTCATTAGCGACAGCGTCGATGTCTTCCCCGTCCCATTCCCACCAACGATGCAAAAGAATTGTCCCTGCTTCACTTCAAACGACAAATCTCTGATGATCTCCGGTCCATTTTTATCATATTTAAACCATACATCCTTGAACTTTATGACTACAGGCCCGTCCTCTTTCGAGCTGGACTGAGCTTCTGCCATCGTTGCAGGAGACTTATCCTTAAGAAAAGCATCCAGCCATTGGCGTCCTTCCTTCACTGTAACAGGCCACGCTAAATTATTATCTACTCCGGCGTAAATTTGCATCGGTGAGGGCATGGACAGAAACATCGGATGGTTCAGCTTGCTTAAAGCTTCGCCTACCTTTTGCGGGGTGTCATCGGCAATCACAACGCCCTCATTCAGCACAATCAGCCGATCTGTAAGCGGAAGGACATCCTCTAGCCGGTGCTCGCTCATGATCACGGTTGTTCCTAGTTCACGGTTTATTTTTTTGACCGTTTCCAGAAAATCAGAAGCCGCGATAGGATCCAGCTGAGAGGTTGGCTCATCAAGAATTAGAACCGAGGGATGCATCGCCATGATAGAGGCTAAATTAAGCAGCTGCTTCTGGCCGCCCGAAAGCTCGGTCACGCCTTTATGAAACCAGGTCTGGATGCCAAAAAAACTAGCCATTTCAGCTACACGCAGACGAATTGTAGAATTATCAAAGCCTAAGCTCTCCAAACCAAAGGCAAGCTCATGCCACACTTTATCAGTCACAATTTGATTATCTGGACTTTGCAGTACATACCCAATTTCCGCTGCCTGTGTCCGTTGATCGATCTCTTCTACAGGTTGACCCTTATAATAAATCGCCCCTTGGCGCTTGCCATGTGGGGTTAGGATTGTTTTCAGTTGTCTTAGCAAGGTGCTTTTGCCGCAGCCTGACTTTCCACAAATGGTAATGAAGTCTCCACTTTCAATCGTAAGATTAATATTCGAAAGGGCGGTCTGCTCTTGCTCAGGAAAGGTAAAGCTTAGTTCTTCGATTCGATAGATTTCCATTTCATTGCCTCCACCATATTGATGAGCACAGGGACCATACATAACACAAAATAAGCGATATATACAAGGATACTAAAAGGTGTAATTGCGTTCGCTTTAATCGACGGATAATATCTCATCGTATTCTCACCCATCGCTGCGCCCACGGCTACCATTGCAATTAAGCCTGTCATGATCAAGAGGGCTACTTTGTCCCGGGCATCTAAACGGAAGATCGAAAAGCTTGTACGTCCAGGTAACCCATATCCTCTTGACTTCATAGAATCGGCCGTCTCAATCGCATTTTCCAAAGCCCAGGTGGTCATAATGGAGAGGATTGTAATCCCATTCCGCGCTCGCGCAAGGAGATTCCCCTGCGTAACATCCCGACCGATACATTTTTGAGCATTCGAAATCACTTTGATTTGCGCTAAATATCTAGGAACAAAACGAAGCACCATCGAAAAAATCAACGACAGTGCCGGCAGTATTTTTCCGAATATATAAATAAACTTATCCGAGGTCATTACGACGTTATAACAGGAAAACCATATGATTACCGTCACAAACATACACGCCGCTGCCACGCCATAAAGAATGGATTCCTTCGTAATGGGGTTCCCGTTATTTAAATAGAACAAGATCGTTACCCCTTGATGATTAAAAACAGGGTTCATCACCGCCATAAACAGCAGAAAAGGAACCATGTACAGCAGATTAAATCGGATTCCTTTTTTCCCTTTTAACATAATGGAATAGACTATAGCGCTAATAAGGGCAGTCACTTGAAAAATCGGATGCATAAACACCATGCTAAACAGCAGTACCACGACAAAATATAAAAAATTCACAAACGGATGAAAGGTAGAAAAGCTATCCCTCATTATTTCTGTACTCCTCCTGTGGCTACATAACCACCTACATCTCGGCCCAGATCACAAGTGTACACCCATTCCACAACATCGCCGTCCTTAAGCACATAACGACTACTGCCGTAGTTAGGGAACCAACCATTTACTTTGTACATCCATCCACTAAGCTCTCCAGCATCAAATTCGTACAGATTATTTATGCCTTCAATATAATTACTGTTATAGATCGGCGTCATACTGAATTCCATATGAATTTTATTCTTTTTCATCTCTCTTAGCAAAACATCAAACACAGACTCCCCTTCATAAAAGGTTACCTTCTGCGCTTTATAAATGATACCATCTGCCGGCAATACTTCAAGCTTATCCTCATTGAAAATGTCCATATTATCTAAAATCGTAGCCGCTGACACGGACAAGGTAGCCGTTAATTGCTTCTTCTTATCTACGGTCGCATCTTGCCATTCCACTGGCTTAGGTTTCCCGCTCGGCACTGGATCCGTAAGGAATTTATCCTTTTTCGGTTCCTGCTTGGTTTCTGTTGTTGCTACTTTAGTATCTGGTGCGGGTGTTTTAGCCGTCTTAGGCGTTGCAGTCGGTTGCTTTGTTGCGGCTGGTTTCGGTGTTGCGGTCGGCTTTACAACTTCTGTTGCTGCTGCAGTTTCTGTTGGTGTTACATTTTCTGTTGGTGTTACCTCATCTGTTGGCGTTACCGTCTCAACGGGCGTAGCTGTTTCACTAGGCGTAGCTGTAGGTTCTATCTTCGTTGTCTCGGCATCACTTGACGCTGTAGGCTCTGTATCAACATGCTGAGTGGAAGCGGCGTTGTCTACTTCTACAATTTGAGACTCAGCACTGTTACTCGCAACCTTATTCGGGCTCTTCTGATAATTCCCGCCCCAAAAGAAGGCAATCGCCAACACACCAATAATAAGTATCGCTGTTAGCCATTTTTTCTTGTTCATTTTTTAAGTTCCCCACCTTAAATAATAAGCAAGGGTATACATGCTACCCTTGCTTATCTCTCTAAATTAAGTTCTATTTCACGTCTGTCATGTCATAAAGATTTGTCTGACCCTTAACGAACCGATCATAAGCAACCAGTGCATACATTGCTTGATCCGTAGCCATAAGATCTACTTCTCCTGGTTTTGCGCCTCCGTTGCCTACTCCACCTTGTTTCACGTGATAAAAGCCACCTTCAGGTGCAGCAAAGCCCAGCAACGCATCTACCGCTGAACGTCCATTTTTAATAAATCTGGAATCCTTATGTGGATCTATACCAAGTCCAGTTAAAGCTACGATAACCTGAGCAATGCTCTCGGAGTTCGTAGATTCCCAGCTTGCAAAACCACCGTCTGCTGTTTGTGTTTTGGATAACCAAGCCAATCCACGATCTATAGCAGCCGTTACTTTAGCATTCGTTTTGTAATAAGGGGTCAAGCCTTGAATTACCATCCCAGTGATATCCGGATCGGCTGCAGTAGCATTACTGCCTAGTGCCCATCCCCCACCGCTGATCTCTCTGCCTAAAATATAATCAACGAGCATCTCTCTAGTCGTTTGCGTCTTTACACCTTTAACCACTGGAATATCATAATGATTACTATCCAATGCGATCAGGGCAAACACAGGTCCATTAATGCCTTGCTTGATTACCGTATCAAAATCAGCGAGCGGTTCCAGTAAGTTATAACCCGCCACTTTATCAATATTTTTGCCGATTGAAGTTAATGCCAAAATAACTCTATCATATTCCGTATATTTTACGCTATGCAGCTTCCCTGACTTTTCTTTAAGGGTTGCTTCTACATTCGCATAGTACTTAGCGTAATAACTATCTGGAACCTTCACACCAGAACGTGCCAGCCCGAACACTGTCCAATCCCCGCCAACCGAGGAGATGACCGGGTTTGTTACTGTTTTTTGCAAAAAGGCTGCTGTGTTCTGAATATATGGACTAACCGCTTTGTCGCTACTCTTATAATCATGGGTTCTAGTAGCTACAACAGCTGCCATTTCTCTAGTTACAAGCTCTTTAGGTTTAAATTGATTATCATCACCTAACATCAGTCCAGTGGCAACAATGGTTTCCACATCTGCTTTAGCCCACGCGGATGCAGTTTTGATGTCTTTAATCGCTGTTCCTGGCTTCGTAGCTGGGATTGATAATGCTCTGACAATGATTGCTGCCATCTGCTCGCGAGTAATCTTGTCATTTGGCTTAAATTCATTATTAAAACCTGTAATTAATCCTGCTTTATGAGCAGCATTCACATATGGATAGAACCAGTCACTTAGAGCGACATCCTTGTAGGTAATTCCTTTATCAGTCTTGATATCCAGTTCCAATGCAGAAACTAGGATCTTAGTAAACTCTGCTCTTGTAATATGATCTTTCGGATTCACCTGACCATTGTTACCTTGGATGTACCCTTTTACTGTAGCCGTTTCAATCGCTGAGTACGCCCAGGGTGAGATCTTATCGGCGTCTGTATACACTTGCTTAATGTCATTAGGAGTCGCTGTTGGCGATGGACTCGCATTCGGATTATTGCTGGCTTCCGGATTAGTACCCTCACCCGGTGCTGGAGCCCCACTTGGTTTTGGTGTAGAAGATGGGGTTGGCGTTGGGCTCATAGTTGGCATCGGTGCATTTAGATCGGCACCCAAATTCGTAGTATAACGCCACTGAATTCTGTCCCCAGCGCTTAGGTTATATGAAGATGCACCATAATTAGGATAAACTCCATTCACATTATACATCCATCCACTACCACTACCATGGTCAAATTCTCCATCACCAGCTATGGATTCAACATACACACTTCCAAATGTACTGTTCCAAGAATCTCTATAGTCGATACCGCGGCTATCTAGCACTCTTTTTAGTACAGACCAGACTGTGTCACTTGGTAGTAGCTCTACCTGTACAGATGGAACAACATATCCCTTCTTAATCGTAAGCTTATCCACGGATAGGGTTACGTATGGTTTCGATGGAGTGGTTCCACCACCATTACCATTGCCGCCGTCGCCACCAGGTGTTTGGACTGCACTGGTGGTAAATGCAATGTAATCAGTGAAGTGATTGGTTTTTACGGTTAAATCATTGCCATTATCATAGGCATACTCAGACTTGCCGCTTGCCAAACCTAAGGCGTCACTTGCAAATTTTTGAATCGCATAAGGTGTGCCATTTTGAAGATAAGCTGCATCTTTTCCTTTAAGATCCTTAAAGGTTAACGTAATAAATTGACTGAATTCTACTCTTGCGCTGCCACCCATGGAGAAAGCCTGAATAATGCTCTCCAGCTTCTTGTCCTGAGAAATAATCTGATTCAGACTATCTTTTAGTGCAGATTCAGTACCTGTTAAAGGTGACATTAGTTCAATCGCAGAGGCATCTCCGCTTGTAACTTTCGCGCCCTTAGGGATGACTACGGATACGTCACCTTTGGTAGCCTCAATCTGAGGAAGATCGCTGTTGTTAGGTAAACTAACACTAACCTTCGATTGTTGACTTTTAGGAATAACTACCGTTATTTCCTTGTTGCTATCTCCTGTACTGATCGGAACGATATGATCTTGTGTGTCATCTTTGATTACAACTTCCGGCTTGTCACCAGAAGGTAACGGAAGTTCTTTCGGACCCTCTGGTTGCCCAGTACCCGGTTCACCGGGTTGCTCGGGTTGTTCAATCTTCACATCATTCATATCAAAGAGACGGTTACTATCATTAAGCAGACGATCATAGGACACAAGTGCATACGTGCCTTGGTCCGTAGCCATTCCGTTTACTGATCCTGTTAAGGTGTGCTTAAATCCACCATCCGGATCAGCAAAGGTAAGCAGTGCATCAATAAGTGAATTTCCTTTTTTAACGAATCTTGGATCACTCTGCGGATCTACGCCTACGCCAGTTAAAGCAACAATAACCTGTGCAATGCTCTCACTGCTTGTGCTTCCCCAGCTTGTAAATCCACCTTGATCATTTTGCGTACTCGATAACCATGCAATCGCCCGATCCATGGCAGCTTTTACATTAGGATCCTTTGCGTAATAAGGCGCAAGTGCTTGCATCGTCATTCCAGTGATATCGGTATCGGCTTTAGCACCAAATAACGTCCATCCACCAGTTGGTACTTCTTTTTCTAAAATAAACTGAACCAGTTTTTCTCTTGTGGTTAGATCTGTAATTCCTTCTACTACAGGAATATCATAGTTATGACTATCTAAGGCAATCAGTGCAAATACGGGACCATTAAGCCCTTGCTTCTGAACATATTGAAAATCTGCGAGAGCATTTATTAGATTATGACCTGCAACATTCGTGATATCTTTCCCGATCGAGGTAAGTCCTAGAATCGCTCTGGAATGCTCTGTGCTTTTCGTAACATCGAGTTTTCCATCTTTCATTAACTTAGCCACTTCAGTAGCTACATTGTTGTAATAAAGCTTGTAATAGCCACTTGGGACCTCGTAGTTGGCCCGTGCTAGAGAAAGAATCGACCATTCTCCGCTACCTGTTCCAAATGACGGATTCTTTACAGTGTTTAGGATATAGGCAAGGTTTTTATTTAATTGTTGTTTCGCTACAACGGTAGTAGGTTGTTCTATTTGAACATCATTCATGTCATAGAGACGGTTGCTATTATTGATCAGACGATCATAGGATACAAGTGCATATGTACCTTGATCCGTAGCCATAGCGTCTACTTTTCCGGTGAGGATATGCTTAAATCCACCATCCGGCCCAGCGAAGCTAAGTAACGCATCTATAAGTGAAGTACCTTTTTTAATAAACCTAGGGTCAGTGTGCGGATCTACACCTACGCCAGTTAAGGCTACAACAACCTGTGCGATGCTCTCACTGCTTGTGCTTCCCCAGCTTGTATATCCACCTTGATCATTTTGCACACTCGATAACCATGCAATCGCCCGATCTACGGCAGCTTTTACATTAGAATCCTTTGCGTAATAAGGCGCAAGTGCTTGCATCGCCATCCCGGTCATATCGACGTCGGCTTTGGTTACGCCTAAAGCCCAGCCCCCGGCATCTGCTGCACCTTTTTTAACCTCTCTATCTAAGATGTACTGAACGAGGTTTTCTCTTGTGCTTTGATAGATTACTCCTTTCTCATCAGGATCAGGGAATAATACAGGAATATCATAGTTATAACTATCTAGTGCAATCAGAGCAAATATGGGACCATTGTTCCCTTGCTTCTGAATATATTGATAATCAGCAAGCGCTCGTCTTAAATCATGGCCTGCAACATTCGTGATATCTTTTCCGATCGAGGTTAGTCCTAGAATTGCTCTGGAATTCTCTGTGCTTTTATTGGCGTCGAGTTTTCCATCCTCTTTGATAATCGATGCTATTTTCGTAGCTACATTGCTGTAATAGAGATCATAATAACCACTTGGTACTTTGTAGTTCGCACGCGCTAGAGAAAGAATCGACCATTCTCCGCTACCTGTTCCAAATGACGGATTCTTTACGGTGTTAACGATGTAGGCCAAGCTTTTATCTAACTGTTCTTTGGCAGCGATTTTATAAGTAACCTGATATGTTACATTATCTGCTTTGTTCCCTGCGCCATCTACAGCCGTTACTGCGATTACGTTACTACCTGGGTTTAGAGATGCTTTGTACTCACCATTAGTAGCTGACAGAACGACTTGGTTCAGCTTTACTACTGGAATAATGTCTTTATAGACATTGTCTGTAACCACTACTTTGAAGCTCAAATCTTTACTGAATACTTCCTGTTTATCTTGTATACCTTCTATTGAAATAGTAGGCTTCTCTGTATCTGGCTCTTGCACTAGCGTATTGATCTGCTCTACTAGCGCTTGATCAACCTCTGTTCTTACAACTGCACTATCGGCAGATGCTCCATTCGCTTGAGCCGGAATTACGCTTGTAGAGAACGTCGTGATAAATACAGCTACAATGAGTAACCAAGCTAAAAACTTATTTTTCTTCATGTTTCCATAACCCTTCCCTTCTCTTCCTATGATAAAAAACAGAATAATCTTTCTTAACACTACAAAAAAACCACTCAACATAACGTCGAGAGGTTTAAGATAGTGAACCGCAATAATAGCAGGCATATACTATATCAAGCACCCCTCTATCGCTCGTAGAGTTTAATGGTGTAACAGAAACAGGCAGATATTCTGGCTCAAGTATCATCACCCTTGCTACCTTCCCAGTTCCCAGTGGCATTTTGCAAGGACTCCTCTTTCACAGCGGCGGGACCGCGCGGGATTCACACCCGCTTTCCATTTAACCAATCTATGATTGTACTTCCGAAACATTCATAATTGGCACCTATTTCTAATATTAAATTTTCATGCTCCATCATATCTAATATATATGCTTTTGTCATGCAATATTTCATTTTTGTATAACGGGTAATGAGAGATAGCTTAATTGAATATCAGATCATTTGAATCACTATATACTCTTTTTCTCTTAGTTCAAAGCCATCCTCCAGTGACAAAGAGGTCAAATCAATGACTCGATCATACTTTTTATTACGTGGAAACCCTTCTTCCTCTGCCCAGCAGGTATACAGCTCGAATTCGGCACCTGACCCCCCGTAATCCCCTATAAGCTTAAATAACTCCCGACAACACTTCAGTGAGGCGTTATACGATCCTGGTAGCGTATCTTTTAGCTTAGGGGATACAGAGAAGCCGCCCCAATTCGGTGAAATCCGGTACACATATGGACTACGAAAATGCTTGCGAATCTCATCGTTCCAATATCCAAGTTCCTCAATAAAAATGCCCGCTGCATCTTCTTCCGAATCATATACAAGATGGTTCTCGTCTCTTAAATGAGATAGATCTATGATGTCTTCCAGAGGTATTATTCCTTGCAGACGCATGGCTTCTCTCTGTTTCATATACTCTGGGGAATTTTTTACTTCATTATATGTTTTAGATGAAAGTACACTGCCTCTTTCTCCTAACGGAAGCTCTGCTGCCGAGCCTATGTAATGAAATCTGCTCACTGGTTATTCCTCCATGTCTATAGGATCACTTCAAATCACTAATTCATATATGAATTTACCACAAATTAGTAAGGTACTCGTTGAAATTATTCTATGTTAGGGTATTTGGTAAGCGTTTACAACAAAAATTGGGAGGTGTAGTGTTCAGCTAGGCATCAAAGTGCTTGAAGGAAAGGTCAGGTTAAAGCATCCTCAAAAATTATCTTACAAAGGAGAATTCAATGACTACTCGAATCCAGAAATCCTTCTTATCATTGACCCTTGTCACCGCTCTTCTGCTCTCTTTGTTCTCATCCATTGCCGCCGCTGCTACTAAGGACGAGCAACAAGCTAAGTCAGCACCAAAGAGTAAGATCCAATCCTATGTAGACGATATGCAGCCCGGATGGAACCTTGGCAATACTTTAGATGCTACAGGCGAGGATGAGACCTCCTGGGGCAATCCGCACGTGACCCAAGAACTGATTAAAAAAATCGCCGCACAAGGCTACAAAAGTATCCGGATTCCTATCACTTGGGATTCACATATAGGTGAAGCACCGAGCTACACCATTGAAAAAGCTTACCTCGACCGTGTCGAAGAAGTTGTCGGCTGGGCGTTAGACGCCAAGCTTTATGTCATGATTAACGTCCATCACGACTCCTGGTTATGGGTAAGCCATATGGAAGAAAAGCATGACGAGACGCTGACGCGTTATAACGCAGCATGGACTCAAATTGCGGACCGCTTCAAAGATAAATCCGATAAGCTGATGTTCGAAAGCATCAATGAACCTCGTTTCACCGATGGTGGAAGTACGGATGAAGCGAAGATGGAACAAATGCTTACAGAACTCAACAACTCCTTTCATCAGATCGTTCGAAATTCCGGTGGAAAAAATAATGTACGTCCGCTGGTACTACCTTCATTAGAGACTTCTCCTACGCAGCCTAGAATGGATCAACTCTACAAGACGATTACAGCGCTCAATGATCCGAACATCATTGCTACCGTTCACTACTATGGCTTCTGGCCGTTTAGTGTGAATATCGCTGGGTACACCACGTTTGAAAAAGATACAAAAAACGATATCATCCAAACTTTTGATAACGTTTACAACACTTTCGTAGCCAAAGGAATCCCTGTTATTGTCGGCGAGTTCGGACTACTGGGCTTCGATAAAGACACAGGTGTGATTGAACAAGGTGAGAAGCTGAAATTCTTCGAATATCTTACCTATTATTTAAAAGAAAAGAAAATGACCTCCATGCTCTGGGATAACGGACAGCATTTCAACCGTAAAACTTATAAGTGGTCAGACACCGAGCTGCACAGCGTATTAATGTCGGGCCTGAAGGAACGTTCCTCCTGTACCGAAAGCGATCTGGTCTATCTAAAAAAAGGTGCATCGATCAAAGACACCAAGGTAAAGCTGAACCTTAACGGTAATAAGCTAACCACGATTAGTGTAAATGGGAAGTATTTAACCAAGGGCAAAGATTACACCTTGAATGGCGAGGAGCTCACACTTAAAGCCAGCCAACTCAAAAAGCTCACAGCTTCTCAAAAATACGGTGAAAATGCCGTGTTAACGCTGAAATTCAATAAAGGCGTTGCCTGGAGACTAAAGATCATCGTGAATGACACGGCCAAATTAAGTGACGCAAAAGGTACAACTGAATCCTTTGCAATCCCGACTACTTTTAACGGTAACCAGCTAGCTACGATGGAAGCAGTCTATACCGCTGGCGGTAATGCAGGCCCACAAGACTGGACTCCATTCAAGGAGTTCGGCAATACTTTCTCACCGTCTTATAATACGAATGAAATCAAGCTGCTTCCAGCGTTCTTTAAAGATGTAAAAGACGGTGAAGTTATGCTTAAATTCCACTTCTGGAATGGCGACATCATTACGTACAAAATCACAAAGAACGGAACAAGTGTTGCAGGTAAATCATCTTAACCTTCCAGTGAACAACATGAATAGGGGTGCCCTATTAAGGGGGTACCCCTATTTTTAAAGTACTAGCTGAAATCCGGTACACAAACGGACTCGAAAATCCTTGCGAATCTCATCGCTCCAATACCCAAGTTCCTCTATAAAAATGCCCGCCGCATCTTCTTCCGAATCATATACAAGAAAGTCCTTATCTCTTAAATGAGAAAGATCTACGATGTCATCCAAAGGAATTATAGCTTGTAGCCGCAGGGTCTCTCTCTATTTTATATACTCTGGGTAATTTTTCACTTCATTATATGTCTTTGCTGACAGTACACTGTCTCTTTCTCCTAACGGTAGCTCTGTAGTTGAGCCTATGTAATGAAATCTGCTCACTGGATTGTCCTCCATTAACTTCAAATCACTAATTCATATATGAATTACTACATAGTAAGGTACTCATTTAAGAAAATCGCCGCACAAGGCTACAAAAGCATATGTATATTTTGATAGATGAATGCTTATATTAAAAGTGAACAGGAATAAAACTAAAAAAAACTTGTACTCTTTATGAGTGCAGGTTTTTTTCTATAGCTTTAGACCGTTTAAATACGTAATGTAAACGATTATTCGATTGGGGAAATCTTATAATAAGCCGATGACTATCACTTCATCGAAGTTGATGGTCGTAAATACTTTAATGATACAGTTATTAGTTACCTCGATAGTTGTGATGAGGCGACTCTTCATGATATGGCCAGATAGTCTTGTTTGACGAAATCATAATAATGAGAACTTATCATAGATGTTTCTATACACGCTTTAAAAGTCCCTATCTGGCGGTTTTTAAAAAAAGATATATGTATCCTCAATGATACAAATCTGCCTACATAATTTTAATGAGAAAGCTTATTATATAAGATGGCCTCTATTTGTCATGGCGAAATTTGTCTTTAAGACACGTCCTAATTTTTAATTTCTTTTTTGCTAATGATCTTTCCAGTGGTTCTATTGAAAACTATTTCATACCATTTACCGTCAATTAGTACTATCTTCTTTTCCAGTACGTCTGCTAATACATTAACTTCGCTTGTTATTTGTGGTGTTGTAAATGCACTAACTTCTGTATTTACACCCACAAAATTACTAATAAAAGCGATGAATGCAATACAGCCAATAATCCTCTTAAAAATCTTCTTGTTCTTCATTTAACCTCGTCCTCTTTCTGTTCTATAATAGGTAACTCCTCATAAAAAGGATTTATCTCTTGAATGGTAGTCATGTAACCTATCTCATGGAGATAAATATCAAAAGTACCATCCTTATTTTTAATGATGTAAGCTGTATGAGGCGTAACGTCAATTGCAGTACTAGCGTAATCGTCCGGAAAAAAATATCTTGGTTGCATAACAAATAGTAAAGAAGATGCAAAACATAATAAGGCCACTATACTCGTAGTAAAGAATCTTAGCGTTGAATATTTTGGTTTACGGTTGGAAAAAAGAAGCTCAAAGCGGTTCGTGAAAGTAGATCTATTTTTGTCAATAAGATCCATTGCAAAAGGCATACTCCTAAAACTTAATGACTTTTTATAAGTATTTACAAGAAACTCTAGGTAATTGAGCCGTTTATATTCTCCCCAAGTTTTTGTTATGGTAAGATCAGTTTTTATTTCCAAAATTCTATCCACTTGGTCACGCAATTGATAAACAAAAGGATTCCACCAATAAAAAGCGCATAACAATTCAATGATAGTTTTACTCCAATTATCCCTATTAAAATAGTGATGTAATTCATGCCGAATAATGAAGCATTCCTCTTGATTGGTAAAATTATGTACTGGAAAAACAATAGTTGGCCTAAAAAAACCATACATCATAGGAACCGAAATCAAAGCGCTTTCAATTACTTTTAATTTTTTTGGAATTTCAATTTCCTTCTGGAGTAAGCTTAAAACTTCAGAATTTATATTTTTCTTGATAGAACATATCATTAGTGTCCTGGACATTTTAAAGTACCTTAGAAAAAGCCGACTTATGCTTATAAGTATCCCTGATAACCAAATAATACCTAAAATAAAATATAAGTTAATAGTTATTTCATCAGTGAATGAATAAATAGAATAATTAAAAAAATCATTTATTTTGGGTAGAAATTTAGGTAATTCGATTGTATAAGCAAAAGGAATTTCAATTGGTGCTAGTAATCTGGTCGTAATAAGCACCAGCAGCAGGGATAATACCGGAATTCCTATTCTACTAATTGAAGAAGATTTTTTGGTCATTTGGCAAAACAGGCATATAAACAAACTACTAACTAAAAAAGTAGTTTGTATACTCCAAATGGTTATCATCTATCGACCTCCCCATTGCTTTTCAGCTCCGTTTGTTCAAGCTCTGCTTTCTTCTCCTTTATTAGCTTTTCTAATTTATCAATCATTTTTTTATCATTATTTTTATCCTCAAACTTAAATAATGTTGATATTAGTTCAGAAATACCAGATTGAACATCATCCGCTGAGTAATAATGAGAAAATTGCCTAACTGCATAATCATTTGTAGTGATAACAGGTCTGAACTTTCTTGCAGTTGTTTTAAAAACCTTTGTATAGGTAGCGACCTCAATAGCTTTTTTAGAAAGCAATGATTGTAAGGCATTCTGTATGCTGTAAATACTAAATTTCCCCTCGATTTTTTCAAAAATATCGGTCGCGGTAAGAGGGCCATCTTCTTTCCATAAAATGTGCATGATTTCTAATTCCCGATTAGTCAATTTTTTA
>RCUU01000554.1_pt1 | contig 20268 bp, 14 predicted proteins | sample 2166211 | NCBI WGS metagenome assembly RCUU01 (sample SAMN09932620, study PRJNA488358) | compost metagenome | feature: garden; material: soil; isolation source: compost soil in phenylacetic acid-enriched culture | place: Germany: Experimental Botanical Garden Goettingen | collected 2016-01-27
CGTTGACGTTTTGGCTGGTCAGATAAAGCGCGTGGGCTTCGTTCTCCAGCGCCTCTCGCACCCATTGATCGATCATAGTATCTTTGCTCCTTTCATCTAACAGAATTGAAAACCTTCTCTTGCCGGTTATGGAAGGTCCATCCCCGTAATCCGGTGCTTTGCAGCATTATCCCGTTTGTTCAGGCCTTGAAGCCGCGAATAGCACAACCCCGGGAACGAAACGATCGGGCGGAGAAATTTATTCCCTCGTGTTCCCTCGCTCCGCTTGATCTCCCTTACTCAAAGGGATAATCGTGCAAAGGAACTTACAGAGATTTGCATGGTCTCTTTAATCAAGGTTCAAAAGCCGGGTTATCAGCACTGTCTTACTTAATGCCGGTCATTTTGATGCCTTCGACAAGATAGCGCTGCGCCATAAAGAACAACAGCAGCGTCGGCAACGCGGCGATCACCGCGGCGGCCAGCACCACGTTCCACGGCGTGTAATACCCGCCACCGACGAGGTTGGCAAGCTGTTGCTGCACCACCCACAGCGATTCGCGCTGCGTGATGATCAGCGGCCACAAATACGCGTTCCAGTTGGCGACGAAGAACCCAATCGTCAGCGGGATAATGATCGAACGCGACAGCGGCAGCGCGATCCGGAAAAACGTTCCGGCCACCGATAAGCCTTCGATATAAGCCGCTTCCTCCAGTTCTTTCGGAAAATCGCGGTAAAACTGCCGGAACAGGAAAATTCCGTAGGCATTAAAAATCGACGGTATAATCAATCCGGCATAAGAGTCCAGCATGCCGAAGCTTTTCGTAATCAGGTAGAGCGGGATCGTAATCACCGCAAACGGCACCATCAGCGTGCTTAACATCCAGGCAAAAATGTACTTCCTCCCGGGAAAACGCAAGCGGGCTAAAGCATATCCCGACATCGCGTGAAACAGCATGGCGACGACGGTGACGGTGATGCTGACGACCAGCGAGTTGCCGATCGAACGCAGCAGATGCGTCGTTTGGATCGCTTCGGTAAAATTGCTCCACGCCAGTTCCATGGGAACCCACGTCACGTCGAGCACGTTCTCCTCCGACCGCAAGGAGCTGATTACGAGCAAGTAAATCGGGAACACCATCACCAATCCCAACAGGACGGCGATCACATTCTGCGGCATTCGCTTCCATGTTCTCACTTGGGTCACCTCCTTAATCTTTGGCGGAAAACAGCTTCATTTGGACGAGGGACAAACAGAAGATAAGCAGGAACAGGACGAATGCCAGCGCCGACGAGTATCCCATGTTCAATAGCTGGAAGCCTTGCTTGAAAATATAGACGACGCTCACCTCCGTGCTGCTCGCCGGCCCGCCTTTGGTCATGACCATGATTTGGTCGAAGACCTGGAACGAGCCGATCGTCGTCACGATGAGGATAAACGTATTGGTTTCTTTGAGCAGCGGAAACGTAATCCTCCGGAAAATCTGCCAGCGCGAAGCCCCGTCGATCGTGGCGGCTTCGTAATAATCCCTGGGGATTTCCTTAATCGCCGACAGGAAAATAATCATGTTATAACCGACGTTGATCCACAGCAGGATCGCAACAATGCTGTACAGCGCCTGCCCAGGCGAACCGAGGAATTGCTGCGGCTGACCGCCAAAGAACTTGATCACCTCATTAACGATACCGTTGCGCGGATCGAGCATGTACATGCCAATGATCGCGGAAATGACCGAAGTTATGGCATAAGGAATCAGAAACAACGTCCGAGCCGTCGAGACGATTTTACCTCTGAGCGCGTTCAGCATTACCGCCGAACCAAGTGATAGGCAAAACAACAGCGGAACGTAGACGACGGTAAACTGCAGCGTTTTTCCGACGGAGTGCCACCAGTCCGCATCCTTGGACAAACTGACGTAGTTATCAAAGCCGATGAACTTCATCGGGTTCAACGCGTCCCAATCATGCAAGCTGACGTAGAACGCGTAAACAATCGGTAAAAAGACGAAGATGAACAAGCCCAACAGATCGGGCAACAAAAAACAGTAGGCCGTGATTCTTTCCTGCCATAATCTAGTACGCCATTTGCGCGGAATCACTTCAACCCCTCCTCCAAAGAAGATTCGGGGGAGGCGAGCAACCGGTAAGCAACACCCGCCCATCCCCCAATCCGACATATGCCTAGTTTCTTTATTTCATTGCTTCGTTGATTTTGGCGTCGGCGTCTTTGGCGGCTTCCGCCCCTGTTTTGTTGCCGAACATGACTTGCGTCATCGCATCGCCGATCGCTTCGACGACGTCCGGGTTATACACCGGCTCCGGAATGGCCGATTCATAAATTTCGTTCGTGTACACTTGGCGCAAGCCTTTGTTGTAGATTTCCTTACCGGCTTCCACTACCGATTGGCGGGCAGGGTAAGCGAACTTCGTTTCCGTCGCCCATTTCAGCGGACGGGACGTGTCGGCGTCGGCAAAGGCCCACATGACGAATTTGGCGGCTTCCTCCAAGTTTTTGCTCTTAGCGTTCACGGCGAATTTCCAGCCTCCAGCCGTCGTTACTGATTTGCCCCCGTCAGGAATCGGCAATGGAGCGAGCTTGATCGGAACATCGCCATAGACATCCTCGATCCGGCTGACTGCCCAGGTTCCGCAAATTTGCATGGCTGCCGTCAGCTTGCCCAAATTATCGATCTCCCAAGGGCCGTACTGCAGCTTGGAAGGCGATAGTTTCTCCTGGAAGAACGTGCCCCAGAAATCGAGCGCTTTCGCCGTCTCCGGCGAATTGAACGCCGGCGTCTTCCCGTCGTCCGCCAGCACCTTGCCTCCAGCTTGCCATAGGAACGGATAAAAGTTGAAGTTGAAGTAGGCGCCCTTGTCCGGAGGCAGCACGAGACCGGCCACTTTGTCCGTCGTCAGCTTACGGGCGGCTTCCAGCAGCTCATCCCACGTTTTGGGCACTTCGACGCCGGCTTGCTTCAGCATGTCTTCGTTGTAGTAAAGGCCCAGAAGCTCCATCTCGTAAGGCAAAGCCAAAATTTTGCCGTCCACCGTTACCGCATCCAGCGCGGAAGGAAGGAAGTCCTCTTTGATCCCTTCCGGGAAGTACGGCGACAAATCGGCCAGATACCCGGAATTGGAGAATTTCATGAAGTCGCCGGGGCTGATCATGTAAATGTCGGGACCATTGCCGCCGGAAAAGGCGATCGGCAGTTTCGTCGAGGTATAATCAGCTTGATTGTAGGTGGAGTATTCGATTTCCACGTTCGATTGTGAAGCGTTGTACGCTTTGACGAGATCTTGAAAATACTTCTGCTCGGCTTCGGTGTGCATATCCCAGAATTGCAGCTTGACCTTTTCCTTCGTCCCTCCGCCATTTGCGGCTGGAGCTCCGTTCGAACCGGCATTTTCCGCCTGATTGTTCGATCCGCCCGAGCCGCAGCCGGCCAGGAGAAGGAGTAAAAGTGCCATGAGAGCGGGCAAAACGATCTTCCAACGAGTCTTCTTCATCTCTTATGAATCCCCTTTCATTTGTGGTCGACTTCAGTATAGTCGCCGGGGATTCATGCTCGTAACGGGAAATAATTTCGGAGGGTGGATTATTTTTCGCTGTCCGTCAGGTAGTCGGTAATTTGCCGATAGGTGCTGGCGGCAAGATCATCGGGCAGCGCTCCACCGTACAGCAGACGCTGGAGCGAATCCGTGAAAATGCCGCTGATTTCCGCCGGATACTGTGGCTCCTGCCGCTCCGTACCGTAAATCTGCTCCGTGAACACCTGGCGCAAGCCTTTTTGGTACAATTCACCGCCCGCTTCCATAACCGATTTGCGTGGGGAATAGGCAAACTTGACCTCACTGACCCACTTCAGCGGAAGTTCCGGTTCGCCGGCAAACGCCCACATCACGAATTTCTTGGCCTCGTCCGCGTTTTTGCTGAAATGGTTCACGCCAATCTTCCACCCTCCGGCGATCGTGACCGGCTGTCCGCCGTCAGGCACGGGAAGCGGAACGACGCCGATCGGTTTGTCGGCGTAAATCGTCTCTAGCATGCGGATATTCCAGGTGCCGCTGACCTGCATCGCCGTTTCGCCGCTGGCTAGGATGCCGATGTCCGTCGTTGGGCGGGACGGGTGCATATTCAGCAGTCCCCGATCCGCCATGTCGCGGAAGAACCGGAACATCTTGTCGGCGCCGGGAGCATCCAATCCCGAGGTCCGACCGTCTTCCGACACCAAATCCGCCCCGGTCTGCCACAAAAAAGGGAGCCAGGCGAAATTTTGATACACGCTTTGGAACGTCTCCATCGTCAGCCCGCTGACGCCAGGCGACTTCAACGCCTGAGCCGCTGCTTCCAATTCCGCCCAAGTCGCCGGCGGTCGAATCCCTTTCTCGCGGAACATCGCTTCGTTGTAGTACAAGCCCAGCAGCTCCGTTTCGAACGGCACCGCGTAAATTTGCCCGCCCAGCGTTACCGATTCCAGCGCCGCATCGTTGAAATCCTGCCGGATCTCCGGCGAGAATTCCGCGGTAAGCGGCTCCAGAATCCCAGCATTCTCGAACCGCCGGATCGTTCCCGGGGATACGAAAAACACGTCCGGCCCATGCCCCGAAGCAAACGAAGCCAGCAGCTTGCTATCAGTAAAGTAGTCGTCGCTCGAGATGAAATCGACCTGGATTTCCACGTTTGGATGCTCTCGCGTATATTGCTCGCCCAGCCATTTCCAGAACTCGAACTCTTGGCCGGTATGAAAGCTCAGCAGATGCAGGACGATCCGGTCCGGGTCGGCCTGCGTGACTTCCGGATGATCCAGCAAAATATCAAGGTCCCCGCGTTCCGCCGCAGGCTGCGGCGACGTCCGGCAAGCGGCAAGCAGCAGCGTTACGGCCATGATCGGCAGCAGCCAACGCCAAATCACCCTACTTTTCATCGTCCTCGTCCTTCCGGTAGAAAAATTGCCGATACTCTCCCGGCGTCACACCCTCCGTTTTTTTGAACAGCCGCGAGAAGTATTTCACGTCCTGATACCCGACCATTTCCGAAATGTTATACAGCTTCAGATCCGGGTCCATCATCAGGTTTTTCGCCTTATCCATCCGAAACTGGGTCAAATACTCGATTAACGACATCCCCATCTCCTGCTTGAAAAAGGAGCTGAAATAACTGCTGCTCATGCCTGCCTTGCCGGCCACGTCGTTCAGCGAAATATCCTGCATGTAGTGGCGATGGATAAAGCCGACCGCCGTTTCCAGCGTCCGGTTGTGCTTCTGCTGCTTTTTCCATTCCGCCTTGTCGATCGCAGCCGCCGTCAGCTCATCGACGAACCGGATGAACTCGTCGGCGGAGAAATTCACCTGAAACCATTCGTAAGGCTTAAGCTCATCTTGGAAGACCAGCGCGGTGATTCTCTGCTCGTGCACATAGCGAACGACGGAGGATAACAACTGAAGGCAATACCCGTGAAAGACCGGGTAAACGACGTTTTGCTCCAGTACCGTGCCGACGAAGCGGCGCAGCGTTTCCCGCGCCCGCGCGCCGTCTCCTTCGCGAAGCGCTAACACGAGCGCCTCATCCAGTTCGCTCGGATAGCCGGGGGCGTTCCCGTTTCCTTCCGTGTTCGCCAATTCCCCATGCTCATGCACGAGACCGCTCCCGTAAATCCAACGGTTCAACAACGCTTCGCGCGCTTCAGCAAAGGCGTGGGGCAGCTCGGCGAATTCGCCCGCGCGGCCGCTGATCCCCACCGAAATGGAGATCCGCACCCAACGGCGAACCTCATAAATCATCGATTCATAAACGTCCCTTGGACAAGGCCCGCCGAGCAGCAGAAAATAGATTTGCGACGCGCTCGCAAACAAAAACCGGCTGCCCAGACCCTCCCGGTTTTGCAGAATTTCGTACGCGACATTCCGTACGGCAAACACCACCAGCTGACGGTCTCCCCATTGGTCTTCGGTCACCAGCTCGTCGAAATCCTCAATATCGATCGCGATGACGCAATAATTCTTGACGCCTTCGGGAAGTTGGCCGCGCAGCCGGTCCAGATGGTCGGCGGAGTCCTCGATGCCTAGCAGCCAATCCTTCCACAACTTGGCGTAGTGGAAGTCGGCGGAAATCGCCGAAGCGCCTGTTACCGGCTTGCTGATTTCTTTTTTCAAACGACCGAGCAGATCACGAACTTCATCCGGTTTCAGCGGCTTGAGCAAATAGTCGAATGCCCCGAACCGGATGGCGGTTTTGGCGTATTCGAAGTAACCGTACCCCGACAAAATGACGACCTGAACCGGATATTCCCGCAGCACGTTCAGCAAGTCCAAACCATTCATGTTCGGCATACGGATATCAGTAATCACGAGATCGGGCATATCCCTGCGCACGAGCTCCAGCGCTTCGTTTCCGTTCTTGGCTTGGCCCACGACCGTCCATTCGGCGTCCAGGGCGGGAATCAGCTTGGTGAGTCCGCTGCGGACCTTCGGCTCATCGTCGACGATCAATGCTTTATACATGTCATATCCCCCTGTTTGATTGATCTAGGTTTCGCCTTATCAAGCGATTGCCGGAATGACGATCGTAATCGTCGTTCCTTGCCCGTAAACGGAGTTGACCTGAACGCCGAACTCCGGCCCGTATTCCAGCTTCAGACGGTCGTTCAGGTTATACATCCCGATGCCGTGCACCAACCGGTCGCGAATCATTTGCAGCTTTTCCTCGGAAATCCCGATGCCGTTATCCTGGATGCGGATCAAGATGGCCCGGCCGTCCTCTTGCAGCGCCATCGACACATCAATGCGCCCGCCCGATTCCATCTCCTCCATCCCGTGTAAAATGGAGTTTTCCAGGTAGGGCTGCAGCAGCAGGCGTGGCACTTTATAGCCGTAAATGGACGGATCGACGTCAAACCCGATTTCGAACCGTTCCTCAAACCGCATCTCTTGCAAATAGGCGTAATTCCTTGCCCATTTCAGTTCCTCTTCGATCGTGACCAGCGGAGCGCCCGGCCGGATCGCGTAACGCATGATATCGCTCAACGACGTAATCATGCCGCTGATCTCCGGTTGTTCCTTTTCGATCGCGATCCAGTTCATCGCGTCCAGCGTGTTGTAGACGAAGTGGGGATTGATCTGCGCTTGCAGCGCTTTGACCTCCGCTTCTTTTTCCTGTTCGGAGATGACCTTCACTTCGTGGATCAAGTCGTTGATCCGGCTGCTCATGCTGTTGAAAGAGCTTTGCAGCAACCCGATTTCGTCCTCCGACTGCGCCTGTAGTCGATATTCGAAATTGTCTTTCTGGATCCGTTTCATCGCCACCGCCATCTGGCGGATCGGTTTGGTGATGTAGTGGGTCGTCAGCCAGGCCAGCAGCACGAATAACAACGCGAAGACGCATAACGTAACGATAAAAAAACGCTTCAGCGAACCTGATTCTTGCCCAACGTCCGACTGTGGGATTAACGAAAAATAGTACCAGCCATTGTAGTCGGAGCGCTCCATGCCGATGCGGTAAGGCTTCCCGTTCAAGTCCTGCCGGGATAACGCGTCCCCGCTTGCGACCATCTCCTTGAAAAAGGCCTGATCCGCAAGCTTTAGCCGGTAGGCCTCGTCGTTGCCGTGCCATACGATGTTCCCGTCGCCGTCCGCGATCAAAATGACGCCCTGCGGACTCACGCTGACGCCTTTCACGATGCGATCCAGCGCGGAAATTTTGACGTTCATCATCAGCACGCCGATATTTTGCAAGGAATCCGTCACGTCTTTTACCAGCATGCCTGCCGGGATGTAGTAGGTCGAGTAGTTGAAATAGTTGTTCGCGGGCATTTCGTACGTCGGCAGCCACGTAATTTGCCCCGCCCTCGCCTCGACAGCCCCCGTCCATTCGGGATGCCGCTCCAGGATCGGCCGGAACACGCCGGAGCCTTTGATGTCGGCAAAATACATCGCCCCGTTCCTCGCGAGCAGGTAAATCGAGTCGATGTCCTCCTTGCCGCGCAGCGAATCGCGCAGAAACCGATTGACCTTGTCTTCGGCGTTCGGCTGGACCCCTTTCGAATTTCGGCCGTCCATCCGGCTAAGCTGCTCGATGAGCGGCCCGTTGTCGTAAATCGCGAGCATGCGGTTTTCAATCTCCGACAGCAGCTGGTCAACGTTGCTCCGGACCAGATGAAGCGACTGCAGCGCTTCGCGGTCGGCCCGCTCGGCAGCGAAATTGCTGGAGCTCCGGTAGAAAATAAATCCGGCAAACACCAGCGGCGTCAAAATAAACAGCACAAGCATCAGCATCAGCTTGTTCCGGAGTTTGGCGTTTTTGAGCCTAGTCCACATCAGGGCGTTTCTCCTCCAGTCATAAAGCGCTTACATGATGGGAATTCCAAATTGTGGGATCGATTGCAGATCTCTAACCAAAGTATACGACCCCGTTTCCGTTTCGGCAAAAGAAATCGGATTCATCCCTGAAATTCCCGGTTTCAGCCGCCCCATTCCAGCCTCAAATGTCCAATTCCGGATGATGCGCTTTGATTCGCAAGTAACTTTCCGCCGCTGCCCCGTTGCCCCAATCGAAAATCGTAAACTCGCCCATCCCGACTCCCTGCTCGTTCACCTCCCCTCCATGCCCGTAGTTTTCCATCATAAAACCGTAATCCCGTTCCCCGAAAAAAGGAAACGCTTCCTCCCATTGCGCTTTCGTCTTCGGATTTTCCGGGCAATACATCATGACGAAGGAGGCCTTAAGCGCGGCCAGCCCGCGTTCGAGATATTCGGTTCTGCCCAGCTCGCGGCCGTACTCCAGAATCAGCTCGGCGAACAGGCTTTGCCGGGAATCGTTCCATTCGCCGTCGGCGTTCATGACCCCGAATCCTCCCAATACATCGACATGCAGGTACGGGGGCTGCCAAGAGGCTTGCGTCATCAGCATTTCGTCCAGACATCGCTCCCCTGTCGCTAAATAATGCGGTTCCCCGGTACGTCGGAAGCATTCGAGAAACGCCTCCGCCGCCCAAAACATCGATAAATTGCACTGCTTATACATATTGTTGCGCGCATACTTCCGGCCGACATGATCCTTGCCGCCAAACCCCGAGCAGGACCAGTACGTTTCGAAATCTTCCCAGCGCCCCTCGGGCACCACCTGCTCCGCGACCGCCTTCGCTGCCTGCAGCGCGGCTTGAGTATAGCGGGCCTGGCCGGTCATTTCGCCAAGCTGGAGCAAAAAAGTGACGGTAACCGCCGTTTCCGGCGAATCACGCAACGCTTCGAGCGGTTCCAGGGTATGCCAATCCAGCCAAGCGGGAAAAAAACCAAGCGCATCCTGAAGCGCGATCAACGCGTCCCCGTAACGAACGGCATAGGCCAACAACCGCGGGTCCCGCTCCAGCTCCCCGTACCACCGGAGCATCCATAGCGCCGTCCAGCTCATATCGGCGATATGATAAGGCGCCTCTTTGATCCGTCTGTCCGACAGCGGATTGCGGTCGGAATTTCCCCAATACGCTGTGTCCCAACCTTTGGAGCGGCGGACAAGCGCGCCTCCGAGTTGGACCTGCTCCATCTCCGTGGCGATCACCGACGGAAAAAAACCACCGCGCTGCGGGGCGGACAACGCCAGCTCCTTCGTCAATCTGGCCCGCCGGATCAGGCCCGGATCATTCTGTTCCCGGCCATAACGGAACAGGCCCGCTGCTGAGCGAAGCGAACTGAACCACGCCTGATTCCAGATGGAGCGGGTCTCCCGTTCGCTTGCCGGTCCGGGGAAGTTCGGGCTTTGCGTAACGTTGACGATGAACGCCGGGGCCCCTACCCGGGTCCCGTTCAGCTCGAACTCCTGCCACACCTGCCGTTCCCAATGCTCGAACGCCCAACGGTACGCGTGACACACGAACGATTCCAGCGGCGCGGTTAAGGGAGCCCCAGTCCGGTAAAGCGGCGCCCCCCACCGCTCCCAAAGGAACCGCAAGACCGTTCGCCACGGGTTGGTCAGCGCCTCCGGCACATCGCTGACCATCAGGTAAAAGCCAACCTTCACGTTGCCTGCGGCGTAACTAGCTCCGGGCTTTCTTTCGTAAAGCACGTGTTCCTTTACCCGGCTTTCGCCCATGCCCAGCACAAGCTCGTTTCGGGAAGCGTCATTATCCATGTACCAGCGGACCTGCGTCCCTTCCCCCAGCACGTCGAGGTCGGGAATCAGCGCCAGCATCCGCCGGTTATCCCGGACGATCAACGCCGGAGAGCGGAAGCTGTGCTGATCGATCACATGGCAGTCGGTCGGGGTCAAATGGGGCGCCCAATGGAAAGAGGGGGCAAAGGCCGGTATGACCTTTACCCTCCAATCATCCTGCCGGACCGGACGATCCAGGCGAAACGTCAGCCCAAATCGGTACACGCCGGGTTCCGGCTCGCTGCCATTCACCTCCGGCTCCTTACCCCCGATGAAATCGTACGCGATTGACGCTACGAATTCCGACAGGTCCGGGCCGAGCGAGATGTTGCCTAGCATGTCATTCCCTCCTTGGATTCGCTTAAATGACTTCCAGCCCGTCGTTATCCGGTAGCTGCGGATAAGCCGCATGCGGCTCCGATTGATACCAATAGCTAACGGAGGCGATGTCGTCCTGCAGCGGTAAATACCGGCCGCCGGAACGCCAACCGAGCGCCTGAATCGTGACGCGCAGATCGCTTTCGAACCGGATCGGGTCCATCACGTGCCAGCGGTACATGCCGAAGCGCTGCTGGCTCCGGTACAAGCCGTCCGGCTTAATGATCTGATGGAGACCTAAGTAAGCCGTAGAAAAGGAGGCGTATTCTCCTTTCGGCTGCTCGAAATTCCACGCACCGCCGAAGTAATCTTCCGTGCCCGTGCCGCAAATGGTCGGATACTCCTGATCCCCGTCCATGTAGAACTTGATCTCCCCTTCGCCCCACCAACCGTTGTTGTTCACCTGCCAAGCCAGATAAGTGCCCACGTAGTGGCCTTTTCCGCGGACGCCATCCAACAGCACGTGCACGTCCTTATAGCGAAGCGGATTACTTCTTCTCCATTGGGCATGGAAATAAGCGGCATCGTCCGGGACCTCAGTCAAGGTGTAATCGATTTGATAATACAAGACGACCGACGACCCCATCCGGTTTTCGACCGTGATTTTGGCTTTTTGTCGGAACGGCATCACCCAATAGCTGTTCATCCCGCCGGCTGGGTTCACCGCTACCGGCAGCGAGTTGACGTTGCTGCGCTCGCACCAGCCGTTGCAGAAGAAATCGCCCAGTGGCGTTTCCACGCTCGGCTCGCTCTCGCCGTCCCAGTACATCCGTAAAATCAGATGTCGCCAGCTGTCCGGGAAGCAGGTCAGCCAAATATGCTGAATCGCTCCCGGCCCGTCAATGTCCGCTACCGTAAAGGTCTGCCCCGGCGCGATGTTCACCGACGGCGATATTTTCCAGCCCTGGCCGAGGTCGCGGGCGCATTCCGCCCCCGTGCCTTCGGTGGCCATGCCGCCTTGGCCTTTAGTGCCGGTAAAATTCTCAGCGCTGATCGAGCGCGTCTTCGCCGGCGACATCCGGTACAAGTTGCCTAATCCTAGATCTAGTCCGTTAAATGGGTTCATGGTCATCTCTCTCCTTGTTAGATGTTGTTCATTCGAAAATAGCGGAACTTTAGGGTCTTATTTCCCGAAGTTGCCCCTTCTCATTACCAATAGGGGAACTTTTGGGCCTTATTTTTCAATGAATCGTGCAAAATGCAGGGATTTGACAAGAATAGCGCCATATACTTCCTTAATTTCACTTGAAATGAAGAAGATCGCCGAAATAGCGCCATTTTCTTCCGTTATAGGCTCACGTGAGTCTATCACCCGGCTATCTTAAGCTGCTATCCCAAACTTTTTACTTGCCGCATACTCATGTTCATCCAGGTACACTCCACTGGCAAGCTAACGGAAGCCAGAGGCGCTATTCACTGCTTTGGGGGCAGCTTCCGATTCTAACGGAACTAGGAGACCTTATTCCGGCCAAAAGCGGCTAATGGGGCACCGTAAGGGTCCAATAAGGTCTCTGGATTCCGTTACAGCGGGAAATAGCCGGGAAATACGAAAATAAGGTCACTACGTTCCGTTACATTCGTTGCGACCGCCGCGATCCGATGTGATCCGATCCGATACGATACGATACGATGAGATCCGTTGCGACCGTTACGAGCCGCACTTACTCGCGCCACGGATGTCTTGGCTACTTACGGTTCAGGGATGTAGCAACGCTTCCAACAAAACGACGCTACGCGGCGGGATCGTCAACTTGAGCTCCCGCGCATTCGTCTGGACGGTTTCGGATCTCCGAAGCTCCGGTCCCGGCGAATACACATGGCAACGCATCTCCGTGACAAGTTCGGACACGGGAAGATCGCCCGGGCATACCGCCACCTCCCGAACTTCCTCGCCTATATTGGCGAAGAATAACCCGACGCTTTCGTCGCGGTATTTCCATACCGCATGAACGATCCTCTCCACGCTTAAGCTCCCCGCATCGTTATACTCCGGGGAACCGATCCCGTGGTTGTAGTGGAACCAATCCAACGTCACCCGGCCGGAATCTAGGGGAAGCGGCGGCAGCATTTCGCCGTAAGCGAGATACTTATTGCCCGCGCCGGTTCGCAAAGCCGCAAATAAGCCCAGGTAGCCGGCGCGTTCCTCCGCAAAAGCATACCCCCGCGGCTCGAATACAGCGTAATGTTCGTCGCTCCCGTTCTCCACGCCGTCCAGCGCTTCCATCGGGCTGTATTCGTAATTAAGCTCGTACAGCCCACCCCACAAATACGTTCGCGCCACCGTGAAATAAAACAGGTCGCCGATTTCCGCCGTCAGCTTGCCCCAGCCGTCCAGCCTGACGGGACCGTACTCGTGGTACACGTAGGCAAACAGCGGAACCAGCTCCGCGTCCCCCGATTTCAGCAGGTCCCGGAACGGGTAACCCTCCAATGGAGCGGCCGGTTGACCGCCGGCGCGGGCCTGGTAGAAGTCGAGCACGTCCAGAACCGTCTCGTTCATCATCTCCGTGCCCATCGGCACATATCGTCCTGCCACTTGCCCCATCGCCGCTTTCGTCTCCGCATAATTGGTCCGGTAAGCCCCGTTAATCGCTTTGCCCCCGCCGACCGGGTGCCCGTGACTTTCGTCAAGGCACGTCTTCAGGATGTTGTTCGCCGAAATGTCGTAGTAAATCGCATCCACGTCCGCTTCCCGTTGAAGCGCTTCGTCCCGGCGCCGATGAAACTCTCGGGTAAAGGGGGCTGCCGGACAGAGGAAAGGGAACCGGTAAGCATCGATGCTCTTTTTGTCCTCCGGAAAACGTTGGGCGGCCGCTCTGGCCCGTTCCCCGTCCGCCCCGCCGAAATTGAACAGATAATCGAATTCGAACGGAGCAAACCGATCGCCTTGCTCGCGGATACAAGCGATGTTGTCCGGGTTGAAGCGGGTCGGGAACCAGTCATCATAGCCGCCGGGCACTCCCCGACCGAACGTCTGCGGCGCATTGCTCCAATCCGGACCGAGGATATGGAATAGCGGCGTCCCGATCCGCTCGCGGTACTTACGCAGCCACTTCGTCCGGTCGTAGCCGGCATTGATGCCGAACGTGGCCGCGCCCGCCTCCTCGTACAACCAGCGGAACAACTCCACATCGCCGCGTTCCCGCCGCTCCGCCAAAGTTCCTCTCGCGCACCACGGCTGTTGAACTGCCCAAGCCTTATAGAGACCGGCTGCTTCAGGCCAACCCCGGCCGCGTAGCAGCCGCATCTCCATCGCGTAAGGAACCTCGATACCTTTGCCGGCACCGATATCCTCGCAGGCGTGAATGAAGGACGCTTCCAGCCGGCCGCAATCGTTCTTGTAGAAGTTGAGCCACTTGGCATAACCCTCCGGATCCAGCGCCGCAAAATACAAACCGCCGCGTCCCTTGCCATAATAGGCAAAAAACTGCATCGCCGCGCCGGAGAAGCTCTCCGGATAAGGCATGTAGCGGAAGCCCATTCCATCCTGCCGGAAATGCTTTAACGGATTTCGGACCTGAAATCCCGTGGCAAAGCTGTGGATGACAACGTCGTCCTCGCCTCCGTCCGTGATCGCCCCGAGACCCGAAAGGATCGGATACTCCAAGCTGATGACAGGCGGTCCGTCTGCGGCGTTATCCACCCCGCAGCGAAATTCCAACTGATCCGCATCCTCCCGCAACCGGATCGTTCCGGTAACCACCGGCCCTGCCTCGCTTTGCCAGCGGAGCAGGCACTCCCGATATCCCTCACCTTGCCGGACTTCGTAAGTAAATCCGCGAAACCCGCCCGAAGTACCGGCTTCGGTCTCCAGCCGAAAGACGTCGTCCCCGAGGCGTCCCGCTTCGACGTATTCCCGTCCATTTGAAGGATCGCGCAGGGAAACGATCGCGCCGTTCTCCTCTCTGAGTCCCACGTACAGATGGGAGTTTTCCAATTCGATCACTCAAACTTCCTCCTTTCGCCGTCGTTACTTCAACCCGGAAATTTTGATGCCGCGAATAATGTATTTCTGGAAGATCAGGAAGAGCACGATCGTCGGCACGGCCGCCAGGCTCGATCCGGCCATCAGCATCCCCATCTCCGTCCCGCGCTCCGAGCGGAAGGTGGCCAGATACTGCATGATTTGAAACAGGTTGACGTTCGTAACCGTCATCGTCGGCCAAACGAAGGAGTTCCAGTAACCTAGATACGAGCCGATGCCGACGATAACGAACACCGGATACGACATCGGCAAGAAGATATGCGTGAAAATTTTGAAGCGTCCCGCTCCGTCGATCAAAGCCGCTTCCTCCAGCGCCAGCGGAATATTGAGGTAAAACTGGCGAATGAAAAACATGTGTCCGGCAGAAGCAACGCCCGGCAGCACGAGTACCGCCAGCGTATCCAGCATCTGCAGCTTGGTCACGACGATAAACGAAGTCACCAGAATCGCCATGCCGGGGATGAACATCGTCATGATGACGTACACCCATAGCACCCGCTTGAAGCGGAACTCCAGACGGGCGAACACATAAGCGGCAGAGGCGTTAATCGCCAGGCTTAACGCGGCGAATAACACCGCCCCGCCGAACGTAATGATCATCGATTTGAGAAACATGTTGTCCTGCAGTATGGAGATGTAATTGCCGACCAACCACCGCTCCGGGAAAAACCGGAACGGCGTGGACAGCACCTCCGTTTTGGCCTTGAATCCGGCGATCGCCATCCACAGCAAGGGAAACAATGCGATACAGGCGACCAGAATGCCGGCGGCATGCAGGACGATTTTGCCGAACAACGCTTTGTTGTTATTCATCGTCTCTTAGTCCTCCATCCGGGTTGAATTTAACCGTCCACCGCTTTATCCGAATTCAGCACCTTGAAGATGATCGCGGAGATGCTGCCCAGCACGAGGAACAACAGCAGCGCCGAAGCGATGGAGTGACCTACGAGTACGTCGTTCCGGAAATGGTTGAAAATGTACAGGTTCGGCGTTTGCGTCTCGTTGAGCGGTCCGCCGCCGGTCATGACGAGTGGCAGCTCGAACTGCTGAACGGCCCCGGTGAAGCCGGTGATCAGCAGGTACAAAATGACGTTTTTCAGCAGCGGCAGCGTTATCCGCAGCATTTTCGTCAGCCCGCCGGCTCCTTCCAGTTCGGCCGCTTCGTAGTAGCTCTCCGGGATGTCAAGCAATCCGGCCAGCATGATCAGCGTCGTAATTCCGAAGCCGAGCCATACGACCGGCACCGCGAGGCTCGCGAGCGCCGTCCGGACGTCGGCAATCCAAGCCAACTTCTCCAGCCCGAACAACCCGAGCAGGTAATTAGCCAAGCCGGCGTCGTAATCGTAAATAAACGCGAAGACGATCGAGGCGATGATGCCGGAGATGATCGTCGGAATGTAGATCGACGTTTTCACGAACCCGGACCAGCGTCTTCCCATGCCTTTGATCACGTGAGCGAACAGGAAGGCCAGCACCAGTTGGGCCGGAACGACCATCAGCGAGAAGCGAAGGCCGATCAGGATCGACTTCGTAAACAGCGGATCGGTCAATACGTTCGCGAAATTGCGGAACCCGACGTAAACCGAATCCTGATAAAAACTCCAATCGTAGAAGCTGACCTGGATGGCATACGCGAACGGGATAATGACGAATACGGTGAGCAGCGCCAGAATCGGCAGCAGCATCGCGTACGCCACTTTGTTCTCATAACGATGCTTGGAGCGATGCATCCTTATTCACCGCCGTTAGCTCTCGGGTTCGTCCCTGCCAGCTTCTGCTTCTCGATGAAATTGTTGATTTCTTTCTCCGCGGTCGCGAGCGCCTTATCGACGTCCTCGCCTTTCATGGCCTTTTCAATCGCAGTGGCAAAGAACATGCTGATGTCCCAAGGATACACCGGCTCCGCTTCGGAATAAGGCACGATTTTCTCGGAAATCAGCTTGCGCCACTCGTCGTTTTTCGCGTCTGGATCCTGGTTCATCGCTTCGTCTACCGATTTGCGCGGCGAGAATTTGGAGAATTGGCTCGTTCTGAAGAAGTCGATCATAATATTCGGATCGCCGGCCAGCAGCCAGCCGATATATTCCGCAGCCGCTTCGGGATGTTTGGACTTACCGTCGACGACCAGCGTCCAGCCGCCCAGTGTAGCGGTCGTTTTGGTCTGATCTCCGTCGATCGAAGGCATCGGGGCGACGCCAATATTGTCCAGCATGTTTTTGTATTCGTTGCGGAACAAGCCGATCGACCACGATCCACTGATCTGCATTGCGGTCTTCCCTTGCCCGAACGGCGCCGCATCCGCGTAACCGGCCAATTGCTGCTTCGGCATGATCCCTTCCTGGTACAGCGTCTTGTAGAAATTTAGCAGCTCCTTGTAGCCGTCGTCCATGACATCCGCTTTGGACCAGTCGTCCGTGATCGGAAGATGCCCGGCTGCGTTATATTGCAGGCCCCAACTCGACCATCCGAGGTCACCGGCGGTTTGGGCCGTCGATAAGCCGTACACGCCGTTTTTGGTGAGTTTCTTTCCATAATCGATCAACTCGGCCCACGTCACCGGCGGCTTAGCCGGATCCAGCCCGGCGGCTTCGAATAAATCTTTCCGGTAATACAACACCGCCGAAGGCTCAACCAGCATCGGATAAGCATAATACTTCCCCTCCACCGTGACGAAACCCTTGACATTGTCGTGCAGGTCATCGATCAAGCTAGGGTCCAGATAGTCGTTCAGCGGCAAGATCTGGCTTTGCTTCGCCGACGGCGCGAGATTGCTGTAGTTCATCGTCATCACGTCGGGCGCCTTGCCGGCCGCTTGCGCCGCTTTCAGCTTTTGCGCCCAGGCGTCTCCCGGCACGATCGTCAGCTTGACTTCGATATCGTCATGTGTCTTGTTGAATTCGTCCGTCCATTTCTTGAACCAGGCATCAGTCGTCTCCTCGAACTTATTAGCCCAAAACTCGATCTTGACCTTCTCCTTCGGAGCCGCGTTATCGCCGGTCGTCGTTTCCTCGGCGGCGTTTCCTCCAGCCGTTTCCGCATTTCCACCCGAAGCGGCATTCCCGCCGTTCCCCGCACCCCCGCAGCCGGTTACGAGCATGGCTACGATCAGCAGCAATCCCAATGTCCACGACAATCCTTTCAAACGACGCTGTTTCATTTGGTTAACCTCCCTTTTTTATTCGGCAAAACTTCTATTTAAACGCCTTCAGGCGCTTAAACCTTAGCGGAACACCCTTATGGGCTCAATCGCCGGGGCCGGATTCTTCCAGCGTGGCTTTGAACCAGAACACGTTATACGGATCCCAAAGCGATAAGGTAAAATAGATCGTCCGCCCGTCGTCCGCAAGAAACCGGTCATTCATGAAAGGCGCGTACAATCCCGGATAATCGGCAGCCGGAACCAAATCAAGCGCGTCACCCCACGGCCCCCAGGGGGTTAAGCCTTCCCGGAGGACGACGCCCTGGCCTTCCTTCAAATAAGTCATCAGCCACCGCTCCACCCCGGGGTTCCAGATCACGGACAGCTCCCCGACGGTGTCGTCCACCACGAGCTTGGCTTGGTCCATGTCCTTGCTCCATCTCGGTTCTCCTTGTTCGTCCTCGCCCGCAAAATATTCGTAGCTGCTGAGGTCCTCGAGGTTTTGTTCCTTGACCCGCATCAGCTTGACGCCGCCGAAACGGCCCGACGGGATCGTCCAGAAATAGATTTCTGCTTCCTCGCCGTCCCCGGTCTTGAATGGGCTCACCTGGATAAACCCGCTGTCTCCCGGCCACTGGAGCCCTTCCACGACCGACCAATGCTCCCCGCCGTCTTCCGATTTAGCCACTCCGGAGTGATTGACATCCCATGTTCCGGGATCCCCCCAATGTTGGACCGACATATAGTAAAGGTACATGGCTTTGTTTGCGGCCAAACCATGCGTAGGGATCACGGTCATCTCGTCGTAATCGAGCTTCTTCGACGGGATCAGTTCTTTGGCCAGCCCGACCTCATCTGTAATCATCCCGTCGAACGTGATCCCGTCGGTCGGATCGGTGTCCGAGCTGTAGGCCATGACGTTGGATCTCCAAAAGCTGCCGCCCCCTCCCGTCATCCCATCCGGCCTTTCGCCAAACGTATCGCCGAAGACGAAGTAGGTTTGATCCCCCATCGTGAACATCGAACCTAAATCGGTTCCGTAAACGGCGTACCGATCCGTATGGTTCAGCGAATCCTTGCCGGTCAGCTGGGCGATTTGCTGCAGATTGGCAGTGTTCTTTAAAATAAACGTTTCCCCCACGGGCGCCGTCGTCCGAGGGATTCCAGACGGCTCCTTGCCGCAGGAAGCGGTCAATAGGAGCATCGCGGAGAGCAACATCAACGACAAGCTGCGCAACGGTATTCATCCCCTTATCGTCGTCCCCTTAGGGCGCTTGAAAATGGCTTTCTCGCTATTCTGCAATCGATTGCAGATTGTGGAAACATGCTCCTTCGCCTGGGCGAAATCGTTGGCTTCGCTTCCACCACGTTAAGCCCCCTTTCGATTCGGTTTTAACCATGATATATTGAAAGCGATTACATATTTGAATTTTACATGATCCTCCCGCCTAGTTCTATGTTGGGATTTGTGATTTTTTATCCATTCTTGCTATTGTGTCCCAATCAAGATCTCATCTCTAGCAGCGACCCTATCAAATTGCGGAAATTCTATATATGATTAGAAGATCATTAAGTTTCCATGGATGGAGGATTTGTTTCCAATCTTGCTACACAGGAGGAACGGATGGACAATCAGCCAATGACGCTTCAGGACTTGATTCATCGTTTATCGCCCAACGTTCGGAGAGCCTGGAATCACCGGGTCGACGAGATGACGCTGGCGCCTCGCATCATTTTTGACTATGAGCTGCTGTATATGGAAAAGGGGGAGCTCACCATCCGCGTGGAGAACGAAACGTTCGTCGCCGAGCCCGGGGATATTCTGCTGTTCAAACCGGGACTGGAGCATGCGTTCGTGGAATCGCGGGGAGAGTGCTGGATGCCGCACATTCATTTTGACGTGCTGTATTACGAGGATTTTGAACAGGTGCCGATCAATTTCAAAAATCGCAGCGAATGCACCGAAGAAGAGTTGGCTTGGCTCCGCCCCGACATCCTGGGGAGGGCCTTCGGATTTCCCAACGTCCTGCGCATCGGCAACCATGCCGAGGTGCACAAAACGCTGATGCAGATCATTCATGCCTACGAACGGCGCGACGCCGACTATCCGATAATGCAGAAATCGCTGGTGCTGCGCATTCTTTATTTGTTGCAGAAAGGGCTGAAGGCGAACAACAATGCGCATCTTGTCATGCACCAACGCGCGATGGAACGGGCGGTCACCTATATCATGGAGCATTACAACGAGACGGTCCCGCTGGAGACGTTGTCCAAGATCGCTTGCCTCAGCTTATTCCATTTCACCCGCATCTTCAAGCAGACGTTCGACCTGACGCCCCATCAGTTCCAAATCCGCTACCGGATCGAGAAGTCGAAGGAACTGATGATGTTTAACCGCTTGTCCTTGTCTACGATCGCCGAAAAGGTCGGTTACAGTAATGTATACTCCTTCAGCAAAGCGTTCAAACAGACCGAGGGTATGTCCCCCCGCCAGTTCATGCGCACGAATTCAAAATCGACCTAAGCCAGACTGGCCGCCCGGCAAGTCGTACGCCAGGCAGCCCGAGATGGATTGGAGGCGAAAACATCGTCCCACGCCACTTAAGGACGCAAATGCTCGCGCAAGAAGGCATAGGCTTTCA
>RCUU01000558.1_pt1 | contig 20126 bp, 27 predicted proteins | sample 2166211 | NCBI WGS metagenome assembly RCUU01 (sample SAMN09932620, study PRJNA488358) | compost metagenome | feature: garden; material: soil; isolation source: compost soil in phenylacetic acid-enriched culture | place: Germany: Experimental Botanical Garden Goettingen | collected 2016-01-27
GGGATAGCTATGAGTGAGGTTTTGGAATTTTTGAGAGTAATCGATCTTAATATCCCATCCGGCAAAATATCCACCCTTCTTGTTCAAATTTTTTATCGACTGTATTTGATCTGCAGAGATAATATAAGTGACTCTTTATAAATAGTTTTACTAACCTTCGACGCACGTTGGAATAACTAAGTCAGCTTTAACACTTATAGCCGAAAGCTGAGTAGCGCCTATGGGCGAAATAACATAAATGTCTATAACAGAATTATTTTTAACTGTTAGGACATCCGAATAAGTTTGTCCTGCAGTAGAGGCTGTCCTAGTAGCAGTCTGAACTCCGTCTACGTAGATTCGCGCAGCACACGCAATATTGCCTTTAATAGTAAAGGTAAAGACAACTGTCCCTCCTACTCCTGCATTAGAGATTATTAGGGCTTTGATTAATTTATAACTAGTTACTTGATCCACATTGGTCGTTGTAGTCAATTGGTAAAGAGTAGTGGTATATCCGGCTTTGAAAGCTATTGCGGTTCCTACCAAACCAAAAACACTAACTCCGTTGGCTATGTTAGACGCTTTAAAATTAGGATCATAGATGCCAGCATAAGTATTCCCGTCCCACAATCCTGCAAATGGTTTGATATCTATTACACCTGAGGTCACAGAGGCGGCTGCCGGAATGTTGGTTCCTTGATATGATCCGGATCTATTGATCGCTGTCCCAGTTACTTTAACTCCATCTAGATAGGCGGTTTGATTAGCTAATATCTGCGCTGCTGTAGCTGTAGTATCGGAAGTAATTATAGGTAGGACACTATCCCACCATCCTCCGTTAGCTTGTACGATAGCATCCATTGTGGCTTTATCTGGTTCCTTCCCAACTCCAAACACTTCTGTTAAATCTATTAGGATCAATCCATCTAGATTAGTACTTACAGTCCTAGAGTCTCCCCATACTCCTGCACATACAGCAAGTCTACTACTATTACTGGTAATCCTAATGCTACTGTACTGCCAAGTGGTAACTAATGGTGAAGCTACATTATTCCAGTGTGAAACTCCAGTATCAATATCAACTACCCTAGCGCAGAAGGTGTAAGCATTAGTCAAAGTGTTGAACCAAGACCACGACCCAAAATAATAAATGTGACCAGCAACAGAGGGGATTGATTGAAATAAGTGTCCACTAGTAACATTCTGATGTAAAGTTCTATTTCCGAATCGTCCTGTACCTGTGGGGAACGCGTAAGAAACCGCCCCTTCGTGTGACCATCCGTTAGCTTCGTTCTCAAACGATCCGTTTTTAATTAGGTTGGGAACCCTAGGGGCAAGTGTCCCCGTAATCGGCCCACTCGCATTAGATGCAGTTTTACCACTTAACAAGTCGGCAACCGTTGCGTTACCAGTAGCCTTAATTAACGCCGTTAGTTTCGCAATCAAGGAATCCCATGGCTCTGCGGTGGATGCCGCAACCCCCTTGGCAATGAGGACATCCACCGTCTGTTGCTTACGCTCATCGCCAGCTTGCTTTGCTTCGTCTATTCCTGTTTGCAGTGCATGGTAATCATCCTCATCCATTATTCGCTCAAATGTCTGCCAGAATGCATTGGAGTCACGCTTGTTACGCTTGTACTGTTTATTATTTGTCTTATTTGTGGCGTCGTTGCCGGAGTACATTTCGGTGAAAATCTGATAACCACCCCCACCAGCGCGCATTGTTTCGACGAAACCAAATGATTCGGTCGCACCCGTCGCTGTCTTCCACGCGCTACCTACACCCCCAGTACCACCTCCAACATAAAACACCGTAATGCCTTCAGGATAATCAGACATAGGAGCATCAGGGCCTTTAAAATTTGAAGAAAGTCTATTCATCTCAGGTACTGCGCGATCATAAGCAGCTTTAACTGCTTTGGGAGTAGCCGCTAAATTCTCAGATGTGCTATTTGTAGCACTAGATAGTTGTACAATACCTTTTTGCGCGGTGCTGGCATCTTCAATTGTTATTCCCTCAAGCGCATCGTCAAGTTCCTGTTTCGTAACGTATACTAGCGACTCATCAATATTGGCAGTTATGTTAGCAGCAGAGCCGACAAAAACATTAAAGTTCAAACTCTTCTCAATCGTACCATCACCTTTTGGAGCAATGTAATCAGCGGTTGCACCAGCATTTGCGTACATATACAAAATTTCACCATCATCTGGGTCTGTCGCAAATATACCGATTTCCCGTAGATGAAAACCAGTCGTAACATCTTGATTTGTCAGAGCCGCCCCGATTATGGCCCTTGTCGCCCCCGCAGGGCGTTTAATGCGCGATATAGTTAAATCCTTTACAGGCGTTATCAATGTTGTCATAGCCTCAAGAGATTGACCGCTCAAACTGCCTCTACCGATGGCCATCCGGGTATAAACAAGCTGGGCGCCGGCCTGTGCTTTCGCCTGCAATTGTCTTCCTTTGTTAGTTAATGCATAGCTCCATGAGCTCATGTAAATCACCTACCCTATTATAATAGAATCTCCAATGTGCAGCGTTCCTCCAAAGTAAAGATCGTTAACTTGAATTGTTTCTTCTAAGATCACAGATTCAAGCCAAGCACTAAGACGCTTCACTGCATTTACTGCTCTGACAAATTCTTCGGCTTTCTCATTCGTAGCTGATGGGTCATTTGTTAGTACCCGGAAATACCCCGGTTCTCCTCCATATTCGAACCACTCTTCGACCTTCCCGCTACCAAAAAGTATTGTAACCAACTCTTCAACCGCAGCTGGAGTGCCCTTCCTACGATGAAACCTAATTGCATTTTTAACTAATCCTCGCCTTTGCTCTATTGGCAGTTTGACGTCGTAAAAATCCACATGTAATTGCCAAGCAAATTCGTCTATCTCATCACTATCGAGCTGTTCGAGTCGATCCCAAATTGACAACTTATATATAGCTTCCGTCGTTACTTGCAGTTCATTTTGAATGGCAAGAGCCGCTGCTTGTAAAGAAGGATCATTACTGAGATTGGTCGGCAACAAATCCAGCAAACTTGCTGTTTTCATATCAATCATCAGCTAATCCCCCAAAGATAATTGAAATATCCTCTTCTTTAGCAACTTCAGTGCGATGTAACACGGTAAATACCGGCTCTGTAACATTTACTCGAAGAGCACCCGCCGCCATGATTCGGGCTATTAGCTCACTTGGGTTAATATCTCTGCCTAATCTAGACTTTTGCCACATGACATAATCTGAGACCGCTTTGTTTACAGCCTCTTGTATCTTCGCAGCTTCCGTCGCTTTGGAGCTACTAATATGATAGGTCAGGTCAATGTTATACTCCACTACTTCAGGTGCTTGTACTATAACCTGATCACTCAAAGGACGCACATCCCTATCAGTTACAGCTGTTTCAACCGCATCCAAAACATCTTGTGCAGGAATTTCTCCACCTACTAAAAGCGGTACTAGCAACACCTGCATAGGGGCAGGAGACTCTACTGCTACATCAACTATGGCTCCACTTGCTGTCTTTGCAAAATACTCATATGCACCAGTTGGGCCAGCGACCGAAAAACTTTCAGGTGCTGATCTTATCCGATCCCTAAAGGCATCGTCATCCTCTTCCTCTGCTCCTCCGGAACTTTCCGTCAGATTAGCGGCACTTTGAACAAACGGAATAGGATCTATTATTGTACTAATTTGTCCGGCTATAAAACCATTCCCTGATGTACCTGCAACAGAACAGGAGGCGGTTACTGTACCTGATAATTCACCTGCAGGTATTTGTAGTACATTCGTTGTTATAAAAAACAACTCTCCGCCACTACCATCTGGCCCAACTCTCGTTCCTGCCGGAATAACCGTTGCAGATGTTAGGGGCATGGACAACGCAAATTGGATAGTAGTCCTTGCGGCTTCGGCCGGAAGTCTGCTTGTATCGTACATAACTCCTATCTCATCCAGTACATGGTCACGTGCATATCTCAGCAAATTTTGACTTGCTGTTGAATTGATTAACACTCGCTGCTGAACAATAATACGAGCAAGTGACAAAATAAAAAGGCGCTCCGGGTCCGCAGGGTATAGCTTGCGTCCAGTAATCGCCTCATGCATAGTTATTATGCTGTCAATGATCTTCTGTGGATCATCGTCTACAAATTTGAGACTACTCATCCTCAGCCCTCCTCTCTCAAAGAAAATGCAATAGTAGGAATGAGCTTAGATCCGTCTATCCTAACTTCGACATTTGTAACAATAGCCCGCGGTTCAAACTTTTCAATTGCACTAATAATACTTACTTCCAGAAGTGCCGAAGCCGCAGATGTTGGCAAGTCAAAGATTTGAGGATCAATGCCGAACTCCCTATGAAAAGAACATGTCCCAACAATAGTACTGACAATGGTACGTATATTTTGTCTGACTTCTTCCGCTCCCGAGAGCCCGAATTTTATTGGAGTTTGATCTGCGGTTACATGATATGTTGTCATGTGTATTCCTCCAAAGTTAATGAATATGTCGCACTAATCAGATTGCCTCGATGATCAATCTCTTCCCAATTTTGTACGAGGTTGGTGATCTTTACACGATCTACTCCCACTCCTTTACCTCCGATACTAAACTTCATGACCTTGCCCTCTCTGCTATATCCCACCAGCTTATCAACTTCTTTTCGGGGATTTAGACCAAGTCTTGCATCCACGTGAACAGTCAAGCTAAAGGTATCCAGTCCAGGTCCAAGGAATTGTGATCGTGGTTTTTTATGAATTAATTCGTTACTTGCCCAACGCTCAGAGCTTGTTCTCGAAAAATCGTTAAACGTCCTGACCTTAAAATTGGACACTGTAAATACAATGTCGCCCAGCACTCCTATTCCTTCTGGAAGCGCCATACTACCCACCTCCGATATTTGCTCCCATTACATTCCCAGTTACAGTTAAATCCCCATCTATTTTCACTCCACTAGCGGCTTTAATAACTAACTGCTGTGAAGATGTATCATAATAGGCACAGCTCCCGTCTTCGAAATATACGCCTTCCTGCGTTATTGCTCCGGGTATGGAGTCTGGAATGACTCCAATGCATATCCCGTTACTTAAGCTATTCCCTAGCATCAAGCAGACAACGGTATCACCAACCTTAGGCAAGCTATTTTTTAGCCCACCTCCTGCCAAGACTACTGGAATGTCCTGAGTTACAATATCTTGTCGGTCCGGGAATGTTGCTGTTATCGTACCAGAAGCAAAATCAGCAGTAGAACAAATACCGATCTTTATAATCTCACTAGTAATCTTCATGTCACCACCCCAGTACCTTTCTAATATTAATACTTGTTGTATATGGGCTCGTGGCGCTAATCTGATGAGTTGCACTCTCAATAATGTATTTCCCGTCAAAGCACCCAAAGCCTTTAATGCTAACAGTACTTCCTGCTGTTATTTCAGTGGTTCCCTCTAACGTCATTTGCGCTTTTCCATATTTCTTATTTTCCGCTCTTAGCTTTTTTTTCGCCAAGCGATTAGCTTCGGCCTCGCTGCTTATGCTCTCATTAATTCGTAATACAGGAAGATCAGCGGCATTTGCAAGTTTATATGACCCCTTTATTGTTTTACTCTTACTGTTTCTAGTTTTAGGTGAGGTATACGCAACCTCACACGAGCCGTAAGCTGAGCTCTCGCTGTTAGTCTCAAAACTGTAAGAAATAATATTGCTTTTTCCATAAGTAATTTCCAATGCTGGATCAGCCTTCTCGTATTCTTCCTCATCGAATAGTACTAATTTGGCCCCACTTACCTTAAGAGTGATACCCTCGTTGACCGCTAAATCGAGTAAAAATTCAAAGTCCGTTTGATCTGTCATATCCAATCTGTCATAACTTGGATTAAACGATGCTTCATAGACTAGTGAGAGCTTACCTCTTGCCGCGATCTCGGCAGCCACCGTCTTTAGCTTAATTTTCTCCCAAGACTTTGACCTTTTTTCCTGCTTTGATTTGTTTCCCTCAACAGGCAAAGCACTGGCTTCCATGGACACTACATTAGGCATACCGTCATAAGTAAACGACTTTAGATAAAATTTTCCGCAAGGCAGCTTCTTTTTTTCTTTATATTTATCCCAATGCCAAGTAACGATCTCCGTCTTAAGCTCATCCCCCATCACAGGCACCCAACCATGGATCCATCGGCTCTCCCTATCATCCAATTGGATCACAATATCATCCGCTTGACCGCTATACCCATCATTATAAGTAAAGCTAATAAGATCATCTTGTAGATCTTTGTCAACTTTGACTCCATTATAAAAAAGGGAGAGAAACGCATACCGTCCGGTTTGAACCAGATTACTCATCTGCTTCCTCCTGTCTCCATGGCGGCAATGTACCGGATGCTGCAGCATCGATTTCCGGGATATTCAAAACAATATCTGCTGAAAAAATAACCGTCTCCGTATGCTCAGGATTAGCTTGCATAAGTCTGGTCATCATCATCTCACTACCAGTAACCTTATAGGCTATCCCGTCCCAAGTATCACCCTGAATTGTTCTGTATGTGCTCATGACCCAACCAGACTCCTCCTTTGCTGTTGACGTTGCCATGCCAGCATATTCTGCTCCCATTCACGCTGCGAATCTCGCAATGTTGCTTGAATCACTTGTTCATTAGCTTGACCCTTGATGATAATCTGTGGACTATATACAGGTGCAAAATTTCCGCCTGGATTATATCCAAGAGCCATTCCAGCAGCCGCATAAAGTTCATGGGAACGTTTAGAGTTGTTTTCTGGGATAATCCATTCCGGATTACCACCTTCACCTACCCAAGCAAGTTCGGGCGAAGTCACTCGACCGCCTATTTCATATCTTGAAATTGTTGGATTATTAATCCAATCATAGGCATTATAAAACACAGGCGTCTTACTTATTTCTGGCGCAACCATCGGACCAATTTCTGGCGAAGTTACTGGTCCTCCTTCGCTAAGTCCTGGAATAGATGGTGGCTGCAATACAATAGACTGGAACATTGTGGTTACATTTATACGTTTTTCTGCAGGAATCTTGTCAACTTCTGTATTCAATTCTTGAATACTTTTCAGCGCTGAAACAGTAAGATCTTTTTCAGCGTCAGATAAAGAGTTATACTTTGAGACCATTTCATCAATAGATGCTCCAAGTTCATCTTCGATTAACATCACTTTATTATCATAAAGTGATTGGAAGCTCTCTTCCGCATCTTGTTTTTCCGCTTCAATCTTATCCAATTCCTCATCGGCATCTTTAGCTGCATCAACGATCTGATTGACATAATTGGATAATGGATTGTTCTTATCATAATGATAATCATACCCAGTTTCATTTTTAATTTTTTCTGACAGAGCATCTAATTGTGTATTAATTTCATCATTTGAAAGGTTAGGATTATTCAAAATTGCATGTTCTTGATTTAAATAGTCAGAGAACCTAGCACGATCTTGGATAGCTTTTTGATAAGCTTCATTTAACTCATCCGATTTGCTAATGAGCTTGTCATATTCTGCTTCCAATTCGGGAAGTGCTTCCTCTCCCTCTATAACAGCTATTTCAAGATCACGTTTACTCATTTCAGACCTGGCTGTATTGATTTTGTCAGCAAGCTCTAGTTGCTCCCTGAATTTATCACTTTTAGCGTCCTCAGCCCTCAATATATCTGGATTAAGATCAATCAATTGTTGTTCGACACTTTTTAATTTTTCTCGAGCTTCTGCAAGTTCTTCAGCTGGAGTCTTAGCATCATTAATCTTAGTTTTTAGAAGATCATACTCTGTAATTAAATCTCTTGTCCTTTGTGTTTGCTCATCAACTGCAGTGTAATCGTTATAAGCCTTATCTATTTCATCTCCCATGTTTAAAAGAGCTTGACGAGCAGCTTCTTGATGTTTTTCATAAGCGATCACACCAACAGTAAGAGCACCAACAGCACCAATAGCTAACCCTACAGGGTTAGTTAATAAACCAGCAGCCATTCCAGCCAATCGGGTTGTTCCAAACAGTGATCTGCCGACCATTGAAAGATCCTTGCCAATAGATATAGCATTCTTGGTTAACATTCCTGCAGGAGCTGCTAAAGCGAGAGTTGTAACTAAGCCCGTATTATCGCTCGCCCATTCAGTCATATCTTGCAATACAGGAAGCAGCTTTTCCCCAAGAGGAAGAATAACCTCCGATGTTATCTCACGACCAAGCGCCTGAAACTCCTGTGACAAACCACTATACTTAATCTCTTCTATCTGCTTCATCGTATTAGTGGTCATATCAAACTGGCTTTCAACCGTTGCGAGAGACTGGAACACCTTCTGGCCTAGGCTCTCGTACTCATCACCTAAAATTTTTACAGCCAATGATTGCTGCTTAATTGGATCTTCAATGCCAGCCAACTTGCTTAATATAGTCTTAAGTGCATCGGCTCCAGAAGTACTCCCGTCAGATATACCATCAAAAATCTTCTGCGCATCTTCAGGTGAAAGTATTTGCGCTAATGCATCCTGAGCTTCAGCATCTCCCGGGTTATTTAATGTCTTTTGAAACTCCTTAACCATGTCACCCATTTTGTCTAGATCCCAAATACCGGCATCCAAACCCGCAGAGAAAAAATCAAACATTTCACTAGCAGAAAAACCTAGCACAGAAAATTGAGGAGCAAATTTGTTAATGGAAGCAAGCAGCTCCCCTGCTTCATTCAACCCCTTCTGGGATCCCTGTGCAATCAAGTTATACGCCTGAGCGCCTGTTAATCCAAATTGCCGCATGAGCGTGTCAGCGGATCTTACTGACTCGTTTACGTCATAACCAAAGGTATCTCTGAGGATCAAGGCGTTTTTCGTAGTATTTTCCAGTTCATGACCGGCCAGGCCAGTAACTCTCTGAACATGAATAAGGGCATTGCCAATATCGGTAAAATCCTTACCTAAATTAGCCTTATAAATATTCTCAGTAATGTCTTTGAATTGAGCCATCTCTTCAGCGCTAGCTCCTACAGCTGCTCCCATGTGGTGGACGGTATCATCTAGGGTACTGACATCGCTGATCATATTCTTAAAATTCACACCGGCTGTACTAAAAATTTTATCAGTAAATTTAAGCGTTTTATCAAAAACTTCCCCAAACTTTTGTGTATCTTCACTCAGGTCCTCAAAGGCATCTTGAGCTTCTTTAGCATCTGCTGTTATCTTGTCCAAGCCCTTAGATCGAAGTAATTGGTCAAGATTTTTATCCAGATCAGTAACACTCCTTGTTAGGTCGCTAAACGTTCGCATTAGTTGGGGGTCGAAATTCTCTTTAAGCACAACCGTTATTTCATTTTTTTTCTTTGCCACCCAGGTCACCCCCCTTCCTGAACTTTTTTCTCTTCTTCATAGAGTTCACCACGCGCTAGAATCCACTCATATAAAACCCAAATAGGGCGACTCATCCAACTGATTGGATCGCCGCCCATACGTGAGATTCTAATAGATAACTTCATCAGGCTACGAGCTGGGTTATCAATTAACCTAAACCGCTCAAAAAACGTTTTGATGCACCTGTCACTTTCAAGAAATCCTTCGCGGTTAACTTCTTCATAAAATTCGGATGAATTCCTGCTGCCTTTGCAGCTAGCACAGCCAAATATGCTGGATGCTCATCTTTAAACGCGACAAATACATTTCGCTTTCCTACGATGTAATCCATGAAATCAGCTTCGATATCAATAATGTCATTACCAGATAGATTTTCGAAATTGAGTTTTAGCTCGTTATGTTCTACATCTTCCCAAACAACAGACCGGGACAGTTTAATAACTATCCCGGTCTGTTGCACAGCTTCCAAATTTTCAGCATTTACAACCTTATCACTCACAATAACCCCTCCATATTTAAGCTAATCCCAATGCCTTACGAACATCCTCTTGATCGTCTTCACCATTAATTTTGCTAATGTAACTAAACTTATCCAGCTCAAATACAGCTGTACCATCAATGAATATTTTTATATACGTAATTTCTACGGTATTTGTAGTATTCGTCACTGCATTCTGGGCAAGAGTCCCAAGATCGATACCCTTACCGACTCCCCGAACAACAATCTTAACCGCTCGCGTTACAAAGGAATTGCTAATCGTATCAAATTCCTTAAACGCTCCTCTAATCTCTAGCGCCTTCTGTTTAGAGCTTACCAACTTAAAGGCATCAGCATTAATCGTACGCCATGCAATGCCTAATTGCATGGCACCATAATGCCCTGGTGACGGGAGATCAATTTCACCCAAAATTCCAGCACCAGAAATACTGTCACTCATTGGAGTTAATGCAGGAAGGGTAATATCACCCGTCGCAAAATCCTGATTGCTCCCCTCCATAAATAAAGACATTCCCGCTAACTTTACAGGTATTTTATTCGCCAAAATAATCCTCTCCTTTCTATGCTATCAAAGTAGCCAGATATTGTACGTCATACTCAAGGGTTACAGCAATTTCCTGAGCCGGGCTCGGTGGAGTGATAAACAGCCTGAATGACACTTTACCTGCCATTAAGCTTGTCGCTGTATTGTCCTCAGCTCTAAACTCAACACGCCCGCCAAGAAGGTATCCGCTCGCTGTCAGACCATTAATCCAAATGTTAATACTATCCACTATCGAATCTGTAAGTCGTTTATTCATCGGGTCATCTACTTTTTGCCAATACGTTAGAACGATACTATTGCCGATCCAATCAAACATACGACGAATCGGAATAAAGCTATCTTTAGGATCGGTATTGGATGGATAAGCTCCAGTATAGTTACCCCAAGCCTTAAGTCCCCCTAAAAAGTTCAGGCCTGTTACAACACCTTGACTATTCAGATAGTTAGCTTGGTCAATACCGAGGAATACCTCTGTTCCATCCTTAAGTTCCAGACCGTTTGCCTTCAGTAGCTTATTTGAAGGAGATGCATATGGAACACCATTATTTGCAGCATCAGTCGCTCCAATAACACCAGCTAATTGGGTAGAGAAGTGGTATTTCTTCTCACCTAACTTAACCATCGGCCACGCAGATACTTGACGCGGGGACGTGTAATTGTTCTGATTTTTCCATTGAGGCACAACAACGTATTGATGAACAGCATCTGTTGGAAGATCAGTAAGAGCCAGCGCCTTAAATACGCTGTTGATGTTCCCGGCTTTTGCAGTCATTACTGAGGCTACTTCTGGATTCTCCGAATAACCAGGTGCTAGAATGAGTCCTGGTACCATTCCAAATTGCGGGAAAACCTGCTGGATTAATTCAAGTCCAGTTAATTTCCCATCCACTCCAACACCACCAATGATGTCATCTTTATCTACCGCAGCAGCATTAAGCTTTGTATATTCGACGCTTAACTGAGTTACATTTGTCGGAATGGTAGATTTCGCTGATATAATCACATATCCCTCATTATTAAAGCCAACAACATAATCCGTGTCTTTAATATAAGTAGTCGCACTATCTTCGCTTTTAATAACGATTGTATCAATAAGGATACCTTCAACGTCCAAGATCGCTTGACGATCCACGAGATTTACAACAGCAGCCGGGACATTCGCTTTATGAATTGCTGGATCAAGGACGTTTACTAAAACTACTGGAGATAGTCCAAATTGACGGAAATGAGAATCCATAAATTCGCAAAGGGTATACTTCTCCCAATCATTCGAATAACCCATTGCGGCAACCGCCTCAGCAAAAGAATAAGTCAAAACAGGCTTGTTTACAGGCCTTTCATCTGCTTGGGACAAATTCACTGGTGCAGTACCAAATACAATTGGCAATCCTGCTGTAGCTTCTACTGGAGAGCTTACTGACGTAGCAGATTCTCCAACACTTACTCCGTGTCTAAAAGACATATTTACTCAACACCTTTCAAAATAGATTGAAATGCTTGATATTCAAGAGTACCCACCGTTGCAATTTTAGACTGAACATCAGCCAAACGCTTCAGGGGAACAAAAAGATCTTTTATTACAGGATTCTTTTCGACCACATCTTCCAAATGCTTTGGCAGTCCCTCCTTAAATACCGTATATTGAGCTAGTCTACCATTACTCAAATTCGGTCCTACGTAGATCACTCGCTCTTTTTCACTCACTGAGGGAGTTGTTTTTTTGTTTGTATCTTTACTTTTAGAAGCCATCCTTCCATACCTCCTGTACTATACTTGGCACATCCCACGTGGTGGACATATAGCCCTCCCAGTAAGAATCGGCCTGTTCTTCCTTCAATCCCATGCTCAATGGTCTGGATAACCTGAATGGCCATCCCTCCCACGTTTCTTTTAAAAGAGAAATCCTGACATGCTCCATTAGATTCAATACATCGATGCATTCTTCAGGACCCTTTCCCTCGCAGCCAAAGGTAAAATCAATGGTTATCGTCCGGTAGCCATTCTCATTATCTATTGAATTAGAATAGGCAATTGTAATAAATGGCCAACGTTCATCTCGCTCTTCAGTCTGAGTTAAATTATTCTCTGGTGTATCGCGTAGGGGCAGGGCAATCATATAGATATTCGGACGCCACTGCAGTTCACCAAGGATTACATCCTCAGTAATCACCTGAAGATATTCCTTAAGCCGCTCCATTAACAAAACGGGTGTCATGTTATCAACCTCCCAAATGTAGGGTTCAACTCAAACAAAGGCTTCCGGATCTCCTCGGCATGCTCGCTGCACGTGCTCACGAACCCCGCACTCTTCTTCTCCAATATTTTTACAGCTCCATAATTTACTCATCTTCTTGTTTCACCTCCTTTCAATAATTTGATAAAAAATGAAACAGCAAATAACCCGATCACATAATCGTGATCGAGTGCAAAGACTTCAGCCAACTATTTGTCTCATGGATAGAAGTTTTCGCCAACAAAAAAAGCCAGCATATTTGCTAGCTATGAATTAGAGCGTTCACGCCTCTTCGGTGTCTTATACTCGATTCTCCATGATATAAATATAAACGATAAAAAACAATGCAACACATAGAAATTTCTTATTTTATTTTTATTATTTTCTTATTTTTCCCACATTGATTCCCCCCCTGTTCGAAGCAAAAAATCAAAATGTCTCAGATCCACAGGACCTGAAGCGGAAACGGAAGTGAATTTTTGAAAATAATTCTGATGCCATTCGGGGTCACGCGTACTCGCAGTCATTTTTAACTCCCAGAAGGACCCGTGACTTTCTCATTCGCCCGATATCACCCCTATGATAAATTACTAGTGTATTTTTTTGCTAATCATCGAATTACAATCGCTATACAGTGCCTTTAAGCTCGTCTCATGACGTATCTCTATCATCCGAATTAATACGAACCTATTCGGTACTGCTGATCCTGAATAGCCTCTAAGCTGAATGCCTAGTAGCAGCCACTTGACTTGGATGAATAACCATCCGTGCTTTATCCATGTTCACGCACCCTCCTCAATAGGAACAGCCATACCTTCCTTGACCATGTATTCCATCTCCAGATCAAGGATTGCTGCAATGTCTTCTCTGTTGACGACTATCCCTCTTGCTACCAGTTGTTCAAAGATGTACTCTATCAACTCTTGTTCATTCACTTCCATATCGTTTCACCCTTTCTTTGCATATAAAAAGCCACTCACAAATGAGTGACTTGTTTTTGAATATTTCGAGTTGCTACATGACTTTTAAGATGAACCAACTGAGGTTATATCTACTACAAGGTCATTAAAATCTCCATCATCCATATAATCATCAAACACTACTTTTACATTTGGCTCAATTTCTCTGATTTTATTTTGAAGCCATCTTCCTCCGTCTGATGTCGGGAAAAAACCCCATCCAGCTATATAGTAAGTTGCAATAATATCATTAAAACCAAATAAGGTGAAGCTCTTGAAATCATCAGAAGTACTATATTTTTCAGTAAACTTGAGTTTTTCAGGACCATAGATGCCGATACCTTGAGGTCTACTTGCATTGACTGAAAAAGTGAGCATCCTGTTCTCTTTCTGTGGAATATTAATTGCAACATAAGACCCCTCAGCCAAATCGTCTAAACTTGCCGGAAAAATTAGAGCCATACCTTCCACCTCTTCAAATTTGATTATTGTTAGTATGTGGAATGTATACATTTTTATTCTTATCAAACTGGTCGTACATTCCCGCATCAAACAGTCTATGTGATGCATATAGAAATGGCATAATCAAGAACTTACTGAGCATTCAACTAATTTAACTCTTCATGCTACTCATTACAACGGCCACATAATAACTGACCAAGACCGCAAGCTAATCATCAACTTTTGGGACGCTATACTTAGAATTTGAATAACTCCCATGCATCTACTGTTGCCTTCATCGTTTACAATTGTCACTGTGACATAATTGTGCTTCCCTTACGCATATACGTCATTAATTGCTTCAGCTTGTCGCCTGTTCGAATTGAATATATCAACCCTAGTTCCAAATCGACATAATAACTCGAATACCCAGGAACCTGCAACAAGACAGTTCCGTCATTTAAATACCATTCTTGCTTGTTAATTTTTTTGCTCAAAAAACATTCCTCCTATTATAATGAGGCCAACGCAAAAAGGACTCAGCATAATCGCCAAGTCCTTACATCGGTTCCGCTATAAAAAAAGGTTGCTTATCACAAATATAAACTGGATGCTAATCTCACTCACATCAATGTCTCTGTATATAAATAAAGCCCACCAGCAATGCCAGTGAGCAATAATTTGCATCTGACCAACCATAACTGGCTGATCAAAATCGGAGGAATGATAACCATTTTCCCCATAAATTGCGGAGTTATCAAACATCAATCCTTATTATAATCCGAGGATTGACAAGGGCACTAAAAAATGTTAATGATGCGGATTTATATGAAATGGGTAAATAATTTATTCTATTAAAAATCAATTGAAAAGTCAAATGAAAAAAAAGGAGAGTAGTCGTCTTACTCACTTCATCAGCTTATCTTGAGGCAAATTTGGTACCACTGCACTCGACTACTCCCCTCCATATGCATAAAAATAAGGCTTCCAAAATAAGGCTAAAAATAGGCTTTATTTACATGTGACTTTGAAAAAAAACTTATTTTTCTTTCCAGCAATTCAGAAACTCTTCTTTCTTGGCTTGATATAATAGGTTCAGGAACCTGACAGAATGATTGCTAACCCTTCCTTTAAAGACTATTAACTTTCATATATATTTTGTATTGTTTATTTTATATAATATCAAAAAAACCTTATATATCAAGGCTTTTCCGATATTGTATGTATGTGATAAATTGCTATAAATACTATGTTAATACTAAAAATAAGGCTTTAAATCAACGTATTTTAATGTTTTCTAAATGTCGGATTTTAATCTTTTGCGCTTATTTCTGTCCCATTCTCGTTGTTGAATCAATCTATGCTCTTTCCAACAGTCATCACAATATTTTGTCCTGTTTGATTTCTTAGTAACCCTAGTTCCGCAGTCCTCACATACAATAGTATCCTGTAGTGATTTTTCTTCTATGTTTTTCTTTAAATTGATTAGAACTATATCTCCAAAAGAACTCCAGAATGTTTTTTTGAACTTACTATTCTTGTGATTAAACAAATAATCAATTAATGAATCTACTACTTGGATAATATCTATTCCACGCTCTTCGAAGTATTCTTCAATGTTTTTTCTGATTTCAATATATTCCGTAACACTGTCTATGGAAAGTGGAGAGTATAAAAACGAATCATATCATTTTATCAAACTTGGTATAAAAATCAAAGTTTATTTGTGTTTGAGTATAATTCTCTCTAATCCTTACATTCTCTATTACCATTTTAATTCAGCAACCCCATTTTCGTTAAGTGGCAAACACCTCCCTAAACTCATCCAACCTCTCGTTGCCTCCTATAGTGTATAAGTATTCCCATACCCCTAGACTATCACGTTGCCATTCAAATTTATAGGCCATGTCATGCCCAGATTTATAAATCGCTGAACATCGGATTGGCTCCTGTGTGTTGTAAGAGTCATCAATCAAGATTGTGCCAACCTCAATGATAGGCTCCTGAATTGGTGTTGCTTCGCATTTCAGCTTGTCCTCAAGTCTAAGATACATTGTTCCGCATTTAGCACATTTGTACATATAGATCCCCTTCCTAATTTAAGGGGTAGAACTCATTAAGTACATCACAAGCCACACGCTGTAATCCGTCCAGATCTCCATCCCACATATCCCAGAACCGTGTGTGCATCTCCTTTGTCCACTCGTCTGAAGCAATAAATCTTACCAACCAAGGGTTAGTAGTATAATCAGGTTCAGTAGCTCCCTCTTGCCCAAAATAGTATAGTAACTCGATAAGATCAGCTTTGTTGGTCTGAGCAACATTTAAACAATCATTCATACGGTAATGTTCGGCTTTATCGTCCATATCATTGTTGTTAACGATTTGGATTGTTGGCGGTAATACCGATTGGATAGCCAAGCGGCTAGCAAGATTAATTGATTTAATTGATTGGATTGTCATTGTGACTCCTCCTAGAGTTTTGGATTTTTATATGAATGCCGCAATTGGCATATTCATCGATTTGTTAATATATATAAACATGCAACCATCATGCTGGCCACATGGGAAAATATCGGAATGGTATGGCTTTGAATAGCTATTCGGTATTTAGTTTTCAAGGAACTGTGTGTATGTTCTTGGTTAATTCCACTATGCACTATTGCATATCGAATGTCAATGGTATTTTAATTTAGTTTTCAATATTGTATAATGAATATTAGAAGGAGGTATGAAATGTTAGAGGTAAAGCCTATTTTAATTGCACTTTTAAAAGAAAGAGGAATGACCCAAAAACAACTTTCAGAGTTATCGGGAGTGCCACAATCAGCAATCAGCAGATTTGATACCAATAAACAGCATTCAGATATTCATTTGTTTTCGATTGCTAGGGCGTTGAATGTAAAAATTGAGGATCTATTTGTTGTTAGCGAGTTAGACTAAAAAAGCATCTGATGATATATGTAAGAGACCTCCATTTAGATTTATGGAGGTCTCTTACATATATTAATTTAAATAGTTACAAGTAAATTCTCACTATTGCTTAAATTAGACAAAAATTCCAAAAATAGCACAAAATTTTCACCTGCCCTATGACAGTATTTTCCCAGTAAAAATACTATCATAGTACTAAAATACAATTGGTAGGTGAGTGATATAATTGAAAAAATAAAAGATACATTTACTATTTTTGATGGAGAATTGTTTAATTACGAAGAGTATAGCGATGGGTCTAAGAGATTATTTATAGAGAAGAATAGTAGAGGTTTCAAAATTAATATTGAAGTGTCAGGTGACAAAGATAAGCTTGAGCAAGGAATGGAAGCATTAAAAGACTTTTATGTAAAAAGATTCTAATAAAAAGCAGTAAAGGAGTTAAGGGGGATTAAAACTATATCAAAAATAAGTATATCGATAGGTTAATTACTGAAATGAAAGAAGACAATTAGGAAGTATTGATTTGATTTAGATTTTTACTTTCTTTATTAATGCCAATAAACAACTCATTTTCACTTTACTAAATGAGACAAAATACCCAAGTAAATAATTACATATTATGGTACAATATACTTATATTAACTCAAAGGAGGAATTATATTAATGAATATCAAATCTTTAACTATAGGTTCTTTAGTAAGTGTGTCTATGCTGTTCGGAATTGCGAGTGCGAGTGCTTCCCCTATTACTACAGACTCTATTTCTCCTTATGCGAACTTAAATCTAGTCCTGCGTGTAGGTGAAGTTTACAATTTTAATGGTGCTGTCTTCATGCTTAATAATCCGCAAAATGCAATTGTCATTCAATTCGGTACGTATGTTAAAGGATTGCAACCAGGACAAGCTACAGTTAGTGTATATTCTAACGGGCAGTATACTAATTATGACATTTTCGTAAAAGCCAATTAAACCATTTTTGTAATTGATGTTTTATTTATGGGACACTACACAAACAATCCGTACCTTATGTTGTAGTGTCCTTTTTGTTTTTTTATAAAGATCGATTTCATATGCGCCATTACTGGTCTTCTATGATGTTTTATAAGAGTGATTGATGTTCAGTTCTTAATTCAATTTTAAAGCCCCATAAGAAGCTCTATACGAGATTGTATTGTGAATTTAACAGTCCGGCCTAGCCTCATTTCACCTTCTAGGAGACTGCCTGGCCTTTATAGACATTGTCTTTATATATTCATCGCCTGAACAACGGATATAAATCGGGTAATAATAAAAAACTCCCTCACATATGTGAAGAAGTTTAAGCAACTTTTATTTACTGTTATTTATATAATGGTTGCAGCGTCCATGGATCAAGATATTCATCATCACCAACATAGAAGTATTTACCAATATATTGGTATGATATTTCATCTTCTAATCTATCCATAAATCTCCAATGTATTTTTACTGGCTCAACATAACCATGTTGTATTGCTGCATTATGTATAACTTCTTTATCCGTGAAATTATTAATTATGTCCATGGTGGATACTTTACGCTCAAATAAAAATTTACCATGATCAATTAAACGATTAATGCTGTAATCAACGATTACTTTAGTCAAAGGTGTTCACCTTAGTATTTTATATTGGCATATCATTTTTGATAAACCACTGATAAAAAAGATCAAAGATAAAATTACCTGCATCTACAAAAACCTCTTGATCAATGTTTTCAATTTCTTTTGTCCTTGTTATATTTGCCATTAGCCATAGTGATACAATCTCATTTAAATTACTAGTGCTATCTTTAACCCATACATTTGGTTTTACCTGCTTTACAAACTTATCGGAAACTCCACGGCCATCAATCCACCAACTATCAATCCTTAACAATAGTGCTCTATAATAGCTATCGAAACTCTTGGAATCTAAATCTAGAATTGCAGTCAACATAGCAGCTACAGAAACAAATCGATACCAATATTCTGACTTTCCGTTTACATAAGGATGACTTAGGTATTTAAGTCGAATGGCTTGTTGGAACTTGTCTGATAGTTCTAAAGCTTGTATAAATAACATCCCTGCTGATACAGCATCATTTTTCTTTTTCCAAAGAATAATTTTAAACACCTCCTTGCTCAAAAAAATTGACCTAAAGGTATTAAAAGCATATAGGATAATATTACCATTTAAACAACAATTTGATAGAACCACATTAAAAAAGCCAATCCGCAAAAGGGTTTAGCTTTTTTATATGAATTTCTATAAAATAAACTATCAGAATTAATATTTTGTGGTTAAGTTTAACTTTAGAATACCTAATATATCTAGCTGTAAATAAATCGGAAATGGCCTTTTAGAAATCATTTGATCAATTATTATTGCGGTTGACTGATTTAAATTTAATAAGTAATTATACATTGATTTTAATGTTTTTTCCCTATTATATTCTCCTCTCAGCTTTTCAAAATCTATATAGTAATCTTGTATAGACGAATAATTATCAGGATTAACATAGTCATCTCTACCAATGTACATTAATGCTTCCAGTAACACTAGTTCCTCGTAATTAAAATTTTCATAAAGATACTTGATATCATTATATTCCATTTCGTGTATTGTGGAATTCCCATCTTCAAGCATTTTACTATATTCGTCTGCTAACTCAATAAATTTAAGTATTTTAGGCAAAATACTTTTTAACTTCTCGATCATTACTATAAATCACTCCCTAAAAATACTAATTAAGATTATTCTTAGCTTGAATTATAGTTAATTTTACCATAAAAAACAGTTCAATAGAATGATAAAAACTATTTATCTTAGAGAGTTGCCTGTAGTAAATGAAAATTCACATCACTAATAAAATTAATAAAACAGATTTATTTTAAAACCTAGAAGTAAATCAATTTTATTAATTTGTTTATATAATGTTGTGTTAGGGAAAGAATTTTGCATTCCATTGTTTGGCCCCCAATATGCCCCCCGATTGATGTTTTTAAACTAGAAGGATATTAGAGCAAACAAAAAACCCTTATATATCAAGGGTTTAAGTAATGAGAAATGATGATCTGTAGTGGGCTCGAACCACTGACCCCCACCCTGTCAAGATGGTGCTCTCCCAGCTGAGCTAACAGATCGTATGGAATATTAAGAATAGCGACTAAT
>RCUU01000560.1_pt1 | contig 20101 bp, 10 predicted proteins | sample 2166211 | NCBI WGS metagenome assembly RCUU01 (sample SAMN09932620, study PRJNA488358) | compost metagenome | feature: garden; material: soil; isolation source: compost soil in phenylacetic acid-enriched culture | place: Germany: Experimental Botanical Garden Goettingen | collected 2016-01-27
TGCGTGTTCAGTTGGCTGTAGCGTAGGTTCAGTTCGATTTCAGGCGCCAACAAGTCACTGCCGTAAAACGCGGACAGGGCGATTTGAAAGGAATAAAGGCCCGTTCGCGAGTCAACACCGCTCTGCATGTGATTGAAAAAATTGAAGGCATTGGAATTGATACTGGATTCAGTGGCCATGATGAAGAGCGCTCCAGGGGTGAGGTACGGGATGCATAAGCACGGACACTAGCAAACGGCATAACAGTTGCCACCTGTTAAAAGTGCTAGTTTCGGCAAGGCGGGCCAAGGTGTAAAAAATCCCCATCGAGATCAGCAGTTAAAACCAGTGCTGATCAAAGCAATTAATAGGGTGGGGATTAGCGAATGAAACTTCGCAAGCGGCATGGCGAGCAATCCGAGGGCTTAATGGCTTCAACTGCGGCGCTGCCGCGCCCCGAGATTCCGTTATTGAAGGGTGATTCGCTGAGTCTTGATGACTTAGGGGCTGAAGCGCTGAAAACGTACATCAAGTACCCAGGAATAGACCTGGGGCATTTCGTCGCTCCGCGCTTTTTCGGGTGTGGTGCACTGGGGGAAATTCACGACCGTGACCCAAACCCGCTAGAAGTGACTGATCTGGAGCCTGATGGCAGTTTCTTGATTGAAATAGATAATAGCCTGCTGCAAGGCCTGGACAAGGGCTATGCGTTCTATTCATACGCGCGAACCGATATTCGGGGTAACGTCATGCCAGGCCCGGCCCTGGAAGAGTCATCCGGCCGGCTGTTTTTTTATATCAACAAGCAAGTTGAGCCTGCTCTGATGTTGCCGCCGCCGCACTTTATGGACAGTGACGGTCTTGTAATTGACCTTGAACGCTTGAAGGGAGATGGCCGTGTTGTTACCACCCATTATCCCTTCATGACGGCGGGTGATAACGTTGTGCTTTCATGGAAAGACGAATTTGGTAATTCCGAAAATTACACCAAAGAGCTGGGTGAGGGCTCTGACGAGCCATTGGTTTGGATAATTGACGAAATCAAGTTTTTAATAGCCGGTGGGTGGTGCGAGCTGAGCTATACCGTCAACTATAAAAACGGTGGAATAAGCCAGTCTCCGGTCCAGCGCTTCACCATCAAGGAAAACGCGGGGCAGTCGCCAAGTTTGCCCCCCCCGGTAATACCGGGGCACAGTGGCGGCTGGCTCGACCCGGCCAAGTATGGGGACGGCTTACCGGTTGAAGTGGATGATTACGGCATTCGACACGGTGATGAACTGCTGCTTACGGCTGTGAGCAAGAAGGTTAGCCGACACATGCTGCGTATAGACCGTTCAATTCTGGATAGCAAGCGCTTGCGTTTTCTTGTGCCGGCGCAATGGTTGCAAGAACACATCGGTGAAGCGGTAAAGCTGACTTGGCAATGGGCCAGGGTGGGCGGGGCAGCCGACTCCACACCCTTGGATTTTGTCTTGAAGAAGCCGTTGGTTCTTAAGCCTCCGTTCAACCCGGATGCTACACAGCAAGAACCTGAGCCGGGCGAGGAAGTTGATCCAGAGATGGTTTCATTCGCTTTCATCAGCCCGAGTCTTTTGACGTTGGGGACAAAAATCCGAGTGCCGCAGGAGTCGGAAACCAATGATGGCAAGATAACCATGTACTGGGAGGGGTTTGGTACTACAGGTAAGTACCAAACCGATAAACCCACTGTCGGTAATCCCTGGGAGTTCCAGATTCCCCGTGCTGTGATACCTGCCAATTTTGGCAAGCGGGTCAAAGTGTTTTATACCGTTAAAGATGCTGATGATGGCGAGCAACGCTCACCTGCCTATGGCTTGAAAATTCAACCACTGACATCCGATGCTTTTCGAGCGGTTCAGTGCCCGGACTTTGCGACCTCGGACATTCCAGTGTCGCAGGTCATCGATAGTGTGACTTTTACTTTGAACAGTAATAGCTGGCATTTCTTCGCGCAGGGCCAGATTGTACGCGTTTATGTTACGGGGAAGTCAAAGCCGGGCGAGCCCTCCTTGCCAGAAGAAGTGATACGCGATGACAAGCCAGTCTCTGCGGATGAATGGAATGAGGGTTGGTTGCGAATGAGCCTGAGCAAGGAGTATCTGTTGAAGCTCGAGGAGAATACTCATTTCCATGTGTACGTAAAAGTCAGTTTCGATGAAGGTACAAGCTTTGTTCAAGGCCGGACTGCCGAGTTCAAGGTAGTGCCTTGAATTCCAGGTCTTGCGGCAAGTGTTGGTTAGATGACTCGTGATCGGTGAATGTCACTGATTTGTTATTTTTGTGAGGATAGAACCATGGCTGAATATAGCTTTGAACAATTGTATGCGTGGCTGCTAGAGGAAAAGCGCAGCCTGAAGTGGGGCATGATTTCTTTCATGGACAGGGAAAAGCTGAATCGTCTGCTGCTGCAGGTTTACATTCGTCGGTTCAAAACAGACTCTTACCTCAAGCCCTTGACCGGGAGTATCGAGAATGGCCCGGACCGGCGTTTTGCACTAAACCAATTTACCCTGGATTGGCCGCGATTGGGCTTCCTGGGCGGGGACGCCAACGATTCCACCGCGCGCTTGACCACACAGGTCATGTCGGGAACACAGTTGGGTTTGCGTAACGCAGCCGGGGAGTGGGAAGTTCGGGAAATACGCGAAACCAGTCCGCTGCTGGGGCCGGAACTTAACCTGAAACTGCTACTGGCCAACGTGCCCGGCGTGGTAGGTGAAGAGGGGCGCGTGCGACTTGACTTGAAAGAAAGCTCCGACTTCAGCATTAACGTATCAGACGACCCCGGTGAGCAACGGCTGGTGGGTGAGTGGTTCAAGCAAAAGTTTGACGGGCTGGAGGCCCCAGAACGTGTGTTTACGCTTGGCCAGATAGAAGCAGGTGGTGATCCGTTACTGCGCCAAATCGTTTGCCTTGCGCACGCAGGCACGCAAGCGCGACCCAGACGATGACGAAGGCGCGGTACTGGCCATGGTGCGCTTTGAAGGGGATGAAGAAGGGAACATCCCTGGAAATGATTTTCGCTACCTCCTTCCCAATGACATGTCCTATGACGCGACGGTGTTGGTTGAACCCTCGCGAATCATGTTGGCACAGTTGGTCGAGTCCCTGAAAACGATCGTGGGTGACGTCGAGTTTGACGTTGTCCATGACGATGAGGGTAGGTTAGTAGGGGCTGTAGCAAAAAGTGGAGAAATGAGAATTGCAGCGCAGACGCTAGAGCATAAATTCCGCACAGACCCAGATATGATCGGGCGAAGGCTGGACGTGACCTTTAAGGTCTTCATGGATGAGGTTGTAATTAAGCTTGATAAGGTTTTTAAAGTTTCGATCAATGATGATGAGGTAGAGATCGAGTGGCACGTTACAGGTGTAATGGCCATTGAGCCGATATCTCTTGATGATGACACAGGGATGATTGGCAGGACGTTGGATAAAGATTGGGTAGATACTTCTGAGTTTTACCGGCGCACTCAGGATGATTTCAGCTATAAGTTTATTTGTTCATATGAGCTTGATAGTTCAGGTGTTGCCTTGAAGTTTGTTGCTTTGAATCTGGAGGAGATTCATGCGCCGGCGCCTGTGATTGGAGATATTAAACTTCCCGAGGTGCCACCAGTTGATCAAGATTACTGGATTATTTTTAATCTCATGATGTTTTATCTTTCGTTCATGATTGTTCAGATTCACAGTTTTCTGCACGCTGTATTCAGCGCGGTTGAGGGTGTAGAAACCCCAAGTGTTGAGGTGCTCCTGCGTGAAGCGTTTGAGACAAATTTTGAATTTACCAGCCCCCTCCGTGAATTGGTCGATAACACCATCAAGCTTAATTTTGGCAATGCCCTTATCAGCCAGTCTCTTTACGCTCCTGGTGATCTCGTCTTCTTTGGCGCTGTCAATCCGACCGTAACCGCGTTCGCCATCGATCCCATGCAACATACCCTGGTGGCGGGAAGTGCGCCCTTGCAGTTCAACACGGTCCCGGCACACCCCGGCCTGATTCGCTGGACGTGCGAGCCTGTACTGGATTCTGTTTCCAACGGGCAGATTGGTTCGATCGATGAACATACCGGCTTGTACACACCGCCGGCTGCCTCGGATTTCGATGGCGACTTTGTACGGCTGCGTGTCAATGCGCGGCACATAGACACCGACTTCAGCAGTTCGGCACTGATGACTGTCTTGAGGTCGGGTTTGCACATCAGTCCGCTCCTCTATGTGACACAGGTCAACAGCACGCCCCCCACGGTCAACTTGCGAGCCGGCTACCTGGGTGATGTAACGAACTTGAAGTGGGAGCCGCCTCAATATGGCCAGTTGGCCGCCGACGGTAAGACTGCAGTTTATACCCCCCCTGCAGTGATGCCCCCCCTGGATGGCTACCCTGACGAGCTTGCCTCTTTCGCGCTCGATAAAATTACGCTGAGTGATTCCACTGATGGGGAGACCGCGCGCGTCGCATTGGTAATCACCGAAGGCAATGCGGGGCTGCCAATGAAAATTACGCGTGAAGTGGATGTTGCGGCTGGCACTGTGCAATTGAAAGCCAAGGTGGGTAACGTTGAATTAACTCCGGCTCAAGCCCAATGGAAAGTAGTGTACGGCTCAGGTGTCATCGACCCCAATACCGGTATCTATACCCATGATGCGTCCAGCAGTGATCCATTTGCTGTGATATCAGCAACGCATGATACGGTTTATTACGGCGTTTCTCACCAGTATGTAGTGCAAACTTTGCCCCCGGCGAGGCTGGAGGATGCTGTGCGCGGCGTAGGTGCTTTCCAACTGCCCAAAGTATAAAGGAAGATTCGTCATGAGCATGAACAAACCGTCATTGCTGGGTGATTGGTTGGTCGATAACCCGGACCTGATGAAATGGGACAGTATTACGGGCGTGTGCCTGACCGCAGGCAATACCGCGCTTCGGCAAACCCATGCCACCCATCTAAGCCAGGGACACGAAATTGCAGGTTTATCTGGCCAGCTTGAAATTGACATGAGCGATATCGTTTACCACTTTGCAGGGTACCAGTTGTCAGGGCCACAAGTGGGCATTAATCGCGCGAGTTACGAGAGCACCCGGTTGGAAATGGTGGCCAACTTGCATGGTGGAACCCTGGTCATGACCGAAGGCGGCAATAAAGTCCTCAGCCTATCCGAGCATGATGCGCTACAAGGCCTTGAGCTTAAACAACAAGCCAGCGCAGATTTCAAGAATGGCGCATTGGTGCTGGATGTGTCCAAAGGCGAAGACATGCGCCTTGCAGTGAGTGAGCACGACAGCGAACAACTGTTGGCGGGTGACTGGTTGCGTCAGCAATTGCCAGTAGAAGCCGAAAAACTTGAGTACCCGCTGGTCAAGGGGTTGCAGGGGCAACCGGAGCTTGAATTGAGGGTTGCCCAGCTTGCCACACAGGCGGATGCCCAGGACAAGGGCGACACCTTGGTCGTGTTTGCGTCTTCGCAGTATGGCAGTGCGGGGGACTTGCCCAATATCAATGGCGATTTCCCACGTCTGCTGCCAGACCCGCCTGAGCCAGAAGATGCGGTGCAGTTGCTCAGTGCACGTGTGCTACACCGTAATGCCTTCCTCGCTGGTTTCACCCAGCTGTTGGACGGGGGGCGTTTCAGCTACCGCAGTGAAGACGGGCGGCTTGTCGAGGTGGTTGCTGAAGCGGGCATCTTGCAGATACCGCCTACGAATTATGAGTCCCAAGGATATATCTTTGCCGCCAAGCCCTTCCAGATAGGCGCGGCAGGTGGGGTTACAGCCACTTTCGAGCTGGACCTGATCACCTTGCAGTGGCATGGCGAGGCCACGATTGACTTCAGCTGCCTAGCCAAGGGTGAAGAGGTACCTTCGGAGTTCAATGCGGATTTTGCCCTGTCGCTGCGACACCGTTTTTATTTGCTACCCAACATTGAAAACGATCAGGGCTTGCTGGAAGGGCAGTTTTTCTCCCCCTGGCCGGAAGCACTGGAAGCCCATGCCCGGCGCGGCCTTCCCGAGGGTGCTGAATACGAGGAACTGCGCTTGCAGGCAGGGGACTTTGCGGCCTACGCGGTGAAGCGGGCAATCCTGCTGGCGATTGCGAAAAAACTCAACCCTGCAGCCCCGGAGCAGTGGATGGAAGCGCTGACAATCGGGGGTGGCCATACCATAAAGTTCAACCCTGCCGACCTGGCGTTTCCCGGTGCGCTGTTGGCTTCGGGTTCGCTGAGCCACGATGCTGCGTTTCGCATTCGCGATGACGATGTGAATGTGCTCGCGGGCGGCTTCCATGAATTCATAGTGGATAACCCGCACAACGAGGCGCTGACCTGGACATTGGAAACCCTCCCTGGCGGGCCTTCCGACCCTGGCAGCTTCGTCGATGGCAAATTCCGGGCACCTCCTGCGCACACCTTGCAGAGGCGCTCGGGGCAAGTGCTGGTGATCGCCTCCAACGAGGCGGGCCAGAGAAGCGTTGCCGTCGTTACGGTGCTGCGCCAGCCACTGACGGTCAACCCATTCATCACCGTGATGCAAGCCGGCACACAGCGCCTTTTGAATGCAGGGGTGCTGGACGAAGCGTCCCTCGAAACCAAACCGCTGAAATGGACGATGGTCAATCCTGACCCTGAGTACAGCGGCGAGAAGTTGGAAGAAGACCAGGGGCGTCGTTGCCGCTACATGGCCAAGGCAGCCGATTCGAACGAAGAACAAACCTATTGGGTGGAATCGTTTGAGGTGGAGCTCGAAGAGCCCGCCGGCAAGCAGGCCGTACATGTGCTGGTTACCCTGCGGCAGCCCATGCTCAGGGTGAAGTTGGCCACTGCACCAAAGCGCGATGGCAGCATGCAATTTGAGGCTTACGTAGGTTCGAACAAAGACCCGGTGGCCGCACAGTGGCGCCTGGCAGTGGGGACGGGGCAAATCGACCCTGACACCGGCCTGTACGTGCCCGCGCAGAGTGGGCCGCAATCCCCCGGCATTGTGGTGATTGCCTCCCATGAATCAGAGGGGTACGGGCGCTTTGAAGGGCACCTGATCATGCCCTCGCAGCCCGACCGCTTTACTGCCTTGTGCCAACAGATGCTGGCATCGAAGACGCGCTCGGTATGACCCACTCGCGTTCACTGACAGGAGAATGACATGTCAAACCCCATTTCCTATGTGTTGCAGCGGATGGACAAGCGTCCCATTACCGAAGGTTGGGGGGCCGTTGCGGCGTTCAGCCGCGCGCGCCTTAACGAGGTGCTGCTCGAGCAATACAAACAGCGTTTTAGTGCGTTGAGTTTCGTTCCGCTGTTCAATGCAGACGTCGACCATGAAGACCATATCCGCACACAAAGCGTGTTGCGCGGGATCGAATTTGGCCCGCCGCTGCTTTCATTTGCCAATGCGTCGCTGGAGAACTCCACAGCACAGCTGACCTTCCCTATCCTGGCCGGGGTCTACAGGCGTCAATCGCCATTGGCAGAGAACCTGCAGACGCGCTTCATCATCGATGCGTCCATGGGGTATTCGCTGGTGATGAACGTCGACCTCAAGCTGGTGACCGGCGAGATCGACCGGCGCGGGAGGGTCACGCTGGACCTGGCGGAGGCGTCCAGTTTCAGCTGCAACCTGGGGGGTGAAGACGAGCACCTCAATGGCCTGATCACTGCCGCCATGCTGGATTGGTTCAAACGGTTACCCGCGCACCAAGGCCAGTTCGAATTGGGCATGATTGACTTCTCAGGCTACTCGGCTTTGTCGCCCGTCAACTTCACTATCCTGACCCAGCCGGCGCCAGGCGCCAAAGTCTTGGGGGCGGACAATTATGGCGACGGTGCGGTACTCACCTTCATTCAGTTGCGGGCAAATACGCAGCCAGGCCAGATACCAAAGTCGTTTCCCTACCTGATTCCCGATGACCTGGACGAAGACGGAAGCGAGCTTTATTCGGCGACCATCGTTGTGGACAAAGCCCTGCTAGGCCATGTGAGTGACGACAATCTGGATGTTCTGGCATCGATACTGTTCGGGACGTTGCACAAGTTCGAGGAGCGCGAACGGCATACCCCGCACGACCTCGCAGTGTTTGGCAGCATTGTCGCTGTACCCCCGTTATATACCATCGACTCGCCCACCACTACCGTGCCTGCGGGCGGATCAGTCAAGTTTACCCTGCGCGATCAGGCAGGGGAGGAGGTGCAAGCCAGCCAATGGTATGCCCGCAGCCGCCAGAGCCATTTGGCGGTGGGCGATGGTGAAATCGGCCCTGATGGTCTTTACCAGGCTGTTGGGCTTGAGGATATTGGCCATCACAGCCTGACAATCTTTATTACAGCCGAGCTTGATTCTGACGATGGTAAAGAAACGCATCGCGTGACCACCCAACTGATCGTGCAGTTCGAGCAGGTTCAGATCGCGCCGCGGGTGGGTGTGTTTGCCGCGCGCACGCCGATTGCACTGAGCGCGGCCATGCCGGGGGGCAATATCGAGTGGTCGCTGCTCGGAGATCCGCGCGGTCAGCTTGCGCAGACCCACGGCCACCGAAATTCCTATACCGCCGAAAAGGCGGCCAGCCGGCGCCAGCTGACTGTCCAGCAAGTGCAAGCCACAGGCAGCCAGCAGCGTATGTCGACACTGGTCATGCTCAATGGTTTGCAATCGATGGTCATCGACCCTGTACGTGCAACCGGCCTGAAGCCAGGTGAGGTCGTGCCGCTGATAGAGCGAGACCCGGAATTACTGCCAGACGCACGTCGGCGCTGGAAACTGATCGGCCCGGGTACCCTGGATGGCGAAGGTAACTATATCGCCCCTTCAGGTGAAGAACAGGGCGCCAGTGTCGTGACCTGCGAGTTGGTGGAGAATGGCGTGGTGCTGGCGTCAGGCTACAGCTTGCTCGAATTTGGCGAAGCGCAATTGGTGGAAGAGGGCACCTGGATCAGGTTGAAGAGCTATACCATCACCGTACCGGGAGGGACCGAGCAAGGTGCCAAGGGCGAACTGCTGAGGAACGGGTTCCAGTCTTTACGGCTGCAGGTAGTTATCGAAACCGAGCCTGTGGATGGCCAGTACTATAAATTGACTGCAGACGAACGCGCCACCATCGGCTTGACCATCAAGCAAGATAAACAGGAAGTGGCTTCGCTGCCTGATCACAACAACCCCAGTGGCGGCTTGGATGCAGCCGACAAGAGAGTTTGGGGTATCCGTCGTGTGGCTAACCGTTTTGATTTGGTGTATTCGCAATTGGCCGAGGCGCTTCCTGCCAGAAACGAAGAAGCGATAACCCGGCAGGATCTCTACCTTCATACCAAGGCGCGGGCAGGGCAGGCGACCACCTTCTACAGTATGTTCTTAGCCGACGCGGGGGGGCCCTATCAATCCGATGATAACAGCGGCAGCGTGGGGGCCACGATTGAAATAACGCCCAAATCACCTCCTGTCTTCGGGGAACAAAACTATTCCTGGACGCGCGTGCGTGTAGAAGGTAGTACGGGTCTCCCGAACGAACCCGGTGACCCGGCGTTCGATTATAATTTGGTAACGCAGGATTACTGGATACTCAAGTTGATTAACAGCAGCTTCGAAACCATCGAGTTTCTGGCGCGGAACGCATCGGACCCCCATATCAGCACTTCCATGATTCGTTGGGAGTCCGAAAACAAAAACGAGGTAATGTTCAGTTTTACCGGTTCTATCTTCCGGGACAGCGAAGCCAAGGACGCCGCTAAATGGAATTCAGGGGAGGCTAATAGCGTCCCTATCGACTTTGATGAGAACTTGTCAAAGCTCATGGCCAACCGAGAGGAACTGAAAAAAACAGTATTTGACGATGTTTTTGAACAGGGTACCTTGGTAATCACTAATCATCGGGTGATGGATTTCGACTACGTCGGGGGAGAAAACGCTACGCGTGATCAACTTTCGAGATCCCTGGTGGTTTTGCTACGGGATCGACAGGGTAATGCCCATTATCGGCGCTTCGCCTACAGAGGCCCCACTACGCTCGGTCATCGAAACTACATCGACCATACTTTGTTCACGCCAGTTTGAGCGGATGGGCCGCCTGCTGCGCGGGCGGCCTGTTAAATATATTGAAAGGAGTGTAATCATGAAACTCTGCCAGTCTGCGTGGTGCGTTGGTATGCTCTCGGCTTTGTTGTCAGTGGTGACAGGTGTTTATGCACTTGACAATCCTTCCGAGGCGAAAAGCACGGCACAAGTGTATTTTGCGGGTGGTAAGGATGAGGTTGATTCTGGAAACACCTGCTCAATCGAAATCGAACCGGGTGGAATTGAATATAATTTTCCGAAAAATGGTTGTAAAAACGACGATATGTATTGGTATCGAGTTGAGAACGCCCCGTCGGGTACATTGATTACACTGTACTCCGAGGAACATTGCCCCAAAAAGTCGTGGTGGTTCAAAATTAGAACATATATACAGCCGACAACGACCGCCTGGCGAAAGATTGCAGATTTAGCGCCAGCCCCAGAAAAGTCTATTATTACGGGCGGTATTCTTCTTGATAAAAAAGAATATGAAGCTGGTCAGCAAGTGGGCGGTAAACTCTCTTGCGTGTATATCGACCTCTAATCCCGAGCTACTCCAAGGAGAACGATGATGTCCGATGAACGTTCGGTGCATTCCAACGCCTTCAACTTCATGAGCCACTTGACGGGCGGCGTCGATTCACGCACGGGCTTGTACACTTTCACCGCCAAGCTTCGCAGCATTTCGGGCAACGACCAGTCGGGGCCCGAGTTTGACGTGACGTTGCGCTATAGCCCGCTCAGCCTTGCCGACAGTGGTTTTGGTACAGGCTGGAACCTGCGCACCACCGAATTCGACCCTGCCCAGAACCGCCGGATCATTTCCCTGGCCAATGGCGAAACGTTCAAAGCCGACGGCCGTGCCGGCGCTACCAACCAGTTGACGATGTCGGAGAAAAAGATCGACACGTTCCACCTTTATGAGGACGCTGAAGACCGCTGGCGGGTGGTGCACCGCTCCGGCGTGGTGGAAGTGCTCGAGCGAAAAGGTTCGAGCCCGTACGTCAGGGCAGTGCCGACCCGCATCTTCAGTCGCCAGGGCCATTGGCTGAATCTGGAATACGGCACCCATAACGGTTTTCCGATGTTGACCAAGATTACCGACATGCGCGATGTCACCTTGTTGGAAGTCGTTCGCAATGACAATGTGCAGTTGACGATGCCGACAGACACGGGTATCGCCACCTATACCTTGGTGCTGGGGACCGACAACCGGGTGGACCGCATCGAACTGCCCATCGACAACCCGGTGGACCGCGCCGGTCTGCACACCGAAAAACCGCCGAGGTGGCGCTTTACGTATAGCCGCATCAGAGATATCTATTGCATCAGCACGGTCTACACCCCTTCGGACGGTAAGGATGAACTCACCTATGGTGATGGCGGCCACCAGTTCCCGATCGGTTCGGGCCTGGACCCCCTGCCAAGGGTTACACGGCATGTGCAGCACCCAGGCCATGAGCAACCTTCGATCGACACGCGTTATACCTATTCCAGCAACGGTTACAACTTCCTGGGTGGCAATGCACCGCTGACCTGGGTAAACGATGGCCTGGACAATCTGTTCCGCCAGGTTATCGACTATGACTATGCCACCACAGAGACACTCTGGGTTGATGAAAAGCCCGTACGCAGCACCGTCCGCGAGTTCAACAAGTTCCACCTGCTTACCAGGGAAACGACCTATGTAGGTGAGGCGCTGAATGCCGACGAAACCGAAGTTATCGGCAACCAGATCAAGGAAGTCCAGACGGGGTATAACCTCAAGCCTGGCGCCCTGTTCAAGGAGCAGCCAAAGTATTGTCAATTGGTCCACAGCATCGATACGTCCTGGTGGTTGAAGGACGACCCGTCCGCCAGGTTCACGTTGGCGGAAGCCAGCACCTACGACGATCACGGCAACCTGAAGACGCATAGGGCCGTCACTGGTATTGAAGAGACTTACACTTGGTATGAGGCAGAAGAGCCGGGCTTCCCAGGCCATGCAGAAGGCTTCGTTACCTACCTGAAGGAAAAAATCCAGAAGCCGGCAGCCGGCTATCCCGGCAGTGCTGCGGTTCGCACCACGCATTACACCTATCAGCAGTTGCCAACGCTGACCAGTGCCCAACCGCATACCCAGCAACAGAACTGGCTGGAAGTGCAGGTCGAAACCTATACCAGTGGCAATGAAACAAAAGCTACACACCATGCTTTTGAGCAGGCTAAGGATGAAACGGGCAATGAGGCTGATAAACCATTGCAACATGGTCGCCTCAAGAGCCAGCAAACGCGCTACCCGAACCCGAAAAAGGGTGAACCGAACGAACCGGACACGCTCGACACCCTGATGGCGCATACTTACACCTTCGAAACACTCAGCTGGGATGCTGCCGAGGGTCGGGGCCCCTTGGTCAAGGGCACCATGAAAGTGCTGCAGGACAAGCAGCTACTGACTGGCTACGACGGCACCAACAAGGAAATCAGAGTGCAGCGCTCCCTGGCATCGGGAGAAACGGTGCTCAGCCGTGATGAAACCAATACGGAAATCATGACCGTATGGGACGCACTGCTGCGCGTCGAGCGGGAGATTGTCAGCCCGGGCAAGGAAGAAGAGGCGTTTAAACGCTACGAATATCAACTGAGCAACGACGAGGGCGTTCAGGCCACCCAGACACAATACGATGTGAAGGGTGTGATGACTGTGGCCTATTTCGATGGTGCCCATCGCACGATCAGGGAAGAACGGGAAGACCCGGACAATGGTCTGCCCAAAGGGGGTACCAAACCCATCTACACGGCCCGGTTCGACGCATGGGGCAGGTTGCTGGAAGAGACTGAAATTGACTGGCTCAAGGGCCGTGACCTGCCTTTGAAAAGCGGCTACAAGTACGATGCCTGGGGTGAGCAACTATGTGTCGTCGGCCCTGATGGCGTAGGCGAGTTCGCGCAAACCAACCCGATCGGCGATGGAGAAACCGGCCCGATCAAACGCGAGTGGCGGCAGAAGGTGCTGGACGCTGAGGGGAACGAACTGGAAAACGGCGCCAAGACCGGGGTCACTGAAACCCAGCTGAACCGCTTTGAGTTGCCTGTGCAGGTTCGACGGTGGGTGAAGGAGAAGCCGACTGATGAACAGGAAACCGTACTCAAGAGCGAGACGCTGACCCAATACGATGGATTGGGTCGCAAACATCAGGAAGAGTCAGGGCTGGGTAACGCGGAGCAAAAGCAGAGAGAAAAATTCACCTACGATGGTTTCGATCGCCTGCTGGCTCATGAACTACGTAAGGATGAGGTTGTTTACAGAACCTTTGCGGCACACACCGACAAGGATTTACCCATCACCATTCGGGTGAATGACCTTGAGCTGCTGGGTGAGCAACACTTCAACGGCCTGGACCTGATGGATTGGTCGAAAACCGGTGGCCGTTTACAGGAATATGAATACAAGACGGGTGAGCTCAAACCCAACAAGGTAAGCACGCCATTGGGTGTTATCGAATACGATTATCGTCCCTACCTGACAGAAGAACCTGTGCTACGAAAACTGGGGGGCAAAGAAGCCAATTATGTGTTCGACAAGCAGAACGCACGCCTGGAAAGCTGTGTCGAGGCCCAAGGGCAATCGATTTCGCGCACGTACTACAGCACGGGTGAAGTACGCGTTGAAACGCGTGGTGAATACGAAATGGAGTATGGCTATAGCTACAGGGGGCGAATGGAATCGTACCGGGATGTGCTGAGCCAGACCCAGATCAATGAATACGACAATGTGGGTCGGCTTGATACCACCACACTGGGAGACCTGTCGAGCCAATTCGCATACGACGACCTGGGGCGTACAGCGAGCTATGCAACCACTGATGCATCAAGCGAACCGGTCAATACGCTTAAAACGACGTTGGAATATGATGACCTGGAGCGCGAGCGTTCGCGAACGTTCACTTTCAGCCAAGGGCCCGAGCAAGTACTTACCCAGGAATATGACGAATTTGACCGCATCATTGAACGCGTTCTTGCAGAAGGCCCTGCGACACCGCCCACCGTGCTGCGTAAAGAAACGTACAGGTATGATTTGCGCGGTCGGCTGGTCGATTATACCTGCGAGGGCGACCTGTGCCCAATTGACCCTCATGGCAAGAAGATAGCCCGCCAGGTGTTTGGCTTTGACGCGGTGGATAACATTCGTCAGGTTGTGACGCAATATGACGGCGGTGGGCGTAATCTGGCGATCTACCATTTCACAAACCCTGCGGATCCTGCTCAGCTTTCAGGCATTGAAAACAGAGTCGACGATCTTGAGCCCACTCATACAGAGCTTTTTTACGATGAAAATGGCAACCTGACACACGACGAAGCTGGTCGTATTCTGGAATATGATGCGCTCAACCGTCTGATCAAGGTGACAGACCCTGAAAAAGGGGAGTGCCTGTACGGTTATGACCCGCAGAATATTCTGAGTTCGACCGAGAGTGAGGCTTGATACTGCCTGCACCTGGATCAATCCGGCGCCCAAGTCCTTAATGGACTTGGGCGCCGTTTTGTCCGCTTCGGTTCAACGGTAGCGAAGGGTGAAGTTCAAAGCGCCGAACGCGTCGCCGGCAACGACTGCGCTGGCCTCGTCAGTCTGGTAGAAGCGTGCGCCAAAATTCAGCACGGTGGTGTTTTCCTGGATCGGTTGGAGGTGCTCTTCCCGTTGCAGCGGTAGGGGGGTACCGTCATCTTTCAGCACCTGGATGCCAACCCCTTCCGCTGTGGAGTCAGTGGTGAGCGTGAATACGCCGTCCAGCCCCGGTACGGGGGTCGACCCCTTGGTGGGTTCGAGTTCGATGGTTGCCATGGTCAGTCCCCCCGGGTCTGTCTTGCAGTTGCTCAGGGTAATTGAAAACGGCACGGTCGCTGTTGTGGTGCCTTTGCCGACGAAATGCGATTTGTCCCATGTCTGCAGCTCTACGGGGGTGTCGCTTATCGGGTCGCCGATGAGGGCGCATTGGGTTTGCAACACCTGGGCCTGTAACCGATAGCGCAGTACCAGGCCCAAGCCTGTGGCATCGAAATGCCCGGTGAACAATTCGGTGTCGACCGTATGCTGGCCGGGGGCAATATCCCCCGTTTTGACCAGGGTGACCTCGCTCGTGATACCGCTGAGCTTGAAGCCCCCAAGCTGGTTGTTGGCCTGCATGGTCGACCGCATCGGGATGAAAGGGTTGTGTGGGCCACCCTCTGGCATGAAGAAAGTGGGGACTGCGCCGTTGAAAGGTGCCCGTAGCCGGATGCGCGCGCCGACCCCGTCGATGTTGGTTTTCAGGATATAGCCATCGGAGGGCTCACCTTCAACGGGGGGGAGCGGGTCGGGAAATACATCCCTGGCGTTCATGTCGAAACGCCAGAGTACGTCGCCATCGTTGAAGCAGAGCAGTTCCGAGCGTGGCATGGACTGGGTATACGAGGACAGGTTGGGTGTGCCGATGGCGCTGCCTGGCTCGGCGTTCGCAGGGACATGCATCACGCCGCTGAGTATGCGCGTTATGGTCATTGGCTGGCTGCCGACGGTCCAATTGCAGCGGTCGGCGGCGTGGGCTTGATAGCTGCTGAGCAGCGCTATGGGCAGCGCCCAAGGCATGAGGCGTTTCATTCGCGGTTCCTGGTGTTGAGCGGCCGTTCTGGGCACGAGTTGCATGGCGAGAAAGGCGCGGGTGAAGTCATTCACATGTCAGCGATAGCACGCGATAGCCTTGCTGTTGAGCAATGGTCTGCGGGTCCAGCGCGAAGCTGCAGCGGTTTTCGGACGCTTCGCCCCAGCGCGCTTCGAGGCGCTGCAGGCCGTCGGCAACAGACACCATCACGCGGCCTGCCGGGCCGATCATGCCCAACACGTTTTCATTGGCGTCGTGGAGCTGGCTGCCAAAGGGCAAAGGCTGCTGGTCTTTGGTGGCAAGGGTCAGCACCACACGGTTGGCGCGACGGGCCTGGAACTGGGTTTTGATGACTGCGCCGCGGCGAGGTATGGCATTGGCGATGCCGTTGCTGATCTCGACCTCCGGGTTCAGCCGGTCGGTGTCGAGCACGAGCTGGTTCAGCCGGTAGGGACGCAAATGGGGAACCAGGGCATAGCCTTTGGTGTTGGTGCGCACGGCGCCGTGGCTCTGTAACCCCACGTCAGCGGTATCGGGGACATGCAGCAGACCAATGGTTTCGCCCAGGTAGGGCCCGAATTCCAAACCATCAGCGTGCAGCAATGCCGCGCCACTCATATTCAGCGACAGGCTGCTGTAGTCATCCGATACCGAGAGGCCGGCGCCGAGGGTTGCCTGAGGTGCCTGGTAGGCCACGGAAAGGCCGGCGCTTTGTTGCCGCTGTTCGCTGGATGCGACTGTGGCATTGTAGCTTACGCGGTCCACTTGGCCGTTCAACGCTGCCCGCTGCGAAGTACCGTGGGCAGAGCTTTGCAAGTCAAGGCTTAAACTGCTGCTGCGGCCGAACTCCAGCGGCAGGGATACGCTCAGGCCAAACTGACGGTCACTGCCCGAACTGTTTTGCGTCAGTGATTGCGACCCGTAGAGGTTGTAGCTGACGCCGTTGTGCGAGGTGTTGAAATTGAGTTGGAACTGACGCTGGCTATCGCTGCGTTGCCAGTAATCCTGCTGCGAAAGCGTAAGGCTGAGTGTGCTGCGCTCGCCCACACGCTGGTTGATCGAGCCCTCTATTCGGCTACGCCGGCTGCCCAGGAACAATCGGTCGCTGCTGCGCTGGCTGACCCACTCGTCGAAGTCTCGATAGCCTTGGGTGGAATAGCGATACCCGGCAAAGCGCAAGTGTGTGCCGTTGTTGAAGGCTTTGCTGTATCTGGCGCCATAGCTCATGCCTTGCAGGGAATGATGTTCCATGGGGGCGATATCGCTGCGTGCATGGGTGATATCGAAGGAAAGCGCCCCGATTGCCCCCAGGTCCCGGGCGATGCCGATGGCGCCGGCGGTGTAGCCTTGGCTGGCCATCAAGCCGCCATACAGGGTGGCATTCCAGACCATGCCCAAGGCCATTGTTCCTTGCCACAGCAGCGGGTCATCTTGGCTTTGGGCCGGGTTGTAGCGGCCCAGCGTGGTGCTGTAGCGCCAGACCCCGGGACGAAGCAGGTTGGTAATGCTGGCATAGGGCTGGATGAACCGCCGCACCTGGCCATCGGCTTCGGTCAGTACCACCTCCAGCTCGCCCGTGGCGCCCACGTTCAGGTCGTCGATAGCGTACGGGCCAGGGCTGACATACGTTGAGTAGATCGGGTAGCCGTTCTGCCACACTTCGAGTTTGGCGCGCGATTGCGCCACGCCGCGCAGGGTGGGGGCATAACTGCGCATCGCGTCAGGCAGCATGTCGAAATCGGAGGCAAGACGCACGCCGGTGACTGGCACGCTGCGGAATATGTCGCTGCTGGTGAAGGTTTCGCCCAGCGTGATGTTGCCCCAACTGCCTGGCAGGTCGTGCTGGGCGTAGGTGTAGGAACGGTCCCAGGTTTGCCGGCCCTGCTCGTCGCGGCGCCAGGACTGGTTGCTGCGCAAACGCCAGCCGGCGAGGTTGATGCCGCTGTTCAGGAACAAATCCTGGCTGTTCTGGCTGCCGCGTCCGCGGCTTTGGCTTTGCTGCGTGGCCGCCTGGTAACTGACGAAGGCGGCCGGTATGCCATCTTCCCAGCGCGCCGGGTCTACCTGGCCTGCCATATCGCGCTGCAGTGCGATTTGCGGTATGGAAATAGCCAGTTGCAATAGGCTGGCATCGAAGTCGACGCGTGCGCCCGGCACCAGCCTGGGCAGGTCGAGGCAGGCGTTTTCAAGTGTGGTGGGGTCAGAAATGGCATCCAGTCGCAGCCCCAGTTCGGCCATCAGGCCGGGGGGCAGGCACGGCTGCAATTGCCCATCCCCGGCTGGCGGCTCGAACGCAAGTTCATGCACGCCGGCGGGGCTCAGGTTGACCAGCACTTGCACGGGATAGCGCCCGGGCGGCAACTCTTGCTGTTCGGACAGCGCGTGCAGGGCCTGAGCGGCGTTCGTCCTGGGCTGCCCAGGGGACAGGTACAGAAAGCTTGCCTCGAACTCGGCGCCTACCGGTGGTGTGGGTGTTGCCAGCACCTTGCCGGACGCCAGGCAGAGAACCATTGGGCAAACGTGGCGCAGGCGAATACGCCTGCACCCGTGGGGTTGCAGGATCATTGTGGTTCCTTCAGGAGTGGCCGGAGGTCAGGGGGTGTCGTGCACCGGAAGCGTCAGCGGTTTGCTGATGCCGCCGTAGTCATTGATCACCGCTACGATGGCCTGCAAGCCGGGGCCTTCCAGGCTGGGGGGCAGCAGGTAGCTGAGCTCGGACATGGGGGGCACCATGTCTACACCCGGCAGGGCTTCCTGTTGCTTGCCCTTGACCAGGTCCAGCCGGTTGAAGGTGTAGTGATAGGGCGTGGGGTTGTGCAAAGTCAGGTGTGGGCGGCCGTCGCGCAGGGTTCTGACCAGGCGTAGCTCCTTGAGCCTGTGCTCCGGATTACCTTGAACCTGCGTCGGGCGGTAGAACAATTTAATCCGCGTGCGCAGGGCAATGTTCAGGGTGTTCTGTTTACCGTCGATGGCCTGGGGAATTTCTTGCAGGTTGAAAAAGAACAACGATTCGCGGTCCTGGGGCAGGTCGTTTGGCAGGCCGCTGATCTGAACCGACTGGTCCTTGCCTGCAGCCAGCCTGAACAAGGCCGGGGCGGTCATGAGCGGTACGGCCGTGGTGGTGTCATCGGCCTGGGTATTGACCCAGGTCTGGGCGGCGAAGGGGCGCTGGCTGGGGTTGGCAACTACCACCGAAGCGCTGCGCTGACTGCTTTCGTAGATGATGCGCGTGCTGCTGATGGTAAGGGCGGCCTGGGCGCTGTTCAGCAAGCTGGCCAGAAGCAGCAGGCAACCGCCCAGCATCGTCGAAGTGCGGGTGACGGGGAGCATGGAAAATGACCGATTTTGAGTGACAGTGGGATCCAGGTGCGCGAAGGCACCTGGCAGGGCATCAAGGCAGCGTGATACTGAAGTTCACATCTGCGTTGGCATCACCATCGGTCACTGTGCCGGTCTTCAAGTACGAAGCGTAGAACTTGAGGTCTGTTACGCCTGTGGATGCAATGTCGTACTCCTTGGATGGCGTTCGCGGAGCGACATTTCCCAACATATCATCCTTGATGGCCAACGCCAGGCCCTGCGCTAATCCACCGCCGCTGCGAATGGCATAGTGAGCATTTCCCGGGCCTGCATCGCCGTGGTGAGAGTTGAATGTGACTTGGCTTTTGTAAGGATTTGGAATATTGCAGCTGCCTACATCTGCATCAACGCGTAACGCGAATGGGATGTCGGGGGTGACGGTGTTGGTGTCGAAGTATTTGACCGCGTAGTTTCCAAGCTCAACGGCGCCAATTGCGCCCGAGCCCGGTATGACAATCTCGATCGGGCAAGTACCGCCGCCGTTGATATGCCCTTTGAAAAGGATCTGGCCTCTTTCATCGGCAAAAGCCGTGGTACTTGCCAGGCCCAAGGCTAGCGTCATGAAGATCTTGTTCATGGTTCAATCCATACGTTGATAGGTTGGCTGGCTGCGTGAAGGCACGCAGCGTTTCAGGGTTGCCAGGGCATCCTTGAAACGAGCGACAGCGTACGGGCGGGGGGGCGAAGCGGATGTAGGGCGGAGTGCGACCAGCGTGTTGAAATGTCGACAACCACCCGGCTAGAGCGCCGGGTGCATGGAAAGATCAGTGACGGGAGGCTGGGCCGGTTGGGCTCAATAGCTGTTTTTCAGCATGCCAGTCGAAGGGTTCGTCATTCTGCTCTGCCTCGTAGCGGCGCTCCTCCAGTTGCTGGTAAACGGACAGTTCTTCATCGGGCATGTAGTGCAGGCAGTCGCCGCCGAAGAACCACAGCAGGTCGCGTGGCACCAGGTGGGCGATTTGCGGGTAGCGCTGAATCACCTGGCATGTCAGGTCCTGGCCCAGGTATTGGCTTTCCAGTGGGTTTTGCGGCAGTAGGGTCAGCAGTTCGTCGAAGCGTTCGAGGAACAGGGCGTGGCTTTCCTCCGGCA